>Ga0209118_1000272_pt1 | contig 32010 bp, 39 predicted proteins | sample BlaSpr_A8_Ref_M1_FD_187988 | JGI IMG/M metagenome (GOLD analysis project Ga0209118, IMG submission 187988) | Forest soil microbial communities from Thunder Bay, Ontario, Canada - Black Spruce, Ontario site 2_A8_Ref_M1 (SPAdes) (version 2) | ecosystem: Environmental > Terrestrial > Soil > Boreal... | reverse complement strand
CCTATGGCGAGCCGTCCTCGCCGGTCGACGGCGTCAGATGCCGTCTTCCATCAATTTTTGCTGGCGTTCGATGAATTCCTTGGTGCTGTCGATGCCGCGCTGGTTGAGCACGAAGTTGCGCACCGCCGCCTCGACCAGCACCGCAAGGTTGCGACCGGCCGCGACGGGAATGGTCACCTTGCGGATGGGCACGGCGAGAATTTCCTGGTAGGTCGCGCTGACCTGGAGGCGGTCGAGCTCGGAGAATTGTTCGTTGCTGTGATCCTCGAGATGGACCATGAGCTTGAGCAGCTTGCGCGGACGCACCGCCGTCTCACCGAAAATGGTGCGGATGTTGAGCACGCCGATACCGCGTACTTCGAGAAAGTCCTTCAGCACGGCGGGGCAACGGCCTTCGAGCGTGTCGGGAGAGATGCGATACAGCTCGACGATGTCGTCGGCAACCAGGCCGTTGCCGCGGGAGATGAGCTCCAGCGCCAGCTCGCTCTTGCCGATCGCCGAAGCGCCGGTGATGAGAACGCCCATTTCCAGAACGTCGAGGAAGACCCCGTGCAGCGAAGTCGATTCGGCGAGCACGCGCGACAGATAGAGCCGTATCACATCGACCAGGTGCGGCGACGGCTGCGGCGAGGTCAGCAGGGCGACGTCGTGCTTGTCGCATTCCTCCTGCAGGTGCGGTGGCACTTTCTCGCCGTTGGCAACGATGATCGCCACCAGCTCGGTCGTGAACAGCCGCGTGATCGAGGCCTGGAGAGCATCCTCCGGCAGCGCGCGCAAGTGCGCGGCCTCCGCCGCGCCGATGAGCTGGACGCGGAACGGATGGATGAAATTCATGTGCCCGACCTGCCCGATGGTCGGTTTCAGCGCCGCTTCGCCGGTCAGGATGCGCGTCCCGCCCTGACGACCCGCGATCCACTCGAGCCCGAGACGCTCCTGGTTGTCCTCGACCACGCGCTCGAAGCTCACTTGCCGCATGGCACGGTCTTCGTTCATCGCGCTGCGGGAACCCAGGTCGAGAAGACGCGATGGATGCCGGTCGCGTCGGTCGCGGTGGCGACTTGGTCGCGAAAAGTTTTTTCACTGAACATCTGAGCAAGCTCGGACAGAAGCTCCAGATGTTCTTCGGTCGCCTGCTCCGGAACCAGCAGCACGAACACCTGCTCGACGGGCTTGCCGTCAGGCGCGTCGAAAGGAATCGGCTGCAGCGGTCGAACAAACGCTCCGAGCGCTCGCGCAAGGCCCTTGATCCGCCCGTGGGGAATGGCGATGCCCTGGCCCAGGCCGGTCGACCCGAGACGCTCGCGCGCGAAGAGACTCTCGAAGACGACCGAACGCGCGATCTGCGCGTGGTTCTCGAACAACTGGCCGATCTGCTCGAACAGCCGCTTTTTGCTCGTCGCTTCCACGTCGAGCGCGATATTCGACTCGGGCAGGAGATCCGCGATGTGGGTCATCGGTGGTGTGAGACGAATGCAGTTGCAAACCGACTATATTGCACCGGCAAGCTTCAAACCGATGCCGCCAGACTCTCGTGCCGCGCTCGACTTCCGCGGTCCGGCGAATTATACGCTAGCGCGTACGGGTCTTGCCCGTGGGGGGCGCATCGGCGGCGTGTTTGATCGCCGCCGGTACGTGCCGGCTGCCGTTGCGCTTTTCCTTGTGCCGCAGCACTTGCCGATCGAGCTTGTCGGCGAGCGCATCGATCGCCGCGTACATGTCGGGCTCGACGCATTCGGCGTGGATTTCCTTGCCGCGGATGTGGAGATTGGCGGTGATTTGTTGCCTGAGCTTGTCGACCGACAGCACGACGTTCACATCGATCACATGGTCGAAGTGGCGCGTCACGCGCTCAAGCTTGGATGTTACGTATTCGCGAATGGCGGGGGTGATCAACAGGCGATGGCCGGTAAGGTTTAGATTCATTCAGCGCTCCGTGGTGGCGGTGTCTGATCTACATGAATGAGCTACGCAAATGATCTACATAGTTAGCATCAGCTACATCGTCTTACGCAGATTGACTGGCGGTATTTGCAGCGCTTCGCGATATTTCGCGATCGTCCGCCGCGCGACCACGATCCCCTGATCTCCGAGGAGGTCCGCGATGCGGCTGTCGGTGAGCGGTGTGTTGCGGTCCTCGGCGGCAATGAGCTGCTTGATCAGCGCGCGAATCGCAGTCGCGGACGCAGCGCCGCCGGTGTCGGTCGCGACGTGGCTGCCGAAGAAATACTTGAGCTCGTAAGTTCCGCGCGCGGTGAGCATGTATTTCTGCGTGGTTACGCGTGAGATCGTCGATTCGTGCAGGCTCAGAATTTCGGCAATCTCCCGCAGCACCATCGGCCGCATCGCCACGTCACCATGGTCGAAAAAATGCCGCTGGCGGTCGACGATCGCCTGCGACACCCGTAGGATGGTTTCGAATCGCTGCTGGACGTTGCGAATCAGCCATTTCGCCTCCTGCAGCTGCGCCGCGAGCTGCTGATTCGACGAATCGCGATTGCGGGTGAGGATGTCGGCATAGATCCGGTTCAGCCGCAACTTGGGCATCGCGGCATCGTTGAGCGCCGCGACCCATTTGCCCCTTACTTTGCGTACGACCACGTCCGGGATGACATAGTTCGCTTCGGTCCTGGAAAATTCGGCGCCGGGACGTGGATTGAGGCTCGTGATCAGCGCGCGCACGCCACGCAGCTCGACGTCGTCGATATGAAGCAGGCGCTTCAGTTTGCCGAAGTCACGCGCGGCAAGCAAAGGCAGATGCTGCTCCACCAATTTCATCGCCTCCGCCAGCAACGGCGTCGTGGCCGGCTTCCCTTTCAGCTGCAAGCCCAGACATTCTGCCGCGTCGCGGGCGCCGACGCCCGCGGGCTCCATGTTCTGCAGGCGGCGCAGGCCGATGGAAAGCTCGTCGGCTTCCAGACCGAGCTCGTCCGGAAACAATTCGACCAGCTCGTCCAACGAGGTCTGCAGATAGCCGTCCTCGTCCAGCGCGTCGATCAGCGCCGATACGATCTGCCGATCGCGAAGGGGAAGGTTACAAAGCGCGAGCTGCGCGTTGAGGTGATCGCGCAGCGAGCAGGTCGCCACTTGCTGCGGAGAAAAATTCTCGTCCTCGTCGTCGCCCGAGGCCGAACCCCAGTCGCCATCGCCGCCGGCATTGGCCAGCAGATCGAAGTCGCCCGGCGACCGCTCGTCCCGATCGTCACTAGCCGACGACTCGGTACTCACGGTGGCGGTGCTGGCTTCCATCGAAAACTCGGGCGGCGGCGCCGGCGTCTCGTCCTCGTCGGCTTTTTCCAGCAGCGGATTTTCCTGCAGCAGGCGCTCGACTTCGGCGTTGAGCTCGAGGGTCGAAAGTTGCAGCAGGCGGATCGACTGCTGCAGCTGCGGAGTGAGCGTTAAATGTTGTGAAAGCTTGAGCTGGAGGGTTGGCTTCATGGTCATGCGCTCGCAGCCAACATCAAAGCCGGAAATGCTCCCCTAAATAGACCTTTCTCACGCTTTCATTATAGACAATTTCGTCCGGCGTTCCGGATGCAAGCACCCGGCCTTCATTAATGATGTAGGCGCGGTCGCAAATACCGAGCGTTTCCCGCACGTTATGGTCGGTGATCATGACGCCAATCTCACGTTCCTTGAGGAAACCGATGATCTTCTGGATGTCGAGCACCGCGATCGGGTCGATGCCCGCAAACGGCTCATCGAGCAGTATGAACCTTGGCCGGGTTGCCAGGGCCCGGGCGATTTCGACCCGCCGGCGCTCGCCGCCGGAGAGGCTGACCGCGGAGGCGTCGCGAAGATGCGAGATCGACAGGTCTTCGAGCAGGGCGTCGAGGCGATTGGCGATTTCGTCACCATCGACTCCCTGAAGCTCGAGGATGGCCTGGACATTCTCGGCTACCGAGAGCTTTCTGAATATCGACGCTTCCTGCGGCAGATACGACAGCCCCAGGCGCGCTCGCACGTGAATCGGCATGCGGGTCAGGTCGTCGCCGTCGAGTTCGATGGATCCGCCGTCGGTCGCGACAAGGCCGACGATCATATAAAAGCAGGTCGTCTTCCCCGCGCCGTTGGGGCCGAGGAGGCCGATCACTTCTCCGCTTCCCACGGACAGCGACACATCGTGTACGACAATGCGTGACTTGTAGCGCTTGTTAAGCTTGGCGACCGAAAGCGTGCTGGCCGGCGCCGTCACTTGGCAGCCTCCGGCTTCAGCGACGGGTCGGGCTTAAGGGGAACGGGTTCGTTGGATTTCTGAGGCGCGTCCTTGCTCTCCTTCGAGTCCTTGGCTTCCTTTGCATCCTTGCCTTCTTTCGGTTGCGGCAGAAATACGCCGCGGACGCGGGGACCGAGCGGGGCCTCGCCGGCGGCGGGCGGCTTGCTGTCAGGACGGCCCTCGGCTTTATAGACGTTGGTCTCCGCGTTATACAAGATGTAGTTGCTGCGGAGCTCGTCGCCGGTTCTCTTCAGCAGCGCACGATCGAACAGCTCGACGATGCGCTTGGTGCCGTCGTAGACGATGCGCTGTGCGAAGCCTTCATAGTAATCGTCGGCGCCGTCTCGCTTTTCTCGAAAGCTGACGGGGTTGCCAGTCGCGGTCGCCGATACCGAGTTATCCGGATTCTGATGGAACTGGATGCGGTCGGCGTGGATCGTGAGCGTCCCTTGGGTAATGACAACGTTGCCGATTAAATCGCTGATCTTGGTATCGGTGTTGCCGCCGAGCGAATCACCCTGAAAGTTGATCGGCTTGTCACGATCCGCCTTCTCCGCCAAGGCGGCGGGGACATGACAGACGAACACGCATAGCAATGCGCAGAGCGATTGCAAGATGGGGCGCACGAAGGACGGGGGGCGGAGCATCATGCTACTTGTTCGGCTGCAACTGCCCGCTGACGCGGGACTTGAATTTGAAGGTCTTGGCCTTGTTGTCGAATTCCATTCCTGTTGCATTGATTATCCCACGAGGCTCCGAGATCGTCACCGGCTTGTCGGTCTCGATCTTATCCTCCTTCGGCAGCACGTGAAGGTACTCGCTGGTCACGATGATGCGGCCTTGGTCGCGCTCTCCCGCGGCCGCTTCGCGGATGCCCTTGACCTTGCCGGTGAAGTACGCGTTTTGCTGGTCGCCGGTAATCATGCCGCGATCGGCGGTGATGCTAATCGGCGGCTTGCCGGGTTCGCTGAAGGTGATCAGCGGCGCCTCGAATTCGGTGGTGTCGTTGTCCGGGAAATGGCGCGCAATCCTGGCCGTAATCGATTGCCGGATGTGGCCTTGAGGGTCGAGGCTTACGGCCTTGAAATCCTCGATATACAGATCGGTATCGTGGCGGCCGGAGCCGTCGAATGCGGCGCCGCCGGGTTGCACCTGAGCGTTCAGCCAATAGGTCAATGCCGAGAAAGCTCCGAGGAGAAACACCGGAGACCATGCAATCAGCCGGTCCAGCCAGGCGCGGCCGCGGTTCATGATTCGAACTGCGCAATGCGTTGCATGAGATCGCCGCGCGCACCGAGGATGAGCTCGCAGACTTCTCGCACCGCGCCAGCGCCTCCGTCCGCGCGGGTGATGTAATGCGCCCGCCGCTTGACCGCCTCGGGCGCGTGCGGCACCGTCGTACTCAATCCGCAACGCAGGAGCACCGGCAGATCGGGAAGATCGTCGCCAATGTGCGCGCACTCCTCGACGGCCATGCCGAGCTCCGCGCGCAGGCGCTCCCATGGCGCAAGCTTGTTCTCCGCGCCGAGGACCACGTGGGCGACGGAAAGATGTTTCGCACGCTTGGTCACCGCGGGCGCCGAGCTACCCGTGATCCACGCGACGACGATGCCGGCCTCGTGCAACATCTTCAGGCCGAGCCCGTCGAGCGTCGAAAACGCCTTCATTTCACTGCCATCGTCTGCGTAATACAGCTTGCCGTCGGTGAGGACGCCGTCGACATCGCAGGAAAGCATACGCACCGCGCGCGCTCGCGCCAGCAGATCGGGCGTGGTCATCGCGCGTTCCAACGGCGCGTCATACCACCTTCGCCCGGAAAAGGTCGTGCAGGTGCAGCGCGCCGACCAATCGGCGTTCATCGTCGATGATCAAAAGCTGGCTGACTTTCGGCGGAGCTTCCATCAGCTCGACGCAGTCGATCGCCAGCCGGTCGGGGCCGATGGTGCGCGGATTCGCTGTCATCAGCTCGGCGACGTTCGCAGTGTTGAAATCGCGGACCTTCGGAATGCATCGCCGCAGGTCGCCATCGGTGAAGATGCCCGCGACGCGCCGATCCTGATCGATGACCGCGGTCATTCCCATGCCCTTGCCGCTCATTTCCACGATCGCATCCGCGAAGCTCGCCGTCAGCGGCACTGTCGGCAGCGCGACGCCGGTGCGCATGACGTCTCGAACGTGGGTAAGGAGCTTGCGGCCGAGCGAGCCGCCGGGATGCGAGCGCGCGAAGTCCTCCACCGAAAAGCCGCGCGCGTCGAGCAAGGTGAGCGCGAGTGCGTCGCCGAGCGCAAGCGCGGCGGTGGTGCTCGCGGTCGGCGCCAGCCCGAGCGGACAGGCCTCGGTGTCGACGCTCGCGTCGAGATGCACATCCGCGGCGAATGCGAGCGACGACTGCTCGTTGCCGGTGAGCGCGATCAATTTGGCTCCCTGGCGTTTGAAATGCGGGACCAGGGACACCAGCTCGTCGGTCTCACCCGAGTTCGAAAGGAGCAGCACGATGTCGTCGGCGGTAATCATGCCGAGATCGCCGTGACTGGCTTCGGCCGCATGCACGAAAAACGCCGGCGTTCCGGTCGACGCGAGCGTCGCGGCGAGCTTGCGTGCGATATGGCCGGATTTGCCGATGCCGGTAACGACCACGCGCCCGCGGCATTCGAACAGCGCGCGGGCGGCGGCAAGAAATGCGGCGCCGAGGCGCGCTTCCAGCGCGCGGATGGCCGCGGCCTCCGTCGCGAGCACGTCCCGAGCAAGCTTGAGCACGCGCTCGGGCTCGATGCCGACAGCGGGCACCGGCTCGGCTGCTCGGATCGGTGCGGACATGCGAGCAAGTATAGCCCAACCCCCGCCGGGCCCGCTCGGGCGCTGTGCTACATTCGCGTCAGGACCTCGGTGCGCTGACGAATCATCGATGCCACAGACACTGCAGCTCATTTTGTTGCTGCTGGCGGCGGCCGTCGTCGTGGTCGTTGCCTGCCGTCTTCTTCGCCTTCCGCCGATCCTCGGCTATCTCGTCGTTGGCATTGCAGTCGGCCCTCATGCGCTCGCCTGGGTGCCCGACAACGCCGATGTCCGCGATCTTGCTGAGTTCGGCATCGTGTTCCTCATGTTTTCCATCGGCCTCGAGTTCAGCTTGCCACAGCTGAAGGCGATGCGCCGCGCGGTGTTCGGACTTGGGCTCGCGCAGGTAGCGATTACGACGGTGGCGGCCATGATCGTGTCGCATCTCCTGGGCTACCGGTGGCTCTCGGGACTCGCGCTTGGCGGCGCGGTGGCGATGAGCTCGACCGCAATCGTATCCAAGATGCTGGCCGAGCGCACCGAGCTCAACACCGCGCACGGCCGCGACGCGCTGGGCATTCTTTTGTTTCAGGATCTCGCGGTGATAGCGTTCCTGATCGCAATCCCGACACTCGCCGAAGGCGCCGCCGATCTCTGGAAGACCCTGGCGCTGGCCGGCGTCAAAGCCGCCCTGGCGCTGGCGGTGATCCTTTTTTTCGGTCAACGACCGATCCGAGCCTGGTTTCATCTCGTCGCGCGACAGCGCTCGTCCGAGCTTTTCATGCTCAACATTCTGCTGGTCACCCTCGGTTTGGCGTCGCTCACTCAAATCGCGGGTCTTTCGTTTGCGCTCGGTGCGTTCCTTGCCGGGATGCTGATCGCGGAGACCGAATATCGCTACCAGGTCGAGGAGGACATCAAGCCGTTTCGCGACGTGCTCCTGGGACTGTTTTTCGTCACCGTTGGCATGTATCTCGATCTCACCGTGGTTGGGCACTATTTCGGCTGGGTGTGCTTGTTGCTGTTGGGCCCCGTGCTGGCAAAGCTGGCGCTGATCGTGCTGCTGGCCAAAGTTTTCGGCGCGCCGCTCGGCACCGCGCTGCGAACCGGTTTCTATCTCGCGCAAGCCGGCGAGTTCGCCATCGTGTTGCTGGCCTTGTCGACCGACCTGGGCATCATCGATAGAACGCTGTCGCAGCTGGTGCTGGCGGCCATGGTGCTTTCGATGTTGTCGGCGCCGTTCCTGATCCAGTTCGCCGAGCCTCTTGCGCGCCGCTTGACCGCCAACGACTGGCTCACGCGCGCCACCCAGCTCACCAACATTGCGGCGCGAACACTGGCTCGCCAGGAACACGTGATCATCTGTGGTTACGGGCGCAGCGGGCAGAACCTCGCGCGCCTGCTGGAAGCCGAGGAGATCTCCTTTCTCGCGCTCGATTCCGATCCGCAACGCGTGCGCGAGGCAGCGGCAGACGGCGGCAGCGTGGTCTATGGCGACGCAGGGCGCCGTGAGGCACTGATGGCCGCCGGCCTCTCCAAGGCGCGCGCGGTTGTGGTGACCTTTGCCGACACGCCGACCGCGCTCAAGATTCTGCATCACGTGCACGAAGCGCGTCCCGAGGTGCCGGTCATCGTTCGCACCCTCGACGACACCGAGCTCGACCTGCTACTGAAGGCGGGCGCCGCCGAAGTCGTGCCCGAAGTGCTCGAAGGAAGCCTGATGCTCGCGTCGCATTCGCTGCTTCTGGTGGGTGTGCCGCTCAACCGCGTGCTGCTGCGCATTCGCGCGATCCGCGAGGAGCGCTACAGCCTTTTCCGCGGTTTCTTTCACGGCGCGACCGACACCGCGGACGCCGCGGAAAACGTTCAACCGCGACTGCATTCGGTGCGATTGACCGAGCGCTCGACCGCCGTCGGCAAGTCGTTCGGCGAAATAGCGCTCGGCGACAGAGTCGAGGTGACCGGGGTGCGCCGCCGCGGCGCGCGATCGGAAGTGCCGCAACCGCAGTATCGCTTCGAAGCCGGCGACATTCTGGTGCTGCTTGGCCGCCCCGAGGATCTTGCATCGGCGGAGAAAACGCTGTTGCGAGGCTGATCTCCAAGCGTCCGGTCGTTGTTGGGTGGGGGTGAACCCGCTACAATCAACGTCCTTGCGGAACGGTCCATCAAGAAAATGCCGGTTGCAACCACCGCGGCATCGCATGCCGCGCTGTCCCCGACGCGCCGACTCGATCCTGCTGCTGCGGCGATCGAGCTCGTCGATGTACATTTTGCCTACGACACGCGCGAGATCCTGAAGGGCATCACGATGTCGGTGCCTCGCGGCAAGATCGTCGCGATCATGGGCGCCAGCGGCAGCGGCAAGACCACTATCCTGCGGCTCATCGGCGGGCAGCTCAAGCCGGCCTCGGGCGAGGTGCTCGTGGGCGGCCAATCGGTGCCTGACCTCGAACCCGACGCGCTGTACGCGTTGCGGCGCCGTTGCGGGATGTTGTTCCAGTTCGGTGCGCTGTTCACCGACATGAGCGTATTTGAGAACATCGCGTTTCCGATGCGTGAGCACACCGAGCTGCCCGAGGAGATCATTCGTGACCTCGTGCTGATGAAGCTTCACGCGGTCGGCCTCCGCGGCGCCGCGCAGCTGATGCCCTCCGAGCTGTCGGGAGGCATGGGTCGCCGCGTCGCGCTGGCGCGCGCCATCGCGCTCGATCCGATGCTGGTCATGTACGACGAGCCATTTGCCGGGCTCGATCCGATTTCGCTCGGCATCGTAGGCCAGTTGATACGACGTCTGAACGACGCGCTCGGCATCACGTCGGTGGTCGTGACGCACGACGTATACGAATCCCTGAAAATGGTCGACCAGCTGTATTTCGTATCCGAAGGAACGATTGTCGCCAGCGGCACCCCCGAGGAGGTTCGCGCGTCGACCGATCCTTACGTTCGCCAGTTCGTCGACGGCGCGCCCGACGGCCCGGTGGCGTTTCATTATCCGGCACCGTCCTACCGCGACTCGCTTTTCGCCGATGTCGACGCCTGATGGCAATTGAAGCGCTAGGCGACCTGGGGCAGGGCCTGCGCCGCCTCGGCGGCGCGGTGACGGGCGGCATCGCCTGGCTGGGCTATGCGGCACGCTTCATGGTCGCCATCATCTGGCACTCGCCGGCGGCGTTCCGGCGCTTGCATCTGACGCTGCGCGAGATTTATTTCTCGGGGGTGCTGTCGCTGGTTATTATTTTGACGTCGGGTTTGTTCGTCGGGATGGTGCTGTCGCTGCAAGGCTACGAAGTGCTGGTCCGTTATGGTGCCGACGAGCAGCTGGGGATTCTGGTGGCGCTGTCGCTGGTCAAGGAACTCGGGCCTGTGTTGGCAGGTCTTCTGTTCGCCAGCCGGGCCGGTTCCGCAATCACCGCCGAGATCGGTTTGATGAAGGCGACCGAGCAGCTTTCGGCGATGGAAATGATGGCGGTCGATCCGATTGCGCGGGTGGTGGCACCTCGCTTCTGGGCCGGCGTCATCTCGATGCCGCTGCTGGCCGCGCTCTTTTCTGCGTTGGGGATCTTCGGCGCCTACCTGATCGGCGTCCGGATCCTCGGCGTCGACGCCGGCGCGTTCTGGGGCCAGATGCAGGCGGGTGTCAAAGTGTGGCCCGACGTGAGTAACGGCATTATCAAGAGCCTGGTGTTCGGCACTGCCGTATCGCTGATCGCGGTCCTCGACGGCTATGACGCGAAGCCGACTGCCGAAGGCGTTTCCAGCGCGACCACGCGCACCGTCGTGGTGTCCTCTTTGGCGATCCTCGCGCTCGACTTCGTGTTGACTGTGTTCATGTTCAGGGGAATTGGCTCGTGAATCGTTCCACAATCGATCTCTGGGTCGGCATTTTCGTCGCCATCGGGTTTGGCGCGATTCTCTTCCTGGCGTTGAAGGTGGGTAATCTGCTTACGCTGGACCGGACGCCGGGCTATCATCTGCAAGCGAGCTTCGACAATATTGGCGGCCTCAAGCTGCGTGCGCCGGTCAAGGCCGCGGGCGTGATCGTGGGCCGCGTCGAGTCCATCCGGCTCGACCCGAAGAGTTATGAAGCGATCGTCGCCATGCGCATCGACCGCGATGTGTTATTCACCAGGGACACGATCGCGTCGATCAACACCTCCGGCCTGCTCGGCGAGGTGTATATCGGACTCGACGCCGGCGGCGATACGGTCATGCTCAAGGATGGAGAACAGATCACCAAGACTCAGTCAGCGGTGGTAATCGAGAAGCTGATCGGACAGTTTCTCTTCGACAAGGCATCCGACGCAGGAGCGAAGAAATGAACGCACTGAATCGCACAATCGCACCCGCGCTGGCTCTCTGCGCGGTCGTGCTCGCCGGCTGTGCCGCGGCACCGTCGAAGGTCGACCCACTGGAGCCATGGAACCGGACGATGTACTCCGTGCACACGGCTGTCGACGATGCCGTCATCAAGCCTGTCGCCAAGGCGTACGTCCAGATTTGGCCGGAGCCGGTGCGCACCGCGGTGTCGAATTTCTTCGGCAACATCGATGACCTTTTCACCGGCATCAACGACGCACTGCAGGGCGACGGCAATCGCGCCGGAGACGCCTTCGGCCGCGTGCTGCTGAACTCGACGTTCGGACTGGCAGGTATCTTCGATCTCGCGTCGATGATGGGCATTACCAAGGATCACAACGATTTCGGCCTGACCTTCGGCAAGTGGGGCGCGCCCGACGGGGCATATCTTTTCATTCCGCTGTTCGGTCCGACGACGGTGCGTGACGGCACCGGCGCCGTGGTGCGGATCTACGCCAGTCCGACCGGCTATATCAGCGATATTGCCGTTCGCAATTCACTTTGGGGGCTCAATTACCTGGACACTCGCGCGCAACTGCTCCAGAGCGAAGGCGTGCTCGACACCGCCGCCATCGACAAGTACCGCTTCCTGCGCAATGCCTACTTGAGGGCGCGCCGCTACCAGCTCTACGACGGCAAGCCACCACCGGAGCCCGAGGAAGAATGACGCCGCGAGGTTGAGCTGCCCATTGGTGCGCGGCGGCCAATAAGGGCTCCGACGGCAGTCAATTCGAAGAACCGACGGCCGTTTACGCTGTCCATGCGTTCCCAGGCCATGAATACGAAGAGGACCACCATGCTACGCACGCTGTTGTCGACCCTGATTATGCTGCCGCTCGCGCTGTCGGCGGACCCGGCATTGGCGCAGGAAGCGCCCGACGCATTGGTCAAGCGCGTGGCCGAGGACGTGCTTTCCACGATCCGCTCCGACAAGGATCTACAAGCCGGCAATCAGGCCAAGGTCAAGCAACTGATCGAGAGCAAGCTCGCGCCCCACTTCGACTTCGCGCGCATGACCGCATTGGCGGTGGGCCGCAATTGGCGGAACGCCAACCCCGAGCAGCAACAGCAACTCACGGACCAGTTTCGTACGTTGTTGGTACGCACCTATTCGGGAGCGCTGACGGGCTACCGCGACAACACCATGGACTACAAGCCGCTGCGCATGAACGCCGGCGACACCGAGGTCATCGTTCGCACCGAAGTGCGTCGTCCCGGACAGGCGCCGGTGCAGATCGACTACAACATGACCAAGACGCCGGAAGGCTGGAAGGCCTATGACGTTGTGGTTGCCGGCGTGAGCCTGGTGACCAATTACCGCGATGAGTTCAACGACATCGTCAGGAACTCCGGCATCGACGGCCTGATTAAGGCGCTCGACACGAAAAATAAGGGCCCGGCGCCGCCGCCGACTCCCAAGTGAGCGAAGTCACGACCGCATTTCAGGTGGAGGGCGAGCGTTGGATGCCCGCCGGTTCGCTCACCATGGATTCCGCTGCGACGGTGCTCGCCATCAGCACCGAAGCGGAGCTGCCTGCGACCGGCGTGATCGACCTCGAACGTGTCGAGGCGGTCGACTCGGCGGGCGTTGCACTTTTGCTCGCCTGGAAGCGCCGCGCGGCAGTCGAAGGCAAGCCCCTTACGTTTGCTCATCTTCCACCGAGCCTGGCTTCGCTGGCGCAGCTCTATGGCGTCGAGGACCTCCTGGTCGCGGAACCGAACTGATTTCGCACCTGACTCGCCATCTCGGTTCGCACCTGACTCCGCATCTCGGTTCGTGCGCGACTTCGCATCTCAGTTCGCATCTGACTCAGCACCTCGGTTCGCATCTGACTCGGCACCTCAGTTCGCAACTGACTCCGCACCTAACTGAGTGCTCGACCCAGATCGTTGTGCCGCCATCTTTGCCTTAATGGGCGCCGCGGTCGAAATCATCGATGTCGCTCGCCGCTTCGGCGCTGTGCAGGCGCTGGCCGGCGTCGACCTCGTGGTCGAGGAGGGCGAATTCTTCGGCTTGCTCGGTCCCAACGGCGCCGGCAAGACGACGCTGATCTCGATCGTCGCCGGGCTTACCCGCGCTGACCGCGGCACGGCGCGGGTGCTCGGGCACGACGTGGTGACCGATTATCGCCGGGCGCGGAGGCTCCTGGGCGTGGTGCCGCAGGAACTGGTGTTCGATCCGTTTTTCAGCGTTCGCGAAACGCTCAGCATTCAGGCAGGCTACTTCGGTCTGCGCAACAACGACGCGTGGATCGACGAAATCCTGCATCACCTCGACTTGGCCTCGAAGGCCGATGCCAACATGCGCGCGCTGTCCGGAGGCATGAAGCGCCGGGTGCTCGTCGGACAAGCGCTGGTGCACAAGCCGCCGGTGATCGTTCTCGACGAGCCCACCGCGGGTGTCGACGTCGAGCTGCGCCAAAGCCTGTGGGGATTCATCCGCAAGCTCAACCGCGACGGGCATACGATCATCCTTACCACGCACTATCTGGAGGAGGCCGAAGCCTTGTGCAACAGGATCGCGATGCTTAAGGCCGGAAAAGTTGTCGCGCTCGACACCACGCAAAACCTGCTGTCCGGCTTCGCGGGCCTGACGGTGCGACTCACGGCGGACGCCTTGCCCGATGCATGGCGCGAGCGCGTCCTGAGGCACGAAGGCACGAGCTACCTCTTGTCGCTGACCAGTTACGCGGAGCTCGAGAGCCTGCTCTCGGCTTTGCGTGAGCACGGCGTCGCGATCGCCGAGCTCGCGCTGCAGGAGGCCGACCTGGAGCAGGTCTTTCTCAGAATCATGAAGCGCGCTGCTTGAATACGAATTGAATACCAAACTGGGCGCGAACTGAGTCCGGAAATGAGCACCAAACTGAGTACGGAAATGAGCGCGAGCCTGACGATGGAGCCGATGCGGCACCGCTCGGGCTGGCAGACGCTGCTCTACAAGGAGTTGCTGCGATTCTGGAAGGTCAGCTTTCAGACCATCCTCGCGCCGGTGCTGACGTCTCTGTTGTACCTGCTGATTTTTTCGCAGGTGCTGGAGTCGCACGTTTCGGTGTTCGACGGACGGGTTCGCTACACGGCGTTTCTCATCCCCGGTCTGGTGATGATGTCGGTGCTGCAGAACGCGTTCGCCAACAGCTCGTCCTCGTTGATCCAGTCCAAGATCACCGGCAATCTGATCTTCGTGCTGCTCCCGCCCTTGTCGCCGCTCGATTTGTTCGGGGCATACGTCGTCGGCGCGATGGTGCGCGGCATCTCGGTCGGTCTCGGCGTGTTCCTCGTCACCTTGTGGTTCGCGCCGATCGCGCCGGCGCACCCGTTGTGGGCGCTCGCATTTGCCTTGCTCGGCAGCATGATCCTCGGCGTGATGGGCTTGCTTGCCGGCATCTGGGCGGACAAGTTCGATCAGCTCGCCGCGTTCCAGAATTTCCTGATCATGCCGCTGACGTTTTTGTCAGGCGTTTTCTATTCGATCCATACGCTACCGCCGTTCTGGCAAACGCTGTCGCATTTCAATCCGTTCTTCTATATGATCGACGGCTTTCGCTACGGCTTTTTCGGGCTTTCCGATATCGAGCCGGGCTTGAGCCTGGCGGTGATTGCCGTGTCCTGCGGCGCGCTGAGCGCGTTGACGCTTTGGGTGCTCAAGCGCGGCTATAAGTTGCGGCACTGAGTACGCCTAGGGCACTGAGCACGCCGCCGAGTACTGCACCGAGGACGCCGCTGCGTGCGGCATCGAGGACGACTAGGCGAAGCACCAAGCAGTGATTTCTGGAGCAAGTCGTGGTCACCCCGGAATACATCGAACGCGCAATTCAAGCCGGGCTCGCCTGCGAGCATGTCGAGGTTACCGGCGACGGTCAGCATTTCCAAGCCGTGATCGTAAGCGCCGCCTTCGCGGGCCTGCCCAAGGTCAAGCAGCATCAGCTCGTCTACCGCGCGCTCGGTGACAGGATGCGTGAGGAAATCCACGCGCTGTCGATGCAGACGCTGACGCCGGCGCAGTGGTCCGCGCAGGGACCCGCGCACTAGTGGAAAAACTCTCGATCGAGGGCGGGGTCGCGCTCAAGGGTGAGATTTGCATTTCCGGCGCGAAAAACGCGGCGCTGCCGATTCTGTGCGCGGCGCTGCTCACGCCAGAACCGCTCACGCTCGACAATCTGCCGCAGCTGAACGACGTTCGCACCATGCGCTCGCTGCTCTCGCAGATGGGCGTGCGGATGGAAGCGCACGGCGGGGCGCTGACGCTGTCGGCAAGGCAGGTGGACTGGCCGCTGGCTCCGTACGAGATGGTGAAGACCATGCGGGCGTCGATTCTGGCGCTCGGGCCGCTGCTCGCGCGGTGCGGAGAGGCGCGTGTATCGCTGCCCGGAGGATGCGCCATCGGGCTCCGCCCGGTCGATCAGCACATCAAGGGTTTGCAGGCGATGGGCGCCGAAATCGATCTCGACCATGGCTACATCGACGCCAAGGCGGTGCGTCTGACCGGTGTGCGTTTTGGGTTCGACGTCATCACGGTGACCGGCACCGAGAATCTGATGATGGCAGCGACCCTGGCGTCGGGGACGACGATTCTGGAAAACGCGGCGCGCGAGCCGGAAATCGGCGACCTCGCCGACTGCCTCATCACGATGGGTGCGAGAATCACCGGCGCCGGCAGTGACCGCATCGTCATCGAGGGTGTCGAGACGCTGCATGGCGCGCGACACGCGGTCATGCCCGATCGAATCGAGACGGGCACCTTCCTCGCGGCGGCGGCGGCGGCCGGTGGCGATATCTCACTTGCGGGCGTGCGTCCGGACACGCTCGAGGCCGTGATCGATAAGCTGATCGAGGCCGGCGCCGAGATCGCCACCGAGCCGACGCGAATACGCATCAAGCGCCAGCATGGCTCCAAGACGCTTAAGTCGGTGGCGCTGCGAACCATGCCCTACCCGGGATTTCCTACCGACATGCAGGCGCAGTTGATGGCGCCGATGACCATCGCCGACGACACCGCGGTCATTACTGAGACCATTTTCGAAAACCGCATGATGCACGTGCAGGAATTGAAGCGTCTCGGCGCGGACATCGAGGTCGAAGGCAATACGGCGATCGTCAAGGGCGTGCGCGCGCTCACCGGCGCCACGGTCATGGCGACCGATCTGCGCGCATCCGCGTGCCTGGTCATCGCCGGCCTGATCGCGGAGGGCGAGACGGTGATCGATCGCATCTATCACCTCGATCGCGGTTATGAGCGGATCGAGGAAAAGCTCTCCGCGCTCGGCGCGCGCATCCATCGCCTCGCCTAGAGGCGCCGCGTCGGCGTGCTCGCCTTCGGCTGCTAGAATATGCGTTTGCGAAGCGCTCATGGCCATGCTTACTATCGCGCTGTCCAAGGGTCGCATCTTCGACGAGACCTTGCCGCTGCTCGCCGCGGCGGGCATTGCTCCGGCCGAGGATCCTGAAACCTCGCGCAAGCTCATCATCGGCAGCAACCATTCGGACGTTCGCTTCATCGTCGTCCGCGCATCCGATGTCCCCACCTACGTTCAGCGCGGCGCCGCCGATCTGGGCGTCGCCGGCAAGGACGTGCTTCTGGAGCACGGCGGGGAGGGCTTGTATCAACCGGTCGATCTCGGCATCGGCCGCTGCCGGATGGTGGTCGCCGCCAAAGCCGGCTTCGACTACGAGGGCGCGCTCAAGCGCGGCGCGCGCCTTTCCGTGGCGACTAAATATGTCATGACCGCGCGCGAGCATTTCGCGGCCAAGGGCATGCATGTCGACCTGATCAGGCTCTACGGATCGATGGAGCTCGCGCCGCTAGTGGGACTTGCCGATGCCATCGTCGATCTGGTCAGCAGCGGCAATACGCTCAGGGCCAACGATCTCGTCGCCGTGGAAGATATTATGGCGATAAGCGCGCGATTGATCGTCAATCCAGCGTCGCTCAAGCTCAAACGCGACTCACTCCAGCCGTTGCTGGACGCCATTGCCCGGAGCGCGCCGAGCGCACCAGGTACTGCGGACGCGCCCAGTGCCGCCAGCGCACGCAGTAGGGCCTGACCTCCGTGGCTGAAATGCGCCGTCTCGATTCGTCGGCCGCGGACTTTGCCGCGGCGCTTGCGCGACTGACGGCGGTTAACACCGCCCAGGACGAGGCGATCGACGCCTCGGTCGCCAATATCATCGTCGATGTGCGGGCGCGCGGCGACGCCGCCGTGCTCGAATACACGGCCTTGTTCGACCGCATCAAGGCGCCCTCGGTGGCCGCGCTGGAGCTTGCACCCGCCGCGTTCGAAGCCGCGTTCGATGCTCTGGATGCGGAGCAACGTGATGCGCTTGTCGCCGCAGCCGAGCGCATACGGATCTACCACGGGCATCAGCGCGTCAAATCATGGTCGTACACCGAAGCCGACGGCACACGTCTCGGCCAGCAGGTCACACCGCTGGAACGCGTTGGGATGTATGTGCCGGGCGGCAAGGCGGCCTACCCCTCGTCGGTGCTCATGAACGCGCTGCCGGCGCAGGTCGCCGGAGTGCGCGAGATCGTGATGGTCGTGCCTACTCCGAACGGCGCCCAAAGCCCGCTGGTGCTGGCCGCGGCGCACATCGCCGGGGTGACGCGGGCGTTCACCATCGGCGGCGCGCAGGCGATCGCCGCGCTTGCCTATGGCACCGCGACAATTCCGGCGGTCGACAAGATCGTGGGACCGGGCAACGCCTACGTCGTGGCGGCGAAACGCAGGGTGTTCGGCGCGGTCGGTATCGACATGGTCGCCGGCCCGTCCGAGATCATCGTCATCGCCGACGGCAGCGCCAATCCGGATTGGATTGCGATGGATCTGTTTTCCCAGGCCGAGCACGACGAGGCCGCGCGCGCCATCCTCCTCTCGCCCGAGCCTGAGCTGATCGACGCGGTGGCGCGTAGCATGGCGCGCCAGCTTCCAGCGATGGCACGCAAGGGAATCATTGCGGCATCGCTCGCCAGCCGCGGCGCCCTGGTGCGAGTTCGCGACCTTGCCGAAGCTTGCGCCATCGCGAACGAGCTTGCCCCGGAGCATCTCGAGCTCGCGGTCACCAAGCCGGAGGATTTGGTCGCCCAGATACACAATGCAGGAGCGATCTTCGTCGGCCATTTCAGCTCCGAAGCGGTAGGCGACTACTGCGCCGGACCGAACCATGTGCTGCCGACCGCGCGCGGCGCGCGCTTTTCGTCGCCGCTGGGCGTGTACGATTTCCAGAAACGAACGAGCGTGATCGCGGTTTCGCGCCAGGGTGCGCAGACGCTTGGCCGCCTGGCCTCGACGCTGGCGCGCGGCGAGGGCCTGCCGGCGCACGCGGCGAGCGCCGAGTATCGTCTCGACAAGTAAAACCAGAGAGGAAGCCATGGCCAATATTTACGCGATGTACAAGCATCCGGCCGATGCGGCAGCTTTCGACCGCTACTACTACGGTGTGCACGTCCCAATGGCAAAGAAGATTCCCGGGCTGGAGGCCTACCAGGTGACGCGCGGAACGATTGCCACCGTAGGCGGCGGTTCGGCGCCGTATCACTTGATCGCCACGCTGACTTTTTCGTCGCTGGCCGCGATCAATGCCGCGCTGGTTTCGCCGCAAGGGCAGGCAGTCGCGGCGGATTTGGGCAATTTCGCCACCGGCGGCGTCGATCTTTACATCGCCGAAACGGCAACGATATGACTGACGGCGGGCGCTCGTTTCTGGCTGAGGAGACCGTCGCCCGCGTCGTTCGACCCGAGATTTGCGCGCTTTCCGCCTATGCCGTAGCCAAAACCGGCCCCAACGCCAACGAGTGGGTCAAGCTCGATGCGATGGAGAACCCCTATCCGCTGCCGGACACCGTCAAGGCGCGGTTGTCCGCCGCGCTCGCGCGCGTTGTGATCAACCGCTATCCCGATGCGAATGGCGAGGGACCAAAGCGTGCGCTGCGCTCCGCATTGGGTATTCCCGAAGACGCGGGACTCTTGCTCGGCAACGGTTCCGATGAGTTGATACAGATCATCGTCTCGGCGGTTGCCAGGCCCGGCGCCGTGGTGCTCGCGCCCGAGCCCTCGTTCGTGATGTATCGCATGGACGCGCTGTACGCCTCGACGCGCTTTGTGGGCGTGCCGCTCAACCACGATTTCAGCCTTGACCCCGACACGATCCTGGCAGCGATCGCGCGCGAATCTCCGGCAGTGATCTTTCTCGCCTATCCGAACAATCCCACCGGCAATCTTTTTGCCGATGCCGATCTCGAAGCCATCATCGAAGCGTCTCCAGGATTGGTGGTGATCGATGAGGCGTACTACGCGTTTGCCGATGCGAGCTTTCTGGCCCGCGTGCCCGAGCGCCCCAATCTGCTGGTTCTGCGCACCCTGTCGAAAGTCGGCATGGCCGGCATCCGGCTGGGCTACGCGGTCGCTGCGCCTGCCTGGATCGCGGAACTGAACAAAGTCCGGCAGCCGTATAATGTGAATGCGCTGACGCAAGCCGCGATCGAGGCGCTGCTTTTCGAGACGGATTGGATTGCCGAGCAGGCTGCGGCGATTCGCGCCGAACGCACCCGGCTGGAGTCCGCGTTGGCGCGACTGCCGGGCGTCCGCGTCTATCCGACGCAGACCAATTTCGTGCTGGTGCGCGTGACCGACGCGAACAGAGTTTTCGATGGCCTCAAGACCCGACGCATCTTGATCAAGAATCTGAATGGTTGGCATCCGCTGCTGGCAAACTGCCTGCGAATGACCGTGGGCAAGCCGGAGGAGAACGATTTGCTGCTTGCGGCGCTGGCCGAGCTCGAGCCTTCAAAATGACCGTTCCGTTGAAAGCGGCGGCAACAGGCGCGGCGCGCACGGCGCGCATCGACCGCGTCACGCGCGAGACTTCGATCAGCGTCGAGGTGAATCTGGATGGCACCGGGCGCGCCGAGCTCGCCACCGGCGTGCCGTTTCTCGACCACATGCTCGATCAGGTCGCCCGCCATGGGATGATCGACCTCACGGTTTTGGCGAAGGGCGATTTGCACATCGACGGCCATCACACGGTCGAGGACGTCGGCATCACCTTTGGCCAGGCAGTCAAGCAGGCGCTCGGCGACAAGGCCGGGTTGACGCGCTACGGCTACGCTTTTGTGCCGCTGGACGAAGCGCTGTCCCGGGTCGTGGTCGATCTCTCCGGTCGCCCGGGGCTGGAATACCACGTTGCGTTCACGCGACCGATGATCGGCGCCTTCGATGTCGATCTGACGCACGAGTTCTTCCAGGGATTCGTTAATCACGCGCTGGCGACGCTCCATATCGACAATCTTCGCGGCGACAACGCGCATCATCAGGCGGAGACGGTATTCAAGGCCTTTGCGCGCGCGCTGAGGATGGCGGTCGAGCTCGACCCTCGCGGCGGAGGCAAGGTGCCATCGACCAAGGGTGCGTTATAGCTGGGTCAGGGATCAGGTATCAGGCATCAGAGCACCGTGGCCAATACGGAGAGTGTTGTTTTTCCTTGCCTGAATTCTGATTCCTGATCCCCGATGCTCGATATCGCCGTCGTCGACTACGGAACGGGCAACCTGCGCTCGGTCGCCAAGGCGCTGCTGCACGTCGCGCCCGAGTGCACCATCATGGTGAGTTCCGATCCGGCGACAATACGTAGCGCGAAGCGCGTGGTGCTGCCGGGCCAGAGCGCGATGCCCGACTGCATGCGCGCCCTCGACCAGAGCGGCCTGCGGGAAGTGGTCATGGAAGTGGCCCGCGACCGCCCGTTTCTGGGCATCTGCCTCGGTCTGCAGATGTTGTTCGACAACAGCGAGGAAGGACCCACTTCGTGTCTTGGTGTCCTCCCGGGTGGTGTCGTTCGATTCCGCGATGAGCAGATGCACGATCCTGCCGGCCGCCGGCTCAAGGTCCCGCACATGGGTTGGAGCCCGGTCACTCAAAAGGAGGACCATCCCTTGTGGCATGGCGTCGCTGATCACACAAGATTCTACTTTGCGCACAGCTATTACCCGGTGCCGGATGACCCTGGGCTGACCGCCGCGTCGGTCGAATACCCAACGGCGTTTACTTGCGCGATTGCAAGCGCTAATATCTTTGCCGTGCAGTTCCATCCCGAGAAGAGCCACAGCGCCGGTCTCCAGTTGCTTGCCAATTTCGTCACCTGGGACGGCCGCGTCTGATTCTATCCGCGCATTACCCACGGTGGCGTCTGAAGCAGTCGCACACCCGCCGACATGCAGATCATTCCCGCGATCGATATCAAGGATGGTAACTGCGTCCGCCTGAAGCAAGGTGAGATGCAGTCCGCCACCGTATTTTCCGAGGATCCGGCGGCGATGGCCCGCCATTGGCTCGATCTCGGCGCCGAACGGCTGCATCTTGTCGATCTCAATGGTGCGTTTGCCGGCAAGCCCAAAAATGAGATGGCGATCCGCGAGGTCGTGAGCGTTATTGGCGAGGAGATCCCCATACAGCTGGGCGGTGGCATACGCGATCTCGACACCATCGAGCGCTATCTCGACGACGGCATCACGTTCGTGATCATCGGCACTGCCGCGGTGAAGAATCCGGGCTTTTTGCACGACGCGTGCTATGCCTTTCCCGGCCACATCATCGTCGGGCTCGATGCGCGTGAAGGCAAGGTGGCGACGGACGGCTGGTCGAAGATGACCGGGCACGACGTGGTCGATCTGGCCAAAAAATTCGAGGACTACGGCGTCGAAGCGCTGATCTACACCGATATTGGACGCGACGGCATGCTCACCGGCGTCAATATCGCAGCCACCGCCAAGTTGGCGCGCGAGCTCAGGATTCCGGTGATCGCCAGCGGCGGCATCAACAGCCTAAAGGACATCAAGGAACTCGCTAGCTTCGAGAGTGAAGGCGTCATCGGCGCCATTGCCGGGCGCTCGCTCTACGAAGGTACGCTCGACTTCAAGGCCGCACTCAAGGCCGCCAAAGGCAAGTAAGGGAAGTAAGGGCAAGTAAAGCAGGCAGGATCGGATTTATTCGACTGCCGCGTGCGAGTGAATTCGCACCGATCATCCATGGGTCTCGCCAAGCGCATCATTCCCTGCCTCGACGTCGCCGAGGGCCGCGTTGTCAAAGGCGTCAATTTCATCAACTTGCGCGATGCCGGTGACCCGGTCGAAGTCGCGCGGCGCTACGACAGCCAAGGCGCCGATGAGCTCGCCTTCCTCGATATCCGGGCAAGCGTGGAGACGCGCGGGCTGCTCTACGAGATGATCGGTGCGGTGGCCGACCAGGTGTTCATTCCCCTCACGGTCGGAGGAGGCGTGAGCCACGTCGACGACATCCGCGCGCTGCTCAATGCTGGCGCCGACAAGGTGAGCATCAATACCGCGGGCGTGAACAATCCGGCGCTCATCGAACAAGCGGCCGCACGCTACGGCGCACAGTGCATCGTCGCCGCCATTGACGCCAAAGCGATCACGCCGGGTCGATGGGAGGTGTATACGCACGGCGGCCGGACCGCGACCGGCCGCGACGCTGTCCTCTGGGCACGCGAAGCGGTCAGGCTCGGCGCGGGCGAAATCCTGCTCACCAGCATGGATCGCGATGGCGCGCGCAGCGGTTTCGATCTTGGCCTCACCCGCGCGGTCGCGGACGCAGTCGACGTGCCGGTGATCGCGTCGGGAGGCGTGGGCGGGCTGCAGCACCTGGTGGATGGCATCGTGATCGGCGGCGCCGACGCAGTGCTCGCCGCTTCGATCTTCCACTATGGCGAATTCACGGTCAGACAGGCCAAGGACGCCATGAGCGCAGCCGGCATCGAAGTCAGGGATTAATGCGCGACCGCGGTGTGTCTTCGGCGCTGCTTGCACGCTTATCCTGGCTCGATATCGAAGTAAATGAATCCGAAAGGCAACGATGAGCGACTGGCTCGATACCGTAATGTGGAATGCCGACGGGCTGGTGCCCGCCATCGCCCAGGAGGCGAGCGGCACGGTACTGACGCTGGCGTGGATGGACCGCGAGGCGCTTTCTCGCACCGCGGCAACCGGCCTTGCGCATTACTGGTCGCGCTCGCGCCGGCGGCTCTGGCAGAAGGGCGAAAGCTCGGGTCATTTTCAAAGAGTCCGCGAAATTCGCCTCGACTGCGACAACGACGCAATTTTGCTGATCGTCGAACAAGAAGGCGGAATTGCCTGTCATACCGGCCGGCACCGGTGCTTTTTCCAGCGGCTCGACAACGGTGCCTGGCGCACGATCGAGCCCGTCATCAAGGATCCGAAAGTCATCTATGGCCAGACATGACGATATTTTGCAGCGCGTGGCGACGACAATAGGAGAGCACCGCAACGTCGATCCCGTGAAGTCCTATGTCGCGACACTTTTCGCCAAAGGCGAGGACGCGATCATCAAGAAGATCGGCGAGGAGGCTACCGAGGCGGTGATGGCCGCCAAGGATGGTGATAAGATCCGCTTGACAGCCGAGATCGCGGACCTCTGGTTTCATTGCCTGGTATTGCTGGAACGCCATGGCTTGGGACCGGAAGACGTGCTCGCGGAGCTCGAGCGGCGCGAGGGCGTGTCCGGCCTCGACGAAAAGGCGTCGCGCAGCTGACGCGAGACAAGCGACCGGCAGCCGCGCCCGGCTTTCCTGGCGTGACGATTTCGCGACAACAGGCTCGCTAGGCTCGCGATAACCGGCAACATAATGGACGACTGCATATTCTGCAAGATTGTGCGCGGCGAGGTGCCGTCGAAGAAGGTCTACGAGGACGACGAGGTTCTCGGGTTCCAGGACATTCGACCGCTTGCGCCGGTGCATTTCATGCTGGTGCCGAAAAAGCACATCCCGTCTCTCGCCGACGCGGCGGCGGCGGATGCCGGCGTGCTCGGGCGGATGCTGACGCTTTCCGGAAAGCTTGCGCGCGAACAGGGCTCGCCGGATGGTTTCCGTACCATCATCAATTCCGGGCGTATCGGCCGGCAGGACGTGATGCATTTGCACATGCATGTCATCGGCGGCCCGGAACCGCTGGGCGCAATGATGCCCAAATCCAATGTTTGAAGGAGACCCCACATGGGCGGACTGAGCATCTGGCACTGGCTGATCGTGCTGCTGGTCGTCGTCTTGATATTCGGCACCAAGAAGCTGCGCAACATCGGGCAGGATCTCGGCGGCGCCGTGAAAGGATTCAAGGAAGGAATGAAGACCCAGGATGGCGAACCCGTTCCTCCGGGCGCGGACGCTCCTTCGGCGCAATCTTCGGCCCAGCTGGGCGGCAAGACCATCGAGGGCGAGGTCACCAAGGAAACCTCGACCAAGGTCTAAAGCTTTGCAGCGCGCCGTCGCAGCGCCTCCTGCGCACGCGGCAATCTTAATCGTGTTCGAGCCGTGTTCGACATAGCATTCAGCGAGATCCTCGTCATCGCCGTGGTGGCCCTGGTGGTGATCGGCCCCGAGCGCTTGCCGAAGGTAGCGAGGACGCTCGGCCATATGTTCGGACGCCTGCAGCGCTACGTGAACGAGGTCAAGGCCGACATCAACCGCGAGATGGAGCTCGACGAGCTGCGCAAGTTGCAAAGCGAGGTGCAAAGCGCGGCACGGGATCTCGAATCGTCGATGACGAACGCTGCGCGCGAGGTTGAAAGCGGCGTGCGGTCGGTCGAAACCCAGTTGAACGAAGCCGGTAACCCTTCTGCGGCTACCGCTGGCAGTGTTCGTGAGGCTGAGATCGGGGCGGCTGCTCCTGCAGATCAACTGCCGGTCGTGTCGACCGATACGACGAGCTCGCCGTCGCCTGTACACGCCGCTGCCGGCGAGCCCCCACGCCAGGGCGCGCTGCCGGGCTTCGATCGCATCTGACGTTCCATAGGGCAAGCTCGCCTGCGAGCTTGCCCTGTGCGCGCTACAATGACCGCGGCGCCGCGCAAGGCAAATCGTGCGGCACTCGCCGGGAGCCTCTGCCGTCAGCGGAGAAGCAGCTCCGGTAATTCCTGGTCTACCGATGAGCGATCAAACACCCGGCCCCGACGGTACGCAAGACACTTTCATCTCGCATCTGATCGAGCTCAGAAGCCGGCTGATGCGCTCGATCATCGCGATCGTGATTGTCTTGCTCTGCCTGTTCCCGTGGGCAAAAAACATCTATGCATTGCTGGCGGCGCCGCTGCTCAAGGCGCTGCCAAGCGGCGGAACGATGATCGCCACCGACGTCACCGGTACTTTTCTGGTGCCGTTGAAGGTCACCTTGATGGCGGCCTTTCTGATTGCGCTGCCGTACGTGCTGTTTCAGATGTGGGCTTTTGTCGCCCCCGGGCTCTATCAGCATGAAAAACGGCTCGCGATACCGGTGATCCTGTCGAGTGTGGTGTTTTTCGCGCTCGGAATGGCCTTCGCTTACTTTGCCGTGTTCCCGATCGCCTTCGGTTTCTTCGCCAACTACGCGCCCGCGGGCGTGCAGATGATGACCGACATCGACAAATATCTTTCCTTCGTGCTGACTATGTTCATTGCTTTCGGCATTACGTTCGAGGTGCCGGTGGTGGTCATCGTCCTGGTGCGGCTTGGCGTGGTCAGCCTGGAGAAGCTGCGCTCGATTCGTGGCTATGTGATCGTCGGCGCGTTCGTGGTGGGCGCGGTGTTCACTCCGCCGGATATCCTGTCGCAAGTGATGCTGGCGGTGCCGCTGTGGCTGCTCTACGAACTGGGATTACTGTGCGCCCGGTTCATATCAGTTCCCTCCAAGCACGACAAAGAGGGCGAAGCGACCGTATAGCGGTGCCGTCGTTTCCGAGCAAACGAAACCGAGTACGTCATCCCCGCGCGTCACGCACTGTCGCGCCGCGGACTAACGCGCGCTAAGACGCGCGCGCTTTGGGCCGCTTGCCGACGGTCACTTCCAGGTCGACCGGCTTTTTTTCCCGCAGCACCCGGAGCTTGGCCTGACTGCCCGGCGTCAGCGCCGCGATCTGCGACAGCAACGCTGTCACGTCGTGCGTCGGTTTGCCGTCGATCTCCTGCACCACGTCGCGCGCGAGCATGCCCGCGCGGTCGGCGGGACCGCTTTTCATCACGCCTCGGATCAGAACTCCGTCGCTGTTGGCGAGCGTTAGCGCGGAAGCGAGCTCCGGGGTCAGCTCCTGCGGCTCGATACCGAGCCATCCGCGCGTGACTTCACCGTCCCGGATAATTTGCTCGAGCACGCTTTTCGCCAGCGAGACCGGAATGGCGAAGCCGATGCCCTGCGAGCCGCCGCTTTGCGAGAAGATGGCGCTGTTGATGCCGATCAGATTGCCGCCGCTGTCGACCAACGCGCCGCCGGAATTGCCCGGATTTACCGCAGCGTCGGTCTGAATGAAATCCTCGAAGCGGTTGATGCCCAGGTGGTTGCGGCCCAGCGCACTGATGATTCCGTGTGTGACCGTGTTGCCGAATCCGAACGGGCTGCCGATTGCCAGCACCGTGTCGCCGACCTGCACCGAGTCGAGCGTGCCGAAGGTGATCGCGGGCAGATCGCTGACGTCCGCCTTCAGCACCGCCAGATCGGATTCGGGGTCGCTGCCGCGCACCCGCGCGCGCAGGCGCCGGCCGTCGGACAGCACGATCTGGATGTCGTCGGCTTCCTCGATCACGTGATTGTTGGTCAGCACATAACCTTCGCTGCTGACGATGACCCCCGATCCGAGACTGTTTGCGCGCCGCGTTTCTTGTTCGCCGAGGCCCGGGAAGAAGCGACGAAAGACCGGATCGTCCGTCAGCGGACGCCGCTGGCGGACTTCCTTGCTGGTGTAGACGTTGACGACCGACGGCATCGCCCTCTTGGCCGCGTCGGCCAGGCTGTCAATCTTGACGGCGGCGACGGCAACCGGAGTCTCCTGCATCAGCACGACGTTGCTCCTGCCCGTGTAGCGGACGAGCAGATCCGGTCGCAGCGTGGTGACCACGAACAGCACCGCGAGACAGATGGTCGCGACCTGCGCGAACAGCAGCCAAAACCGTCGAAGCACGATGGGCCCGTTCAATACCGAAAAGAATCGAGATTGCGATTATAAACGTCCGCTGCCGCAACGCAGCATGAGCCTCGAACCGCGGGCGCTGCGGAAAACGAGGCTCAGCCGCAAGGCATTGTTTTATTGATGTTTTCCGGCACATTTTTGAACGCGGGGGCCAAATCATTTATACTCGCGCGGTTTCTCGGATTTGCCTCGAAGGGCCGGCGTCATGTCAGAGTACGGGAATGTGGATAACAAGAAGCGCCGCTTCCTGATCGGTGCCACGACGGTGGTGGGTGGTATCGGGGCGGCGGCGGCGGCCGTTCCTTTTGGGATGAGCTTCTGGCCGAGCGAGCGCGCAAAAGCCGCCGGGGCGCCCGTCGAACAGGACATCAGCAAGCTCGAGCCCGGCCAGCAGATCAAAGTCGAATGGCGCGGCAAGGTTGTTTGGATCATCAATCGCACGCCGGCGATGCTGGCCACGCTGCCCAAGCTCGATGACCGGGTGGCCGATCCCAAGTCAGACGTCGATCACCAGCCGCCCTACGCGAAAAACGAGGACCGTTCCAGAAAGCCGGAGATTTTCGTTGCGGTGGGCATCTGCACCCACCTCGGCTGCTCGCCGACTTTTCGACCGGAAGTGGCTCCCGCGGACCTCGGCCCTGATTGGCTGGGCGGCTTTTTCTGCCCGTGTCATCAATCCAAGTTCGATCTTGCCGGGCGTGTCTACAAGGGTGTGCCCGCGCCGACCAATCTCATCATTCCGCCGTACCGTTTCGTCACCGACACCACGATCGTGATCGGCGAAGACGAACTCAAGAAGGCGTGAGTCTGGCGCACCGATGCAAAAAATTCTGAACTGGATCGACGACCGTTTCCCGCTGACCGCGTTGTGGAAATCGCAGGTCGCGGAGTATTACGCGCCGAAGAATTTCAACTTCTGGTATTTCTTCGGCTCGCTGGCGCTGGTGGTGCTGGTGATGCAGATCCTCACCGGCATTTTTCTGACCATGAGCTACAAGCCCGATGCGGCCAGGGCTTTCGAGTCGGTCGAATACATCATGCGCGACGTCGCCGGCGGGTGGTTCATCCGCTATGCGCACTCGACCGGCGCGACGGCTTTTTTCATCGTCGTCTATCTGCATATGTTTCGGGCGCTCCTTTACGGCAGCTATCGCCGGCCACGCGAGCTCCTGTGGATCGTCGGCTGCTTTATCTACCTCGCGCTGATGGCCGAAGCCTTCTTCGGCTACCTGCTACCGTGGGGCCAGATGTCGTACTGGGGTGCGCAGGTGATCGTCAACCTGTTCTCAGCCGTGCCCATCATCGGCGACGACCTGGGAACATGGATCCGTGGCGACTACACGATCTCGGACGTGACCCTGAACCGCTTCTTTGCCTTTCACGTGATCGCGGTACCGCTGGTGCTGCTGATCCTGGTCGCCGTGCACCTGATGGCGCTGCACGAAGTCGGCTCCAACAATCCGGATGGGGTCGAGATCAAGGACACGGTGGACCCGGTGACCGGTTACCCCGTCGACGGCATTCCTTTCCATCCGTATTACACCGTCAAGGATCTGGTCGGTGTCGTCGTGTTCCTGATCTTTTTCTCGATCGTGCTGTTCTTCTGGCCTGCCGGCGGCGGCTACTTCATCGAAGCGGACAACTTCATCCCGGCAAACCCGCTGCAGACTCCAGAGCACATCGCTCCGGTCTGGTACTTCACACCGTACTACGCCATGTTGCGGGCGGTGCCGTCGTTCTTGAACTCGCAATTCTGGGGCGTGCTGGTGCTCGGCGCCGCGGTGGTGATACTGTTTTTTCTGCCGTGGCTCGATCGCGGCAAGGTCAAATCCATTCGCTATCGCGGATCACTGTACAAGGGATGGCTGGCCGCGTTCGTGATCAGTTTCCTGATCCTTGGCTACCTCGGCGTCGTGCCGGTGACGGTGTGGGGCCAGTTCGGCGAAAAGATCCCGGTGCTGGGCACCGCTGACAAGGCAACGGTCGTCGTTCGTGTTCTCACCGTCATTTACTTCCTGTTTTTTATCCTTATGCCCTGGTATACGGCGCGGGACAAGACAAAAGCCGTACCGGCAAGGGTGACCGGGTAAATGCAACCGATGAGGGCGTTGTTGGGTTTCATGGTGCTCGCGGCGACGCTCAACGTTTCGGCGGCGGAGTCGGGACTGCGCCTCGAGCCGGCGCCGGCACGGCGCCTGGATGTGGAATCGCTGCAAAGGGGCGCGCGCAACTTCGTCAACTACTGCCTCAACTGCCACAGCGCCCACTACATGCGTTACAACCGCTTGACGGATTTTGCGATTAGCGAGCAGGAGATTCGCGACAACCTGATGTTCGCGACCGACAAGTTTGGCTCGACCATGACCGTGGCGATGCCCAAGGCCGACGCGGCGGCGTGGTTCGGCACCGCCCCGCCGGACTTATCCGTGGAAGCCCGCATCCGCGGCAAAGACTGGCTCTACAGTTACCTGCTCGGCTTCTATTGGGACGAAAAGACGGTGACCGGGTGGAACAATCTCGTTTTCAACAATGTGAGCATGCCGCACGTGCTTTGGAAGCTTTCCGGCGTGCAGAGGCTAATCGAGACCGAATACGAAGATGAGGGAAAGGCCGAGGCGGCAGTCATCGCGGCCAAGGGCCTTGCATTGGCCGAACGGATCAACGACCACAAGTACGTGGTCAAGACGCTCACGCAGGAAGCATCCGGAACGATGCGGCCGGTGGACTACCAGGCCTTCGTCGCCGATCTGGTGAACTATCTGGATTACATCGCCGAGCCGGTGCGAAATGAGCGAATCTACATCGGAATCGGCGTCCTGATCTATCTCGGCATACTGCTGGGGTTTGCCTACGCGTTAAAGCGCGCTTACTGGAAAGACATTCACTGACATCAGTGTCCGCTGCAAGGAACCGCCGGGGGCAGGAGCCACGTTCCTGCCCCTTGCATTTGGCCGCTGCCCAACAAGGCTCGCCACGGGAGAAAAACTATGATGACACTCTATTCCGGGACTACCGACCCGTTCAGCCAACGCTGCCGCATCGTATTGCACGAAAAAGGGATGGACTTTCAGATTATCGACGTCGACCTCGACCACAAACCCGAGGATCTGGCGGTGATGAATCCTTACAACCAGGTGCCAGTGTTGGTCGAGCGAGACCTGGTCTTGCACGAATCCAACATCATCAACGAATACATCGACGAGCGTTTCCCTCATCCGCAGCTGATGCCCGCCGACCCGGTCATGCGTGCGCGAGCGAGGCTGTTCCTGCACCGCTTCGAGAAAGAACTCTTTTCGCACATCGACACGCTCGAAGGGAACAACCAGCGGCAGCTCGAAAAGGCGCGCGGCCTGGTCCGCGACAGCCTGATGCAGATCGCGCCGGTGTTCGCCAAGCACAAATACATGCTTGGCGAAGAGTTCTCGATGCTCGACGTTGCGATCACACCACTCCTGTGGCGCCTCGACTATTACGGCATCCAGTTGCCCAAACCGGCCGCGCCGCTGATGAAATACGCCGAGCGTCTGTTCTCGCGGCCGGCGTTTATCGAGGCATTGACCAGTGCCGAACGCGGGATGCGCAAGTGACGAATCCGTCCAAGAGCGGGCCGCCGAAGGCGGCTCGCGATTGGATACAGATTCGTCATCCCCGTTCATTTGAGTAACTGAGCGGGGATCCAGTATCGTGACGGAAGCCAGGGCGTTTGCGGCGTCGACACGGTGTAGTATCCTTTACTCATGTCCGAGCAATCCGCCAAGCCCTACCTGATCCGCGCGATCTGCGAGTGGTGCGCCGACAACGGGTTGACACCGTATATCGCCGTCAAGGTCAGCGGCCAGACGCGGGTGCCCGCTGCATTCGTGAAGAACGGCGAGATCGTGCTCAACATCAGCCGTGGCGCGACGCGGCGGCTGACGATCGACAACGAATGGGTGCAGTTCACCGCGCGCTTCAGCGGCACCTCGCAGGAAGTCGCGGTGCCAGTCTCGGCGATCGCCGGCGTCTTCGCCAAGGAGTCGGGTTACGGTTTCGCGTTCACGGTGCCATCGGACCCGGTGACCTCGCTTCACGCAGCAACCGCGCCGATCGAGGCGCCGGACGCCGACGCCGCGACTGCGGATAAGAAGCCGCGCGAGCGGCCCAAGCACCTGCAAGTTATAAAATAACCCGCTTCACCGAGTCTCACGCGCCGGCATAGCTCAGTTGGTAGAGCAGCGGTTTTGTAATCACTGAGCCGCTATCGTAGTTTAGCTAAAATCGCTAGACTAATCAATTAGGTATGGTCCGATGGTTCTTGGCGATGGGAGGAACAGTCACCAAGGGCACGGGTCACAGTCACCTTTCGGGTTAGCCGGATTAGCTCAGGGGTAGAGCAACCGCCTTGTAAGCGGTAGGTCATCCGTTCGATTCGGATATCCGGCACCAGCAAAACTTAGGCCGTAGGAAGCGTACTGACGCTTCACTGACCTAGCCGCACTAGTCCAGCGACCCGTGGCGGGTGGCGGCGTCGCGGCGCTCTGAGGATGTGGACCGGATGGCCGACGTTCCCGATGGTGTTCGTAAGAGGCGTACTGGTCGGGGGTGCCGACGATTTGAACCGGCTTATTGCGAGCGGCGAGCTACCGCGCATGCTGCTTGCCAAGCCCGGACTCCGCCGCAAAAGATGAGCGAGGGCGGCTGCCGGGCCGTGCATGAGTCTGGGATGCGAAG
>Ga0209118_1000271_pt1 | contig 32058 bp, 23 predicted proteins | sample BlaSpr_A8_Ref_M1_FD_187988 | JGI IMG/M metagenome (GOLD analysis project Ga0209118, IMG submission 187988) | Forest soil microbial communities from Thunder Bay, Ontario, Canada - Black Spruce, Ontario site 2_A8_Ref_M1 (SPAdes) (version 2) | ecosystem: Environmental > Terrestrial > Soil > Boreal... | reverse complement strand
GCATCCCCTCGATCCCCTTCCCACCCCTCCGGGGGGGAAGGGGACGCCCCCACCCCCTGTTCGGTGGGAGTTTCGTCTTAGGGAACTCCCGCCGTGGTGGGGGCGGCCCCTCAAGGCGCGGTCTGGGTGCTGCGGTTATTGAGGTCGAGCACGGTGCCGATGTTCTTCAGGCTGAGCGAGAAGCGGACCTCGGTATCGCTCAGCCGCGGGCCGGCGATCGCCCTGAACTGGCGGAGCTCGAAGCGCAGGCCGTAGCACTGCTCCGACCAGTTGATCGCATAGTACTGCTGCCCCAGGAGGTGGTTCTGCACGTCATAGCCGATCTGCGCCTGGATCGAGAGCTTCTGCGGGATGACGTTCAAAGCGGTGTTGACGCGGATCTGGTTGCTCAGGGTGATGCCGGTATCGCTCAGGTAGTTGGTGAACCAGGTCAGGCCGACCATCTGGTTGCCGGGCAGCGCCACGTCGCTCGACAGCGAGGTCGCGGCAATCCTCCCGAACAGGCCGCTGTACTGCATCTCGGCCTTGATGCTCGTCCTCTCGCCGGGGTTGAAGCGCAGCAGGAAGTCCCAGGGGCTGGCGCTCGCATGCTTGGTCAGGTCCGTCGAGGTCTCGAGCGGCACGTTCGGATCGAAGCTGTACATCCGCGAGATCTCGAAGAGCAGGATCTCGCGCGCGCTGGAGTTCTCCGCGCCGGACTTGGCCAGCAGGCGGTTGTCCAGGGCCACCCGCACGTTGTTGGTCGACAGCGGCGCGTCGATCTGGTCGAACTCCGGCAGCGCCAGCTGCCGGAAGTCGCTGTACGGGCCGAAGTAGGTGTAGTTGATCCGCGGCTCGATGACGTGCTTGAACTTGGCGAAGTCGGCGATCTTTTTCTCGAAGATCTTGGAGAACGAGGGCCCGACGACCTGGGCCGAGCCGTAGGGCAGCGCACGGTGCACGCTGGTGCTGGCTAAGGCCTGCGTCTCGGTGGTCACCGGCGGCGGCCCGCCGGGCCCGCCGGGCGTCATGGTGAAGGTGGTCGCGAGGCTCTTCTGGTAGAAGGTATAGCGGTAGCCGCCGGTCAGCGAGAGGTTCAGCCACGAGACTGTGTTCACCGGCAGCGTGATCTGCGGGAACAGGTCGAGGCGGCCGTAGCCGCCGGAGTACGATAGCGGCCGGTTGATGCTGAGATAGTCGAGGAAGTTGTCCATCTCGAGATAGAGGGGCGTCGGGCCGATCTTGGTCGATCGCACCTGGTACTCCACCTCGGGCAGCTTCTTCTGGTCGACGTCGGAGACGAAGCTGACGCCGTTGTTGAACAGGATCTGGCGGTCGTTGAACAGGATGTTGAGCAGGTTCGGGCCCCAGTTGCCGGTCAAGAAGGCGCGGCTGTCGATGAAGCGCAGCGAGCTGGTGTCGAAGTCGCGCTCGAAGTCGCGCAGGTAGTCGAAGTCCGAGTACTTCCGGTACTGCATGACCAGGCGCATGCCGAACGGCATGTCCTCCGTGTCGTGGTTGAAATTGAGCTTCCAGCGCAGCTTGCCGCAAACCCTGGGATCGTCCCCCTGGCACTGGCTCCGGGGGTCCTTGACGGCGAAGCCGGTGAGGTCGCCCCAGGTGCCCTCGGTCGGGCGGTAGCGGAACTCGTCCCCGACCCCGACGTGGCCGCGCAAGTAGGGCTGGACATGAAGCGTGTCGTCGAAGCTCTGGCCGAGTGTCTGGAAGTAGCCCAGGTCGAGCGACGGGCCGCGCCGGCCGGAGGAGCGGATGGACGGCACCAGCATGCCCGAGGCGCGGTCCCGCATCGCCGGATAGAGCAGCCAGGGGGTGTAGAACAGCGGCAGCGCCTTCATCCGGAAGGTGACGTTGCGCATGTGGGCGTAGCCGCCGACCTCGACCCGGGCGCGCCCGAGGTGGAAGCTCCAGTCGGGGGTCTTCTGGCTGCACGAGGTGAAGAAGCCGTTGAGCACTTCGTAGGTGTCGTCGCCGGTCTTGTCGACCTCGACGCCGCTGAAGTAGTAGTCGGGCGCCACGTAGGCGGTCGCCTCGAGCATCTTGCCGGTCTTGGTGTCGAGATCGAAGTTGAGCGTGGTGCCGGTCAGCCGCTTGGGCCCCTGGTCGAGGATCACGTTGCCCTGGGCGACCACCTGTTTGGAGGTGAGATCGATCTCGACGTGGTCGCCGGTCAGATCGAGGTCCTGGTAGTGCACCTGCACGTTGCCGGTCAGCACCGCGTAGTCGTCGCGCTTGTAGTCGAAGGTCGCCGCGCTGCCCGCGGCGGTGGCGCCGTCCTGAAAGCGGAGATTGAAGTCCATGCGGTTGGCGCCGGCGCCGGGAGGCGTTTTCGGGGGGCCGCCGGGCGCGACCGGCGCGCCGGTCGCCGGGTTGACGCGGTGGCCGCCGCCGGGAGCCGGCGCCGGCGAGCTCGACGGCACGGTGCCGGCCGGCGACGGTCCGATCGATCCCTCGGCAGGCTGGCCGGGCGCGGTGCCGGGAGGGGAGGCCGGGTTGACCGCCGGCGCCCCCGCCGGGACGTTGCCGGTGTTGGCCGCCTGCGGCTCGGCCGTGGGGGACGGCGCCGGCGCCTCGGTTTGCCGCGCTGCCGCCGGCTGCACCAGGCACACGGTCAGAACCAGGCTGAAGAGCACGCGGCGCGAGGCGGACATGAGCGGCGCCTAGTCTACGCGCTCGATCACCATGGCGGTAGCCTCGCCGCCGCCGATGCAGATGGCCGCGCAGCCGAGCCGTCCGCCGCGCGCGCGCAGGGCATGCAGCAGGGTGACCAGGATGCGGGCGCCGGAGGCGCCGATCGGATGGCCCAGGGCCACCGCGCCGCCGTGGACGTTGACGCGCTCGGGCGGCAGGCCGAGGTCGCGAATGAAGGCCATGGCGACGACGGCGAACGCCTCGTTGACCTCCCAGAGGTCGATGTCGGCGGCCTTCAGGCCCGCTCGCGCCAGCACCGCCCGCGCCGCGCCCAGCGGCGCGGTGGTGAACCACTCCGGCCGCTGCGCCAGCGAGGCATGCGCCAGGATGCGGGCGAGCGGCTTCACCCCGAGCGTGGCGGCGTGGGCCGCCGTGGTGAGCACCAGGGCCGCGGCGCCGTCGTTGATCTTGCTGGCGTTGCCGGCGGTCACCGTGCCGTCCTTCGGCTGGAAGGCGGGGCGCAGCGACGAGATGCGGGCGAGATCGACTTTCCAGGGCTCCTCGTCGCGGTCGACCACGACCGGCTCGCCTTTCTTCTGTCCCTTCGAGGACACCGGCACGCCGACGATCTCGGCGGCGAAGCTCCCGTCCTCGCCCGCGGCCCGGGCGCGGCGGTAGCTCTCGAGCGCGAAGGCATCCTGCTCCTCGCGCGAGAACTTGTACTCGGCGGCGCAGAGCTCGGCGCAGTTGCCCATGTGGACGTCGTTGTAAGGGTCCCAAAGCCCGTCGTGGATGGTCGAGTCGATCAGCTTGCCGTGGCCGAGCCGCAGGCCGTCGCGCACTCCCGCGGCCAGGTAGGGCGCCTGGCTCATGCTCTCCATGCCGCCCGCCGCCACCAGCTGGAAGTCGCCGCAGCGCAGGTCGTTGGCGGCGATCATCGCCGCCCGCATTCCCGAGCCGCAGACCTTGTTCAGTGTGATGGCACCGGTCGCGACCGGGCAGCCGGCGCCGAGAGCGGCCTGGCGGGCAGGGGCCTGCCCCTGGCCGGCGGTCAGCACGCACCCCATGTTGACCTGCTCGATCGCGTCGGGGGTGACGCCCGCCTGGGCGATGGCGGCGGCCAGGGCGCGCGCCCCGAGGACATGCGCCGGCAGCGCCGACAGCGCGCCCTGGAAAGCGCCGATCGGGGTGCGCACCGCGCTGAGTATCACCACGTCTTCCATGACGACGGCTCCTAAAGGAGAGCAAGCAGGCAGACGGCCGCCGCAGGCGGTAGGCCGGGCGGGGTGGCATGCTAACACACGGGCTACAATGCGGCGCGGGATGGATCTCTTGCGCGCTCTGGGCATCGATTTCGGCGAGAAGCGGATCGGCATCGCCATCTCCGATCCCGCGGGCAGGGTGGCGGTGCCGCTCACCACGCTGACTCGCCGCGACGACCGCTCGGCGATGGCGGCGATCGCCGAGATCGCGCGCCGCGAGGGGGTCGGACGGCTGGTGCTGGGCGAGCCGGTGAGCCTCGACGGGACACGCGGCGCGGCGGCGGCGCGGGTGCGGCGCTTCGGCGAGCGGCTGGCGGCGAAGACCGCGCTGCCGCTCACCTTCGTCGACGAGTCGCTGACCAGCGTCGAGGCGGCGGCGCGCTTGCGGGCCGCCGGCGTCGATCCGCGGCGGGCGCCGGAGCGGATCGACGCCATGGCAGCCCAGATCGTGCTCCAGGAAGACCTGGACCGCGGCGAGCCTCGGGGCCTCGCGGGGGTCGGCGCGCGGGACCCCGAAACCGTTTGAGATCCTTGGAGATGGTGGACAACGGAAAAGCGGCAAAGCGCGACGCTAAGCGTCGCCGCCGCCGTCGGGGGCGCCTGGGATGCGTCCTGGTGCTGCTGCTGGCCGTCGCCGCGGCCGGCGCGCTCGCCTATGGCTGGTGGGTCATGCGCCCCTACCAGGGATACCCGGGCACCGAGAAGCTGGTCGAAGTCGCTCCCGGCACCGGCGCCACCCGCATTCTCGAGCAGCTGGGGCGTGAAGGGGTGCTGTCCAGTCCGCTGGTCGCCCGCGCCTACCTGGTCTACGTGCTGAGGAACCCGCCGCTGCAAGCGGGCGACTATCGCTTCGCCGGCCCGATGACCTTCCCGGACGTGCTGCGCAAGCTGATTCGCGGCGACGTGGTGTCGCGGAGCGTGACGGTCGTCCCAGGGTTCACCATGGAGGACATCGCCAGCCAGCTGGCGCAGGCCGGCGCCGGCCGGCGCGAGGCGTTCCTCGAGAGGATGCGCTCGCCGGCGCTGATCGCCGACCTCGATCCCGCCGCCCCGGACCTCGAGGGATACCTCTACCCCGAAACCTATCGCTTCCGCGTCGGCACCTCCGAAGCGGAGATCGTCGCCACGCTGGTGAAGACCTTCCGCGCACGGTTCGAGCGCCACGTCAGGCCGCTCCTCGGCGGGGCGGCCGGGGGCCACCCTCCCACGGTGCGCGAGGTGGTCACTCTCGCCAGCATCGTGGAGAAAGAGGCACGGGCCAGCGCCGAGCGGCCGGTCATCGCCGGCGTCTACCGCAACCGCGTGCTGCGCCACATGGGGCTGGACGCCGATCCCACCGTGATTTTCGCGTTGCGGCGCCTCGGCCGCTGGGACGGCAGCATCCATCACGACGACCTGCGCATCGATTCGCCGTACAACACCTACCGCTATCCCGGCCTGCCTCCGGGGCCGATCTGCTCGCCCGGTTTCCCCAGCCTCGAGGCAGCGGCACGGCCGGCAGACGTTCCCTACCTCTACTTCGTCAGCCGCAACGACGGCACCCACGTCTTCGCCACCACTCTCGAAGAGCAGAACCGCAACGTCGACATCTGGCAGCGCCGGTACTGGCGGGAACGGCGGCAGCAGGAGCGACGCGAAGCGGCCGGCGAGAACGGCGGCGCACCGGCCCCGGCCGCCCCGCCAGGCCGTGGCAGCGGCGGCCGGGTGCGGGGCCACCGCCGCTGAACGGCGCCGCGGAGGTTTCATTGACAGTTCCGAGGGGGTGGTGTATCAAGATCAAAAGCGCAGACCTGCCGCGCCGCCCTTGGGGATGACCGCACCCGACGTTGTGGACCGGGGCAAGAGGAGACATCCATGAACATCCCAGAAGAATTCGGGAACTACCTCCTGCTCAAGAAATTGCGAGAGGACGCTCTTGGCGAGACCTTTCGCGCCGGACGAGTGGGCCGGGACGGCATCGAGCAGGTCGTGCTGCTGCGCGTGTTCAACGGCCAGGGGATGGACGGCGAGAAGCTCTGGCAGCGGATCTCCGGCCGCGCCGCGGTGCAGCAGGCGCTGCGCAGCCCCAACATCGGCAGCGGCGTCGACCTCGGCAAGGTCCGCAGCTTCCCCTATGCGGCCTATGACTACATCTCGGGCAAGAACCTCGCGACCCTCTTCGCCCAGGCGGCGCGGCAGCGCCAACCGATCCCGATCGACCACGCGTTGCTGATCACCGAGCGCCTGGCGCTGGCGCTGGCGGCGGCCTATGAGACGCGGGCGCAGGACGAGCGCCTGCTGCACGGCTTCGTGGTGCCCCACCTGGTGATGATCTCGAACGAGGGCGAGACCCGCATGCTTGGCTTCGAGGCGGCGCCCGGCTTGCGCGGCCTGTGGGCCGGCGGCTGGCGCAACGACGACTTGCGTGGTTATCTCGCCCCGGAGGCTGCGTCCACGGCGGCCGCGGCGAAGACCGACGACGTCTACTCGCTGGGCGCCATCCTCTTCGAGCTGCTGGCGAGCGAACGGCTGCCGTTGCCCCTGAACGGCCGTGGCGGTCCGGCCGACGGAGCCGCGGCCTACGGCACGATGGCGGCGCTGATCGACGGGCTGGTCCTGCCGAACGAGGGCACGCCGCTGCCGGCCGCCGTCGCCGCGCTGCTCAAAAAGAGCCTGGCGCCCCCCGACCAGCGCATTCCCGACGCCGTGACCTGGCACAAGACGATCTCGAAGCTGATGATCGATGGGCAGTACACCTCGACCACCTTCAACCTTGCCTTCTTCATGCACAACCTCTTTCGCGACGAGATCGACCGCGAGAGCCAGGAGATCGAGGCCGAGAAGAAGCTCGAGCTGCCGCCGCAACGCCAGGTGGCTGGCGCCGGCCCGGCAGCCCTCGCCGCCGGCGCCGCCGCCGGCCTGGCCGCGACCCACGCCGGCGCGGCCAGCGCCGGCGAGGCACGCGAGCGGACCGCGGTGCGGGATGCCGGCTGGGCCGCGGGAGCCGCCCACCCGACCGGCGCCGGCGCCGGCGTCCCCCAGTTCGCCACCGCCGGCGCCGCCACGAGCCACACCGTCGCGAGCGACCGCAAACCGCTGTGGATCGGCCTCGCCGCCGCGGCGCTGCTGGCGATCGCGGTGGGCGGCTACCTCCTGCTGGGGCGCGGCCGAGCCGCCGCGAAGCCGGCGGCCCAGCCCGGCGGGGCGTCGGCCACATCCAGCGCCGCGGCCGTCACGGCGGCCGAGAGCGCCCGCAACGCCGCGGCGCTGCAGGCACAGATCCAGCAGATGATCGAGGCCCGCAGCAAGGATCTCGAGAGCAAGCTCAAGAGTCAGTACGACGACAACATCAAGCAGCTGCAGAAGAAGCTGGAAGAGAGCCGCAAGGCGGCGGCTGCCGGTCAGGACAAGGAGAAGACGCGGAGCGAGCGTCCTTCGGCGAGCACCGCCGCATCGCCGGACACGGCGGGACAGGCCGCCTCGGACGGCCAGCCGGCGCGGCGCGAGCGGACCGAGCCGGCGCCATCGGCCGCCTCGGGAGGCGGCGCCGGCGCCACGCCCGGCGCCGCGCGCACGGCGGCCGCGGCAACCTCGACCTCGACGCTCCCGGCGCCGCGCGACCCGGCCCCGAGCTCGCCGGCCACGGCCAACCCGGCGGCGGCTGCCGCCACCTCGACCGCCCCGCTCCCGCCGGCCGCGGACACCGGCGCCGGACGCCAGCCACAGCTCCAGACCGGCGACCTGGTGCAAGCCGGGCCCGGGGTGGTCCTGCCCAGGATCCTTTTCCGGCCCGCGACGCGCTATCCCGCAGCTGCCCGACGGATGAACCGGTCAGCCGAGGTGACGGTGAGGTTGCTGATCGACGAGAGGGGAAACGTCGAGAAGGCCGAGCGCATGGGTGGAGAGGTGGGCCTGGGTTTCGACGAAGCGGCGCTCGAGGTCGCCCACCACAGCTCCTATACCCCGGCGACGAAGGACGGCGTGCGGGTCAAGATGTGGACGACGATGAAGGTCACTTTCGTGCCTTGAAGCGTCTTCGGGTGGGCCACCGGCCGGGCCGAGGCCGCCGGTGTGGCGGCCTCGGCCCGCGAGCAGCGCGGAGGCGGGGACTCTGGACGCCGTCTAGAGGTCGGAGGACTTGAGGCTGGCGACGAGCTCCTGGATGATCGGCTTCAGCACCTTGTCGAACATCCGGTCGTCGTCGACGCCGCCGCCGAAGCCGCCCACCGAGACCCTGGAGCTGCTCTCTTCCTTGCGCGCCTCGTCGGCCCAGACGATCTCGCCGGTCGAGACATTGAACACGCGGGCGTTGAGCGCCGCCACGAACGTCCGCTTGTGGACGCCGAAGCTCGGCAGGCCGCCCACCCCGGGGCCGTGGGCGCCGGCGTCGGTGTTGCCGTACTCGGTCAGCGCACCGGCCAGCATGTAATTGACTCCCAGCAGCTTGCCGATCTGCATCGCGGTCTTGGCGTCGATGTCGCCGGCGAGGGTGAGCCCCTTCTCCTGCATGATCGCGTTGATCCTCTCGCGCTCGATCACCACGAACTTGCGGCTCTTGACCAGCTCGGTGACGAAGACGTCTTGGGCGGCGGCAGCCCCGTTATGCCACCACCACTGGTTGTTCGCCTTGTTGGCGAATTCGAGGACCGCGATCCGCGGCTTGCCGCCGGCCGCCGGGGCGGCCCCTAGCGAGGCGCTCAACACGGGCGCCAGGATGGCGCAGAGAACCAAGGTAATGACGCGCTTCATGGTCGATCTCCTAAGGCAATGGGGGTCCCGCCCCCGTTTTGTGCTCGCTCGCTCGCTCCGCCCGGGCCCTCGGCTCGAGACACGCTCGCCGCCACCCGGCCGCGGGGCCTCGCCGATTGTCTCCGGCACTTCTCCGGCAGTCTCCGGCAGGATCCCGCCAGGCGCGGCGATAGATAGAGCAAGAGCAATGAATTATACCGCGCGGGCGCTTTCCCGGGTAGTCATCGCCGGCCGGTGCGCAGCTCGGCAGGCTCGATCTGCTGCCCCTCGATGCGCGCTCCGGCGGCAAATCGGGACAAGGCTCGGGAAGCGACGGTCAGGGCGGTCCTGAGTGCCTGCTGTAAACTGGCAGGCGACTCCGTAGGAGCAGCCATGGAACCGCCGGACCAGCCGCGGGATCCGTTGCCCGCCGAGGCTTCCGCCCGCCCGCTGATCGTGGCGGTGTTCGCGCTGGCGCTGACGGTGCGCCTCGCTTATACGTTCGAGATCCGGGATCTTCCGACTCTCCACGAGCTGGTGATGGACGCGCAGCGCTACGACGCGCTGGCGCGCGAGATCCTCGACCACGGCTGGCGGCCGCGCGAGGCCTTCTACCAGGCGCCCCTCTATCCCTACCTGCTGGCGGCGGTCTACGCGGCGACCGGCCGGTCGCTGACGGCGATACGCCTGGCGCAGGCGCTGGTGGGAGCGCTCACCGCCGCGCTCACCGCCCTGGCCGGCGGCCGGCTCTGGGAACGCGCCACCGGCGACGGCGGCGGCGAGCCCGGCAGCCGGCAGGGCGCGGCGGCGGCGGCGATCGCCGGAGCGCTGGCCGCACTCTATGCGCCGGCGGTGTTCTACACCCCCCTGTTGCTCAAGACGGTGCCGGCCCTGTTCTTCGAATCGGCTGCTCTGGTGCTGCTGCTGCCGCCATCGGGGCGCGGCCTCTCGCCGGCGCGGGCACTGGCTGCCGGAGCGGCTCTCGGTGGGGCGGCGCTGCTACAGGAGAGCCTGCTGTTGCTGGCGCCGGCCGCGGCCCTCTACGTGCTGGCCGCCGGGGAGGAGCCGGCGCGGAAGACTGCGGGAAACGCGATGCGCCCGCGTCTCGGCCGCCGGCCGGCCGGCGCCGCCCTGGCCCTGCTCGCGGGCGCTGCGCTGGCGCTGGCGCCTGCGGCGCTGCTCAACTACGCCGCCTCCGGCAAGGTGCTGCTGACCAGCTCGCAGGGCGGGATGAACTTCTACCTCGGCAACGCCCACGGCGCCACCGGAACCTACGTTCCGCTGTCGTCCGGCAGCCAGGTCCCCGAGCGGCAGCGGGAGGACGCGCAGCGGTTGGCGGCGGTCTTCGCCGCGCGAGAGCGCGGCAGGGCGGTCGCCCCGGGGGACCTCGATCCGGCGGAGGTCTCGCGCCTCTTCTGGCGCGAGGCCTGGCGCGAGATCGCCGCCGACCCGGGCGCCTGGCTCCGGCTCATGCTGCACAAGCTCCGCCTGTTCTGGAACGCCTACGAGCTGCCCGATGCCGAAGGGTTCCGGGTCTACCGCCGCGAGTCGCTGCTGCTGCGCTGCGATCCGGTGGTCTTCGGCACGGTGGCGCCGCTGGCCGCGGTCGGCCTGCTGGCGCTCTGCCGCGGCGGCCGGCGCCGGCGTCGCGGGGCGCTGCTCCTGGCGCTGCTCACCGGCGCCGCCTGCGCCGCGGTGGTGGCGTTCTTCGTCTTCGGCCGTTATCGCCTGGCGGCCGTCCCATTCCTGCTGCCGCTGGCCGCCGCCGGCGTGCTGGAGCTGATCGCAGTCTCGACGCGCGCGCGGGCCGCATCCTTCGGGGAAGCGGGCAGGCCGGCGCTGGACCTGGCGCTGCTCGCCGCCGCCGGCCTGGCGGTCAACCTGCAGTGCTTCTCCGCGGCCCAGGTGCGGCAGCAGGACGCGGTGATCGAGTACAACCTCGGCGTCGCCGCGAGCCGCTGGGCGCAGGCTGCCGGCGCCGAGTCGCAGCGCCTCGCCGCCGCGGCGCAGGGCCAGGCCTCCCCCGCCGCGCGCGAGAAGCTGGCCCAGGCGGTGAGCCGGGCAACGCGCGCCATCGCGTACCTCGAGGACGCGGCGCGGACCAGCCCGGGGTTCCTGGCCGCCGAGATCGAGTGGGCGATCGCCCGCGAGCGGCGCTGCTCGTACCTGGCCGCGGCCGGCGGATACGCCCAAGCGGCCGACGACTACCTGGCCGCCCGGCAGCGCCTGGCGGCCGCGATGGCCTCCGGGGCCGGCAACGGTGCCGCCGGAGCCGACGCCGAGCTCGTCGGCGAGGCGCGCGCCCTGCTGGCATCGCTCGCGGCCGGCGCCGCCCAAGCGGCCAGCAACCTCGGAGTGGAGCTGATCGCTGCCGGCCAACTCGACCGCGCACAGGCAATCCTCAGCCGCGCCGTCACCATGGCCCCCAGCGAACCTGCGCCGCGCGGCAGCCTCGCGCTGTGCTGGTACCAGAGCGCCCTCGCCGCCCGGCGCCACGGCGCCAAGCCGGAGGCCGAGCGCCTCCTCGCGGCCAGCCGAGACGGCTACCGCCAAGCCGTACGCCTGGCCGAGGCCGCGAGACGCGCCGACCTGGCCGCCCTCTACAGAAGGGGCCTTGCCGCCGCTGAAGCCGAGATAACCCGATAGGAGCCCATCTGAGTAAACGACGGCCGAAGAGCCTTGTGGCCGAAGGGGCGGAGGCAGATGCGGGAGGGCGGGACCTCCCTCCGGCCTCCTTTGGGCGAGCCCCGAAGTCCTCCGCGCCCCCAGTCCACGCCCTCGCCCATTGGAGGCCGGAGGGAGGTTCCGCCCGCTACACTGCCGGGGGGTTCCCCGAAGACGCCGCCAGCTCCTGGGCGTCGACCACGCAGAGCGCCGTCAGATTGACGATGTCGGCGACCTCGACGCCGGCCTGCAGCACGTGGACCGGTTTGCCCATGCCGAGCAGGATGGGGCCGATGGCCTCGGCGCCGGCGAGACGCCAGATGAGCTTGTAGGCGATGTTGGCCGACTGCAGCTCGGGGAAGATGAGCACGTTGGCGGGGCCCTTGAGCCGGCTCCACGGATAGCACTCCTGGAGCAGCGACTCGACCACGGCGGTGTCGGCCTGCATCTCGCCGTCGACCTCCAGGTGGGGATCGCGGGCGGCCAGCAGCTCGACGGCCCGCCGCACTTTGCGCGCCGCCGGATGGCGATTCGAGCCGAAATTGGAGAACGACAGCAGGGCGACGCGGGGCACGATGCCGAAGCGGCGGACGAACTCGACGGTCAGCATGGTGATCTCCGCCAGCTCTTCGGGCGAGGGATCGATGTTGACGGTGGTGTCGGCGAGGAACAACAGGCGCTCCGACGAGGCCGGGGTGCCGCGAGTGGCGATGGCCGGAGGCGCGGCCTGGAGGATGAGGATGTAGGCTCCCGAGACGCGCGCGACGCCGGGGCTCGTGTCGATGATCTGCAGCGCCGGCCGGATGGTCTCGGGATAGCTGCGGGTGAGCCCGGAGATCAGGCCGTCGGCGTCTCCCAGCTCGACCATCATGCTGCCGAAATAGTTGCGCAGGCGCATCAGCTTGCGCGCGTCCTCCAGGGTGAGGCCGTCGCGGCGGCGGCGCTCGTGCAGCCTCTGGGCGTAAGGCTCGAACAGGTCCGAGCTCTCGTAGTGCAGGATGGTGACCCGGTCCTCGGGCAGCTCGAGGTCGCGGAGCTTGGCGGCGATCACTTCGCGGCGCGCCAGCAGGATGGGGTGCGCGATCCCCTCGTCCACCAGGATCTTGGCGGCGCGCAGGATCTGATCGTGCTCGCCCTCGGGAAAGACCACCCGCTTGGGGTCGCGCTTGGCGCGGTCGAGGATGCCGCGCATCAGCTCGAGGCGGCGCGAGATCAAGGTCTCGAGGCGCCGCTGGTAGGCGGCGAAGTCGGCGATCGGGACTCGCGCCACGCCGCTGTCCATCGCGGCCCGCGCCACCGCCGGCGGCACCCGCAGCAACACCCGGTGGTCGACCGGCTTGGGGATCAGGTAGTCGCGGCCGAAGCGGAGCGCGTCGAGGCCGTAGGCGCGGAGCACCGAATCGGGAACGTCCTCGTGCGCCAGCTCGGCGAGCGCCCGCACCGCCGCCAGCTTCATGCCGTCGTCGATGTCGGTGGCGCGCACGTCCAGGGCGCCGCGGAAGATGAACGGGAAGCCGAGCACGTTGTTGACCTGATTGGGGTAGTCGCTGCGGCCGGTGGCGACGATGGCGTCGGGGCGCGCCGCGCGCGCCTCGTCATAGCCGATCTCGGGGTCGGGATTGGCCATGGCGAAGACGATCGGATCGGGACCCATCGAGCAGATCATGTCCGGCGTCACCACGCCCGCCGCCGACAGGCCGATGAACACGTCGGCGCCGGCGATCGCCTCGGCCAGGGTGCGCGCCGGCGTATCGGCGGCGAATTGCTCCTTCCAGGGATCCATGAGCTCGCGGCGTCCGCGATAGACCACGCCGGCGAGGTCGGAGAGGATGAGGTTCTCCCGCCGCGCCCCCAGCTCGAGATAGAGCCGGGCGCAAGAGAGCGCGGCGGCGCCGGCGCCGGAGAAGACGATGCGCACCTCTGCGATGGCCTTGCCGGCCAGCTGCAAGGCATTGAGCAGCGCCGCGCCGGAGATGATCGCGGTGCCGTGCTGGTCGTCATGGAAGACCGGGATCTTCATCTCCGCCTTGAGGCGGCGCTCGATCTCGAAGCACTCCGGCGCGCGGATGTCCTCGAGATTGATGCCGCCGAAGCTCGGCTCGAGCAGCTTGACGGCGTTGATGAACTCCTCCGGATCTTCCGTGGCGAGCTCGAGGTCGAAGACGTCGATGTCGGCAAACCGCTTGAACAGCACACCCTTGCCTTCCATGACCGGCTTGCCGGCGAGCGCGCCGATGTTGCCGAGACCCAGGACCGCGGTGCCATTGCTGATCACCGCCACCAGGTTCCCCTTGGCCGTGTACTCATAAGCAAGGAGCGGATCGCGCTGGATCTCCTTGCAGGGATAGGCGACGCCAGGACTGTAGGCGAGCGACAGGTCGCGCTGGGTGTTGGTGGGCTTGGTAGGTACGACCTGGATCTTGCCTTTGCGCCCGCTCGAGTGGTACGCGAGGGCGTCCTCTGGAAGGATCTTCTTCACGGCATTACCACCTGGTATCCCACTCGTGTCCCCCGGAGGGCGGGTCATGACCTCGCATCGCCCGGCGAGCGCCCCGGCGAGCGCCCCGGCGAACATCCCGGCGGCCACCCCGGCGAGCATCAGCCGATGTTACCTTACACTGCGAGCGTGATCGTCGCGGTCGAAGACGGCGCCTACCGCGTGGTGACGCAACCCGACCACGCCCATCTGGCCGGCGAGATCCTGTCGTTGTGGCGCGCCGACGGGATGGCCGTCAACCCGCGCCGCGGCGACATCATCTTCGCCGGGAGGGAGCACGACAACGGCTGGCGGGAGGCCGACGCGGCGCCGCGGTCTGGCGGCGACGGGCGGCCTTTGGACTTCCTCTCGATGCCGCGGGAGCTGCGCATCGAGATCTGGGAGCGCGGCAGCACGCGCTTTCTCGAACGGCGCCCCTATGCCGCGCTGCTGATCGTCCGCCATGCGCGCGAGCTTCACCGCGACCGCCGGCGCGACCCGGGCTGGCGGGAGCTGCTGCGACGGCTCGCGGCCCGCGAGCGGCGGCTGCGCCGTGAGCAGCGAGCCGGAGGCCGCACGGTGGCGGCGGACTACCTGCTGGTCGGCGCGGCCGACGCGATCTCCTTGGCGGCCTGCGCCGGCCGGTCCGGACCGCTGGCGCTGCCCGGTGCGGCCACGGGAACGAGCGGCGGCCGCACCTCCCCCCCGGACCTGCGTCTGCGGGGCAGGATCGAGGGCGAGACGGTGAGGCTGGCGCCGCTGCCGCTCGCCGGCGCCACCACGTTCGCCGTGCCTTGCCGGCGCATCCCGCTGCGCCCCTACCGTGGCGACGCCGACCTCGGCGGCGAGTTGGCCGCCGCGCGCTGGGAGGAGCTCAGGGTCCGGCTGGCGGCTGACGAGATGGCGGCGGACGGCGATGCCGAGGATGGGTGAAGGGACGGGCCGCCCAGGTTCGCCGGTGTTCGCCGATGGTCACCGGTGTTCGCCGGTGTTCGCCGGCGGGCGGCGGGACCTCAAACCTTCACATTGTCGGACCGGCTGCTGCCCGACAGCACCACCTGCTCGAAGACCCGGCGATAGAGCATCAGCAGATCGGAGAAGACGCGGGCGAAGGCCTGATCGGTCGCTTCGGCGAGCAGGGGATGCTGGTGCGGGAGGGGAGGAAGGTAGAGCGACCCGGGCCCGAGCTCGGCCGCGCCGGCACCCGCACCCTCGAGAAGGCCGGCGGCGCCTCCGGTCCCGGTCCGATCCGCCGCGGCGCCGCCGGTGGCGGCAGGCGACGGCTCCGTGCCGGAGTCCTCCTCGGCAGCGGCGAAGGAAGCTGTGGACCGGTCCGAGCCTGCCGGCGAGAGATCGGCGGCGGCAGTGCCGCCCGTCGCCTGAGCGAGCGCGGCGGCGCGCCCATCCACCAGATAAAGGGTGTAGAAGAACTCGAACATGTCGACCTTCAGCACCCGCAGGATCTTCTCCAGCGAGTCGAGCTTGGGCAGCTCCTTGCCGTTCTCGTACTTCGACAGCTGGCTCTTGCCGATCCGCGCTTCCCGCGCGACGCGGCTCTGGCTCTTGCCTCGGAGCTCGCGCAGCAGGCTCAGGGTCCGCCCCAGGTTGGTAAACATGCCCACAGGAGAAATGTAGCGGCAGGAACATACCGCGTGCAAGCGTAAGTCACTGATAATGATATATTTAGACGCCAAGCATTAGCCAGATCAGATCATCGCGTTCTCCCTTTGGAATACGAATTGCGCAGCGATTGGAGGTTAAAGACAAGAAATTGTCTATATCCGTCCTGGCCACGTTTTTTCCAGATGAGCGGCCCGCGCCGGTTGCGGCGACACGATATTCGTGCCGGAAGGCGTCTCTATTTCTCGGTTCAGGCAAGAGACCGGCTACCCCCTGCTCGATCGATGCGGCACCGTCCGTGGCGCCGGCCTGCGGGCACCGAACCGAGGATCCAGGTGAAGCGCTCAGCGCTTCCGGCGGCGGCCGCGCTTGGGAGTGGTGGGAGGCAGGGGAGCCGCCGGCGGCGTCGCGCCCGCGGCGAAGTCGGCGCCACCCGCGCCGCGCGGCACCACGCGGAAAAGCACCACGAAGTCGCCGACCTCGATGGCGCCTTGGGCCATCGGCTGCGAACGTTGGAAGGTGCTCTGCATGAAGGATTCGACCCTGCTCAGGGCCTCTTTGATCTCGCCGGGCAGGGCGGCGGCGCTGGTCCCGATGGGATAGGAGCCGGGTTCCTGCGGGCTGGTGCGCTCGACCTGGATCTTCTCGGCCTCCACCAGGTCATAACGGCGAAAGAATTCGCGACGGCTGACTCCTTGCGAGCTGAGGATCTTGGCGAGAGTTTTCAGCGTCGCGTGCTGGCGGCCGTTCTCGATGCGCGACAGCTGGCCGCGCCCGAGTCCCGCCTGCGCGCCGAGATCCTCGAGTGTGAGATGGCGCTCCTTCCGCAGCCGCCGCAGGGTCTCGCCGACGCAATCGAACATTTCCACTCGCGCAACATACTCGCGGTCGGGGCGCCGTTGCAAGCGTAACCCTTTGAGGATCAAATGTTTACGTTCCAAGAACATTGCTGGTTGCGGCTTCTTGTTCTCGTCTGTGGAAAACCGGTTGCCGGCGGCCGGTGCCGATCCGACAATTAATGGGCCTTCGGGGAATCCCCCTCCGGCCGGACCCCTGGGGGAGGCAGAACCCCTCCGGCCGCCGGTTGGGCGAGGGCGTTGGATGTGGGTGTGGTGAACTGCGGGGCTCGCCCAAACGGCGGCCGGAGGGATTCTGCCTCCCCGGGCCGGCCTCCCCTTCGTCTGTAGATCTCTGCGGCGGTTCGGAACCGCGATCGGCGCCGGCGGCGAGACGTTGCGCATGTTGGTGCGGTAGTGTTGGCATCCGATTGGCCTGTGGACTGTTCAGAGGAGAATCATGTCGTGAGCCCGTCGAGCGCTTTGCCGCCGCCGTCGCGTCCGCCGGTCCAGAGGGAGATCTCGCCGCTGGCGATGCCGGCGTTCCGGCGCCATGGCGAGCGCCTGCTGGCCCGGGGCTTCCATGCACTGCGCTTGTCGCGCTCGCAACGCCCGGACCTCACCGCCGCCCGCGAGAGGCCTCTGGTCGTCTATCTCAACCACTCTTCGTGGTGGGATCCGCTGGTGTGCCTGCAGCTTGCCAGCCAGCTCCTGCCTGGCCGCCGCCACTACGCGCCGATCGAGCAGGCGGCGTTCGGGCGCCATCGTCTTTTCGCTCGCCTCGGTTTCTTCGCCGTCGATCCTGCGAGCGCCCGCGGCGCCCGCCGCTTTCTCGAGCTCGCCACCCGCATTCTCGAGCAACCGGGGGCCACCCTATGGGTCACCGCCGGCGGCGCTCTGACCGACCCGCGCGAACGGCCGGTGAAGCTGCAGCCGGGGCTCGGGCATCTCGCCGTCAGGTTGCGACATGGCACGCTGCTGCCGCTGGCGCTCGAGTATCCGTTCTGGACCGAGCCGCTGCCGGAGGCCCTGGCGTGCTTTGGCGAGGAGCTGGCGGTCGAGGACGCCGGCATGCGTGCCCACGGCTGGGCCGAGGTGCTCGCGGCCCGCCTGGAGGCCGCGCAGGACGCGCTGGCCGCCGAGGCGTCGGCGCGCGACGGGGCGTGCTTCGAGGTGATGCAAGGCAGCGGCGAGCGTGCCGGCGCCAGCCTCCAAGACGCCTGGCGGCGGCTGCGGGAGTCGTTGCGCGCCCGCCAGCGCCCGCCGATACGGCGGGCGGATTCGGACGGCTAAGAGCCCGTCAGAGTAAACGACTGGCCGAAGAGCCTCTTGGCCGCCGGGGCGGAGGGCCTGCCGGGGGGATTCCCCGAAGGCGCGCCTAGGCCGCCTGGCGGACGATCTCGGCGGCGGCTGGCCAGGCGCCGCCGAGAAAGGCGGCCGCGGCAGGAAAGAAGTCGTCAGGCCGCTCGAGGTAGGGATGGTGGCCGGACCCCTCGATGCGCAGGAAGCGCGCATTGCCGCCGTGCGCGGCCCAATCGCGCGACGCCTCGATCGGCACCAGGTCGTCGGTGCCCTGCACCACCAGCAGCGGGAACTTCAACCCCCCCAAGCGTGGACGGAAGTCCCAGGCTTTCATCTTCGGCACGATGTGATCGAAGTACAGCGTCATCGTGTGCGCCGGCCATTCGTTCGGGAAGCCGCAGACGTCGTCGAGCGGGAACCGGGCCGCCGCCGCCGGCTCGCCCATGAAGGCAGGCAGCAGGAAATAGGTGAACCAGGCGCGGCAGAAGGCCACCGGGTCCTCGCGGTCGATACCATCCCGCCGCATCTCCTCGAGCCGGGGCACCCCCGGCGGATAGATGAGCACCTCCGGCGCCGGGGTTTCCTGCGCCCATTCACCGGGCTGCCGGGGAGTGATCGGGCACACCAGCAGCATGCGCTCGATCCGCTCAGGATTCTCCATCGCGTAGAGCGCGGTGATCGCGGCGTGGTAGGAGGTGCCCAGCAAGGACAAGCGGTCGAGGCCGAAGTAACGGCGCACCGTCTCGAGGTCGCGGACGTCCTGCTCGACGCCGAGGTGCCGCCGGTCGGTGACGGTGCTGGAACGGCCTCGGCTCCGCGGGTCGTACAGGATGAGCCGCCGCCCCTCCGCGAGCGGCTGCAGAGCATCAGCTAGCCAGTTGGCGTTCGGGACGACCACCGTGTCCTGGCCTTCGCCGAGGATCCGGTAGTAGAGGTGCAACCCGCGCCGCACAAAAACGAAGCCTTCGCTGCTCTTCATCGTCCTGGTCGCAACGTGGGGGATGTCCGGGCAGATCTCACCGGACCGCCGCCTACGGGCAACCAAGTCTACTACAGCCCCCCGGCCCAACCTGGCCCCCCGCTTGTAAAAGCTACCCGCGGGCCACCGCCGTCGGCGGCGCCGAGGGGGGCGCCTTGACCTCGATCAGCCGGAACGGCGGCCGCTCCGGGTAGGTCCGCCGCAAGAGCGAAAAGCTGACGTTGTAGACCGGCACGCCGGCGGCCGTCTTGCCCTGCGGCTGGCCGCGGTGGGCGTGGCCGTGGAAGACCGCGTCCACGGGGTAGCGCGCGAGTGGTTCCTCAAGGCGGCTCGAGCCGAGGAAGGGAAAGATCTCGAGCGGCTCGCCCTCGACGGTCTCCTGGATCGGCGAGTAATGCAGCACCGCGATGCGCGGCTTGTGCCGCAGGCGCGCCAAGGCCGACTCGAGCTTCAACGCCTCGCCGACCGCCTCGTGCACGAAGTGCTTGATGATCTCCTCGCCCCAGGGACCGAGGGCGCGCTTGCCGAAGCCACCGGCAAAACCCTTGACCCCGGCGAATCCCACTCCCTCCACCTCGCAGGCCTCGCCATCCAGCACATTCAGCCCGCTCTCCACGAGGATCTCCCTCACCTCGGCAGGCTTGCCGGACTCGAAGTCATGGTTGCCGAGCACGGCGATGATCGGCACCCCGACCGTCTGCTTGAGCTCGCGCGCCAGCCCGTGCGCCTCCTCCGGCAGGCCATGATCGGTCAGATCGCCGCACAGCAGCACCACGTCGGCTTCGCGTCCCGCCTGGGTCAGCGTCTGGCGCAGCAACGGCTCCGCCACCCGGCCGAAGTGCATATCGGCGAGGGCGGCGATGCGCACGACCCCGTCCTTGGCCGCCATCTCTCACCCTCCTTCCGCCGCACAGCACGGTCACCTGCGTCCGACGCGCTGGAAAGGCAAGCGGCGTGCCACTGCGCGCCCTTTCGGCACCATCGGCACTGGTACAGCTCTTGCTCGTGCCCAAGCGCGGAGGAAGCCTGCCCTTGACGACTTCGCCCTCGACTCCTTCCCCTCCCCAGCCGGCGCAGCTTTCTCCGCAGACCGCCGACTTCTACCGCCGCGCCATGGCGGTGCTCGAGCAGGCCGGCGTCGCCTTCATGGTAGGGGGAGCCTACGCCTTTGCGCACTACACCGGTATCGTCCGTCACACCAAGGATTTCGACCTCTTCATCCTGCCCGGCGACTTCGATGCCGCGCTGGCCGCGCTGGCCGCCGCCGGCTACCCGGTCGAGCGCAACTTCCCGCACTGGCTCGGCAAGGCCTACGGCGACGACGGCAGCTTCGTGGACCTGATCTTCGGTTCCGGCAACGGCCTCACGCGCGTCGACGAGGGTTGGTTCCGTCACGCCCGGCGCGGCGAGGTGCTCGGGGTGGCGGTCCGGCTCATTCCCGCCGAGGAGATGCTCTGGTCGAAGTCGTTCATCATGGAGCGCGAGCGCTTCGATGGCGCCGACGTCGCCCACCTGCTGCACTGCTGCGCCGAAGAGCTCGACTGGCAGCGACTGCTCGATCGCTTCGGCGAGCACTGGCGGGTGCTGCTCAGCCACCTGGTGCTGTTCGGCTACATCTATCCGGCGCAGCCGGCGAGTGGCGCGCGCGCGACGCGCCCGTCCAACGCCGCACGCGTGCCGCCGGCGGTGATGGCAACCCTCATCGGACGGCTGTCACGGGAGACTTTCGATACCGCAGCCGGCGCCGGCGGCCATGCGGAAGGCGGCGCGAGCGGCGCGGGCGCACCGAGCGCCCAGGGCGCCGACCCTCTCTGCCGAGGCACCATCCTGTCGCGCGCGCAGTACCTGTTCGACCTCGCGACCCACGGCTATCTCGACGCCCGGCTGCCGCCTTCAGGCACCATGAGTCCCGAGCAGGTCGAGCAGTGGACCGCGGCGATCGAGGACGACGGCTGACCGGGGCCCGGCCGTCAGCGCCTGCCCAGGCAATCGTTCCGATTCATGCCGATCACGGCGTCTCGCCGCAACCGCCCTGGGAGGGGCAAGGCGCGATGCGAAAGCGGACGGTGACGGCGGCGCTCACATCCAGCTGCCCCGACGAGACCGGCGTAGCGAGCGCGGCCCCGGCCGACATCCGCATCGCCTCGTAGCGCGGCTGCGGGGCCGCCGTCCCCTCCTCTCGTACTTCCAGCACTTCCACCAGGCGCACGTGCATGGCAGCGGCCAGCGCCGCCGCCTTGCTGCGTGCCTGAGCCGCGGCATCGCGCAGCGCCGCCTGCCGCGCCGCCTCGTCGTGGCGCAGGCCGAACCCGACGCCTTCCAGGCGGTTGGCGCCGGCCTTGAGGGCGGCGTCGACCACCGCGCCAACCTGGTCCAGCTTGTCAAGGGTGACGGTCATCGTGTTGCTCGCCTGGTAACCCACGATGCGCGGCCCCTGGTCCTCGCCCGCGCCGCCGCTCTGCGGCCGTACCGGAGCGAACACCGGCGACAGCGACAGCTCGGAGGTCCGGATCTGCTCCTGCCGCACGCCCAGCGCGCGCAGCGCCTGCAGCATCGCCGTCACCGTCTGGTTCGCCTGCTGCTGCGCCGCTGCCGCGGTCGCCGCCTGCGCCAGCACGCCGAGGCGCACCGTCGCCTCGTCCGGAGCGGCCCGCACCTCCCCGCGCCCGGCCACCACCAGGCTGGGCACCGCCTCGCCCCGCCCATCCGCCAAGCCCTGGCCGGCCGCGGGCACGCCCAGCGCCAAGACGCCAAGCACACCGGCGGCCAGTCCACGTCCTAGATCGAACATCGCTCCGGCTCCTCGCGGCTCGAGCAGCCGCTTCAAGCTGCCCGGATGCAAAGCAGTTGCCCGGATACGGGTGGCATACCTTCGCCAGGCGGTCGTGAGGTGATTTTACCAACACCGATCAGCCTGTGCTGCTACCACTTCCCCCGATGATGTCGACCAATAGGAGCGCGGCCGCCATCGTGGCCAAGATGGCGGCAACGCCGGGATGACCAGAGAAGGCCCCGGCCGCGGCGCCCGCCGAAGCAGCGAAGGCCATCGCGCGGAGCGCATAACGTAACCTCGGCGGCGGCCAGCCGCCACCATTGTGCGGCGGTGTTCCGTTCGACATCGTGCCATCCCTCCTTTATTGGAAAAGCCACCAACAGGCGCTAGGTCTGCTGCCGATAAGGCGCCTGAGCGGTGGCCGACGTTACGGCGACCGCGGTCTCACTGCGGCCGTCCGATCAGGATGAAAGGCGCCCAGAAGTAGGGATGGACGTACCGCGAGCGATCGATCAATTCGAGCTTGGCGTGTCGCAGGGCAACGGTTTTATCGCCAACCTCCTGCAGGTGGCGGTAGAAACTCACCATCAGGTCGGACGTGGAGTTGTCGTCCACTTGCCAGAGGCTCACCACGACGCTCCCGGCACCCGCGTACAGAAATGCACGCGTCATCCCGATCAGCCCCTCTCCAGAAACCGCTTTGCCCAGCCCGCTTTGGCAGGCCGACAGTACCACGAGGTCGGCGTGAAGGTCTAAGTTGAAGACTTCGCGGACCTGCAGCAACCCATCCTCTGTCGAGCTGGCGTGCGCCAGCCGCAGCCCTGAGCGCTCCGGGCTGCTTTCCTCGAGAAGACCGTGGGCGGCGAAATGGAGGTTGCGGGCCCAGGTCACCGAGGCGCTGGTCTTGACGTTCTCTTCGCTCGCGTCCCGGCCCAGGAAGACAACTGCCTCGTCGGCGGGAAAGAGCTTGGCGATGCGGCAGACCTCGTCATGGGCCGCCGGGAGCGGACGCGGTTGACCCACCCCGGCGAGAGCCAGCCCCCCTCGGCGCCAGCCGCCGGGACCGCCAGGCCGATCACAGCCTCCGATGGCCAGCGGGGCCGCTCCGGTCCCCTGGGCGGGGGAAGACGCTTCGCTCGGATCGCCGAAGCCGACGAAGAGCTTGCCCCTGACGTCCGCCTCCCCGCGCCTCCGGCTCTCAGTCAGCAGCTGCGCCAGGACGCTTGCCGAGGGCACATAGGACACAGAGCGTTCACGAATGAGATAGGGAAGGTCGCGCCGAGGCGGGCCGCCACCCGGCACTGCTGCGGTCAGCAGCACTTCGAAATTCAGCGAATGGAAGGGACCGTCCGGCGCTATGATGAGGCGTGATTTGCCTCGGAGGTCGCCGCTGGCGGGCAGCAGCAAGAGTCGATAGAGCTGATAGGCGTCCTCGGCGAAATGCCTGCCGCGGAAACGGCTGTCTTGCTCGACGGCGGCGTGCACCCTCTCGACCAGCGGCTCGAGCTGACGCCTTGGTGGCAACGGATGGGTTGCCAATCCTTGCCGCGTCACCACGAAGAGGTAAGAGCTTTCCTCCCCGACGAAGAATTCGAGCAGCGCCGTGCTGTTGTCGAGCAGCCCTTGGATCTCGCTCAACAGCAACGGACGTGGCGCGCGCACGGCGGCATAGGCAGGCTGACGGCGCCGGATCTCGGCGTCGAGTTCTTTCTCCTCGTCCTCGGCCTGGTTCAGCTCGCGCTTCAGGCGCTGGATGTCGGTAGCAGGCAGCGACTCGGTCGCCGACCACAGCCGCGTCTGAAGCAAAGCGATGCGCTCGCCGGTAGCCACCTCCCGCGCTTCGAGCTCCGGGGGCATGCGGTGACGCAGGTCGACACGCTCTCTGGCCAGCAGGTCGAGCAGCTCGCGGGCGCGTGCCTGCTCGCTGGCCGCCAGCGCCTCGGCGTCGCGCCCGGCGCCGCGCTCGAGCCGGTCGCAACGCATCAGCAAGTCGACATCGAACTCGTAATAGGCGCGGCGGGCCGCAAGGAAGCTGACGCGCTGGTCCGGCCGGACCACGCCAGCGCGCAGCTCCTCGGTGATCTCGAGCGCCCGCCTGATCGCTGATCGCGCTGCCACCAGCTCGCCGTGGTCACGGTCCAGCCGGGCCAGCCCTGCTCGAGCGGCCGCCTCCACCAACGGCGCTCTGCCACTGAGTTGAATGGCGCGCTGGAACGCCGGCTTGGCCCGTACTGTGTCACCCGCTTGGCTGTGGGCATTGGCGAGCTCGAGCAGCGTTTGTGCCTGCCTCACCGGGCTGTCGGACGCCTCGAGGGCAACCGCCCGCTCGAGCTCGGCGATCGCTTGGGTGGGCTGGCCGAGCTCGCGGTGCACTTTGCCGAGATCGTAGAGCGCCACCCCTTCCAAGGCATGAAGGCTGCCCTCGCGGATGATGTCCATCGCTTTCCGGAAGTAATGCAGCGCACCAGCGGCATCGTGCTCTGCTTCGAGGGCCGCGCCGATGCCCAGGAGCGTCCATGCCTGGCCTTGCGAATGGCGCGACGCCTGGAACTCGCTCAGCGCATCGCCGAACATCTGCCGCGCCCTCTCCGGCTCGCCGAGGTAGAGGAGGCATCTTCCCAGGCCTTCTAACGCCATGGCCGACTCGATGCCACTGCCGGAGGTGGCCAGGAGTTCGTGGGCGAGGCGATAGTCGTCACACGCGGTTTGCAGCTCGCCCAGGTCGATCTCTAGACGGGCGCTTTCGCTAAGGGCATACGCCTGGGCTTCGAGGTTGCCGGCTGCCCGTCCCCGTTCCAATCCGACCTCCAGGTATTCGCCGGCGCGTTCCAGCTCCTGTTGCCTGCCGTACAAGGCGCCTATCTCGCAGAGCGTCCACGCCTGGTTGCTTACGTCCTCGTTGCGCCATTGCAAGGCCAGCGCTTGGTGGTAGCTCCTTAGAGCGGATGCAGTGTCCCCGTGAGTCTTGTAGTAGTACCCCAGCAGGTAGAAAACATAGGATTCTCCGGCCTCATCACCGAGCTGCTGCCGGATCTCGAGCGCCGCGCGCAAGGTTTCGAGCTTGCGGGTGTCAGGTAGCAGGTCCGCCAGGCCTTGCAACGCCTCGGCTTCGGCCGGGCGGTCGCCGAGCTCGCGGGCCAGGTCCAGGGCGCGTTCGTAGAGCCGGACGCCATCCGCCGCCTGCTGCCTGGCGGCTGTCCGCGCCAGCTCGAGCTGCGCCGCGAGGACGGCCTTGCGCTCGCCGGTCTCGGCCGCGCCGGCGACAGCCGGCTCGAGCAGGGCGCGGGCGGCGGCGGCGGCATCGGGCCGCGGCGCGTTCAGCTCCCGGTGGGCGGCGAGGACTGCCCGCTCGGCATGCATCCGGGCCTCGTCGCATGGCCCTGCTGGGCGCTCCTCCTCGAGCGCGATGGCATGGGCCCCGGGAGGCCCCCGCGGATTGCGAGGCTCCACCGTCCATCGGTGCTCGCCGGCCCGAGCGGTGACCCACGACAGGCGGATCGGTTCGATGCCCCCTCCTGTCAACTGCTGCTCCTCCGCCGTCCGCCCGTCCGACCCCAGTTGGCGCACCACCAGGTCCGGAGAGGTGGAGAGGATCGCGAGACGCACGTAGGTGCCGGCCGGCAGGGTCAGCCGCAGCTCGCGCTGGGCGGCGGGATTGGCCGCTGGCGGTAACGGCAGAGCGGTTGACGGCGCCTGAGTATTTGCAGGCGGTCGCGGGCGCGGAGGCGGCAGGTGGCTGCACGCGAGGCCGCATGCCGCGAGACATAGGACCAGGGGCGCCAGGACTTCGTGCATGCGGGCGACGCATGTCGGCCGAGGGATAGGCTTGATCGCCAAGGAGGAATTCTCCTGCTCGATTTTATCGCAGAGTCTCTATATTCGCCCGCTGGCAGGCGCGGTTGTGCCAGGATTACCGCCGGGGGGGCGATGGAGACGAGTGACCAGGAGGTGGTATCGCGGTACCTTCAGGGTGACGCCGAAGCGGTGGGGACGGTGGACTCCTGGATCTCGCGAGCTGCCTGGCCTTACCAGCGGCGGTTGTCGAGCCGCTGGGAGGACGTGCTGCAGGACGTGCGGCTGGAAGTGACGCGGCTGCTGGGCCAGGGCAAGTTCCGTGGCGAGTCTTCTCTGCGCACCTACCTCTGGCAGGTGGTGAGCCATACCTGCCTCGACCAGGTGCGGGCGCAGAGCCGCTGGCAGTGGACCGACCTGGAAGCGGTCGACGAAGGCGGCAGCGCGCTGGCGACGCCGGTGAGCGGCGGCCACGAGGACCGCGACCTGGTGCAGCGCGTGCTCGAGCGGGTGTCCGGGGATTGCCGCCAGATGTGGCGGCTGATCGCGATGGGACACTCTTACCGCGAGATGAGCCAGCGCATGGGGGTGGCGGAAGGGACCCTGCGAGTGCGCGTTCTGCGTTGCCGCGAAAAAGCGGTGGCGCTGCGCCGCGAGCTGCTCAGCGTCTCGCCGGCGCAGCGGCGTAACGCCGCCGCCGCCCAATCGCCCAACCTTAGTGAGAGGGCGAATGATGATGAACTGTGATCTGGCAGCCGAGCTCCTCCCCTGGCTGCTCAACGGCACCCTGGAGGCCGGCGAGCGCCGGGAGCTGATCGAGCACCTCCGCGATTGCAGCGCCTGCCGAGCCGCGCTGGCGGACGCTCAGGTGGCGTGGGACATCTTCGACTGGCACCCGCCGCCGGCGGCGCTCGTCGCCCATGCGGCAGCCAGTGGGGCGGTCGGAGCGCACCCGGCGATCGGCGCCGGCGCGGGCTCCGTGCCGCCGGCCTCAGGCGACGCCGCCCCTGGCGCTCGCGCCATCGAGGACCACCTCGCCGGCTGCCCCAAGTGCGCCGCCGAGCTCGAGCTGGTGCGGACCAGCCGGCTGCTCGCCGATCCGGCCGAGGACGGGCGGATCGCGATCCTGCCGTCGCCACGGCAGGAGCCGGTCAGGCGGCAGGAGCCCGCGGCGACGGCGGCTACGGTCAGCACTCCCGCGACCGCGGCCGCCCTGGCCAGCGCCGCGGCGACCACGCCGGCCATGGCGACCGCGATGACCGCGGGGAGGCCGGCCACGGCGGCAGCGGCACCCACCTGGGCACGTCGCGACGACGCGGCGGCGAGGCGGGCCTGGCGGCGCTCCGCCCTGGCGGCCAGCCTCGTGGGGCTGCTCGCCGCGACCGGATGGCTCGAGAGCGCGCGCCATACCCGCGACCTCGAGCGCCGCCTGGCCGCGGCCCCAGCCAGCGCGCCGGCCGCCGCCCCGGCCAGCGCGGCAACTCCGGCCACCGCTCCTCCTGGCACCTCGGCCGCGGCTGCCCCTCGCCCGCCGCAACCGCGCTCGGGCCAACCAGGCGAGGCGGAGCTCCGCCGCCGCGCCGTCGCGGCGGAGGCCAGGCTGGCCGCGCTCGCCAACCAGAACCAGCAACTGCAGCAGCAGGTCGCCGCCCTGGGCCGCACCGCCGCCGAGCTGAGCCAGCGCTCCGACGCCTTGCGGGCGTCGCAGCCCTCGCCGGGTCCGCGCATCGAGAGCGATCTGCTGGTGACCGACGTACAGCCGGCCGAGCAGGTGGAGCGCGGCGCCGGCACCCCAGCGGCCGCGGCCGTCCCGCTGTCCTCGGGGGCGGCCACGCTCCTGCTGCACACCCGCCACCGCGACAGTTACCCGGGCTACGAGCTCGAGGTCAGGGACGCGCGGGGGCAACTGGTCGGCAAGCCCACACGGGTGCTGCGCGCGCCGGGGAACCAGGACTCTTTCGAGGAGTTCGACATCACCCTCGGGCGCGGCGCACTGGCTCCCGGCGCCTACACGCTTCACCTCTTCGGCCGCACCAGGCGCACCGGAGAGTCCGCGACCTCCGGCGCCGGCTCCGGCGCTGCCACCGGCGCCGGCGCCGGAAAGAACGGCCGGGAGGCGCTCGAGACCTACTCCATCCGCGTCTCCTGAGCGTCCTCCCAGGCGCGGATCGCCGCGAGCACCTCCGGCACGGTGCGGGCGCGTTGGAGCTCGGCGCGCAGATCGGCCTGGCGATACATCCGCGCCGCTACGGCGAGCAGCTGCAAGCAACCCTCCGGCCTGCGGTCCGGGCAGAGAATCAGGAACACCTGCTCGATGCCGCCCGAGCCCGCGTCGGCCAGACCGGAGCGCAGCAGCCCGAGGGCCATCCGCGGCATCGTGAGGTCCGGGATGCGCACGTGCGGCAGGGCGATGCCCTCGGAGAGGAAAGTCGAGGCCTCCTTCTCGCGGCGCTCCAGCAGGCGCAAGATGTCCTCGCCGGTCATGCGCTCCTGCCCCCCGCCCACCAAATCGACCAGCAGGCGCAGCAGGTCCCGCTTGGCGATCGGCTGGTCGAAGAGCGCGATGGCTCCCGGAGCCAGCAGGTCCGAGATCCGTACCCGGCCGGAGGCGGTGGAACCGAGCACCGACCAGCCGCCGACGACCCGCCGCGCCGCCGGCGCCGCAGCGGCTTCCCGCCGGCGGTCATCGCTATCGGCGACCGTCGCGGCCGCCGCCGGCTGCGCCGTATCGGTTTTCACCAGCGTCGGACGCAGCGTTGCGCCTGGCTCGGCGGCTCCGGTGGCGGCATCGTCCTCCTCGTCTTGGCGCGTGGCCGCGGCGCCCTCATCCGGAAGCGTGGCCGCGGCGCGCCCGCGAGCGCGCGCCGCCGCGCCCCGAGCCGCCGATTTCAGCACCGGCGAGGCCTCCAATGCCGCGCCGGGCTCGGGCATGCCGGTCTCGTCCACCACCACGATGGCCAGGTGATTGCCGCCGGCGATCAGGCGCTCGACCGGCGTGCGCCTGCCGAGCAGCCGCTGCCAGAGCGGCAGCTCGCCGGGGCGGCCCACCACCACGTGGCCGACGCGGTACTCGCGGGCGAAACGCAAGATGGTGTCGGCAATGTCCTCGCCCTTGAACGTGAACACCATCGCGCCCAGTTGATGGCCGAGCGCCAGGGCTTCGGACAGCCGCTCGCGGGTCTCCGCGTCGAGGCGCGCCGGATCCTCGTTCGAGGTCTGCACGTGGAGCGCGTACCAGCTGCGGTTGAGCTTGCCGGCGAGGCGCGAGGCGTAGCGCAACAGCGCCGCCGCGTCCGGGCTGCGCGATGAGAGACAGACCACGATCTGGTCCGGCGCCTGCAATCCCTCCTCGCCAGGAGTGCGGCGCGCGCGCCGCTCGATGATCGAGGCGATCTCGCGCAGGGTCAGCTCGCGCAGCTGCTCGAGGTTGGAGGCGCGGAAGAAGTTGTCGAGCGCCGCCGGCACACGTTCGGCCGCATAGACCTGGCCGTCTTCGAGCCGCCGGCGGAGGTCCTCCGGCGCCAGGTCGACGTTGACCAGCTGATCGGCGTCGGCCAGCACCCAGTCCGGCAGCCGCTCCTTGACCCTGACGCCGATCAGCCGTTCCACCGTGTCGTAGAGGCTCTCGAGATGTTGCACGTTGAGGGTGGTGACGACGTGGATGCCCGCCGCGAGGATCTCGAGCACGTCCTGGTAGCGCTTGGTGTTGGGGCTGCCGGGGACGTTGGTGTGCGCCAGCTCGTCGATCAGCGCCACCTCGGGTTTGCGCTTCAGCAGCGCCTCGAGGTCCAGGTCGCGCAGGTTGACGCCGCGATAGTCGATCTGGCGCGGCGGGATCTCGGGCAGCCCCAGCAAGAGCGACTCGGTGTCGGCGCGGCCGTGGGTCTCGACGATGCCGACCACCACGTCCACCCCCTGCGCCTTCAGGCGGTGACCTTCGAGCAGCATCTGGTAGGTCTTGCCGACGCCGGGACCGTAGCCGAGATACACCTTGAGCCGCCCGCGGCGCGAGCGGTGGATGAGGTTGAGGAAGCTATCGGCCGCGGGCTGGGTGGCGGAGGTCATGGTGGGCCGTGGGGGAGCAGTCGCGGGCGTCGCGGCAGCGGCCGTGTGCCATCGAGATCGAGGTTGAGCTCGAGGACGTTGACGTGCGGCTCGCCGAGCACCCCCCACTGGCGTCCCTCGCTGTGACGCCCCACCAGCTGGCGCACCACGTCCTCCGGCATGCCGCGCTCGCGCGCGACGCGCGGCACCTGGAACTCGGCGGCTGCCGGCGTCAGGTGAGGATCGAGCCCGGAGCCCGACGAGGTGACCAGATCGACCGGCACCGGCGCTCCGGGCCGCTCGGCGCGGGCCGCTGCCGCCACGGCGCCCACCTGCTCGACCACCAGCTTATGGCTGGTCGGCCCCAGGTTGGTGCCTCCCGAAGCCAGGGGATCGTAGCCCGCCCCGGCCGCCGAAGGTCGCGAGTGGAAGTAGCCCGCGCCGGAGAAAGCCTGGCCGATGAGGCGCGACCCCACCACCTTGCCATCCCGGTGCAGCAAGCTGCCCCGCGCCTGGTCGGGGAAGAGGAGCTGCGCCAGCCCGGTGACCGCCAGCGGGTAGACGACTCCCAGCAGGAGCGTCAGCACCAGGGTGATGAGAATTGCCGGAACCAGATGTCGAGCCAGTTTCATGCTGCCTCCCGGAGAGCGCACGCCAGCCTTCAGGCCAGGCCCACGGCGGCGACGAACAGATCGATCAGCTTGATCCCCGCGAAGGGCACGATGATGCCGCCGATGCCGTAGATGATCAGGTTGCGGCGCAGCAGCATCGCCGCCCCCAGCGGGCGGTAACGGACGCCGCGCAGCGCCAGCGGGATGAGGGCGACGATGATCAGGGCGTTGAAGATCACCGCCGAGAGGATCGCCGACTCGGGCGTCGCCAGGTGCATCAGGTTCAGCGCCTGCAGGGGCCCTGTCTTGGCGCCCTTGAGCGCATAGAGCGCCGAGAACATCGCCGGGATGATGGCGAAGTACTTGGCGACGTCGTTGGCGATCGAGAACGTGGTCAGGGCGCCGCGGGTCATCAGCAGCTGCTTGCCGATCTCGACGATCTCGATCAGCTTGGTGGGGTTGGAGTCGAGGTCCACCATGTTGCCCGCCTCCTTGGCGGCCATGGTGCCGGAGTTCATCGCCACGCCGACGTCGGCCTGCGCCAGCGCCGGAGCGTCGTTGGTGCCGTCGCCGGTCATCGCCACCAACCGCCCCTGCGCCTGCTCGCGGCGGATGAGATCCATCTTGTCCTGCGGCCTTGCCTGGGCGAGGAAGTCATCCACGCCCGCCTCGCTGGCGATCGCGGTCGCGGTCAGCGGGTTGTCGCCGGTGATCATCACCGTGCGGATGCCCATGCGGCGCAGCTGCTCGAAGCGCTCGCGGATGCCGCCCTTGACGATGTCCTTGAGATGAATGACGCCCAGCGCGCGCCCGCCGTCGGCGACCACCAGCGGCGTGCCGCCGGTCTTCGCCACCCGCTCGACGATGGCGGCGAGGTCCGGCGGCGCCGCACCGCCGCACGACTCGACGAAGTGCAGCACGGCGTCGGCAGCTCCCTTGCGCACCTGGCGTGGGCCGAGGTCCACTCCCGACATGCGCGTGTGGGCCGAGAACGGGATGAAGCGCGCCTCGGCCGCGGCGAGCTCGCGCGCCCGCAAGCCGTAGCGGTCTTTGGCCAGCACCACGATCGAGCGACCCTCCGGCGTCTCGTCGGCGAGGCTGGAGAGCTGCGCCGCGTCCGCCAGATCGGCTTCTGACACCCCGGCCAGGGGGATCAGCTCGACCGCCTGGCGATTGCCGAGCGTGATGGTACCGGTCTTGTCGAGCAGCAGCGTATCGACGTCGCCCGCCGCCTCGACGGCGCGGCCGGACATGGCGAGGACGTTGTGCTGGATCACGCGATCCATGCCGGCGATGCCGATGGCCGACAGCAGGCCGCCGATGGTGGTCGGGATCAGGCAGACCAGCAGCGCCACCAGCACCGTGATCGAGGGCGGCACCGAGGTCTGGAAGCCGGCCGCCGGCGACGAGGCGCCGGCGCTGTAGATGGCGAACGGCAGCAGGCTGCCGACCGCCAGCAGGAAGATGATGGTGAGCCCGCTGAGCAGGATGTTGAGAGCGATCTCGTTCGGAGTCTTCCGCCGCTCGGCGCCCTCGACCAGGGCGATCATGCGATCGAGGAAAGTCTCGCCCGGATTCGAGGTGATCTGCACCTTGATCCAGTCCGAGATCACCTTGGTGCCGCCGGTCACCGCCGAGCGGTCGCCGCCGGATTCGCGGATCACCGGCGCGCTCTCGCCGGTGATGGCGGCTTCGTCCACCGAGGCGACGCCCTCGATCACCTCGCCGTCGCCGGGGATCATCTCGCCGGCGACGACCAGCACCACGTCGCCCTTGCGCAGCGCCGGCGCCGGCACCTGCTCGGTGCGCAGCGTCTCGACCGGGGCCGTCCGATCGCCGACGATGCGGCTCGCCACCGCTTCGGTCTTGGTCCGCCTCAGGGAGTCGGCCTGGGCCTTGCCGCGCCCCTCGGCCATCGCCTCGGCGAAGTTGGCGAACAGCACCGTGAACCAGAGCCATAGCGTCACCTGGATGGTGAAGCCGAGGTGCGCCGTCTGCCCCGCGGCGGCGTCGCGCACGATCAACAGGGTGGTGAGCACGCTTCCCACTTCGACCACGAACATCACCGGGTTCTTCGCCACCTGGCGCGGATCGAGCTTGACGAAGGAATCCTTGAGCGCCCGCCGCACGATCGGGGGATCGAGGAGGGGACGCTTCTGTGCTCTGTCAGGCATTGAACACTTCCTTTTCTAGCCTCCATCGCCTCCGGCGACCTGAGGCATAAAAGCCGGGTGCCGACAGCTATCGATCGAGGACTACGTAAAGCATCGATCGGATCGCCCCCGCATCCCCTCGATCCCCCTCCCACCCCCTCTTTAAGGCCATTCCCTCCCATCAGGAAAACATCGTCCCTGCTTGCATCAG
>Ga0209118_1000270_pt1 | contig 32452 bp, 27 predicted proteins | sample BlaSpr_A8_Ref_M1_FD_187988 | JGI IMG/M metagenome (GOLD analysis project Ga0209118, IMG submission 187988) | Forest soil microbial communities from Thunder Bay, Ontario, Canada - Black Spruce, Ontario site 2_A8_Ref_M1 (SPAdes) (version 2) | ecosystem: Environmental > Terrestrial > Soil > Boreal... | reverse complement strand
CCAACGTTCAGAATCATCCAGATATTCGCAAGCTGAAGGTACGCAGGCGCGTTGCCGTCACCCAGGCTCAGAATGCGAGCGCCGAAGACCTTTTCGTAGTAGCGAGCCGATCGTTCGATATCGGCGACGGTGAGAAATTGCGCGATGCTGACCCCCTCTCGCGGGGGCATCTCATAGCTCTTCTGGTCAATTTGTACGTTGCTCATTGACGTCTCCTATTCCGATAAACAAATGCTCATTCGCTGATTCTGGTTCTTTCGTATTCATGCCTGCTGCCGATTAAGCCTGACGAGAAAAGGTAAAGCAATTGGACGAAGGTATTGCGCGATACTTCATATCTCAGTCTCGAGAAGCTTAACCAGGTTCCCGATGCGGTCGAAGACCTCGTCAAAACTGACCACTGTCACTCCGCCCAACCTCTCCCGGAAGCGTTCGAATGATCGCTTTTGAACGTCATCAATAAGGTCACGTGCGCAGCATCCAACGATGACCAAGCAGCGGGGCTCCCCTCTAGATATTTCGGTGCCTTGCCCCTGCTGGAGCGTGTGAACCTCACGCATCAGCGATTCGCGATACTCAAGCACTTGCGATATCGCGCCTCCGAGCTCATGAGAGGGCGGAAATACTTGTCTGTACTTCGGCCCTAGGAGAGCAGTCTTAGGGGTCTTGATCTCAACTAGGACGGCCGTTCCAGTTGTGGGTACTCGACACAGGAAGTCCGCTAGATTGCCGTGTCGATTATCAATTCGTTTCCCGCCGACGTATGCCTTTTCTTTGATTACGACGACTGGGTACGCAAACAGCTGAGACAGCACAAAGGAGTGCTTTGCCAGAAGATCTTGCCAGAACTCCTCTTTAGGGTTCTCGGAGTTGTCGTTCCACATCTTGAGTACGGCCCGCAGGTTTGCCAGGCCAACCAATGCGTTGAGCTCCGGCAGTTCAGCGTCCCCAGTTGCCGAGTTGTCTTCAGTTGGAGTACGGTTGGCCAGCCAATGAAGCACACGGCGGAGAGTCTTAATCGCATTCTCCCGGTTTGCCGAAAGAAAGTCGTTCAGCTCTGCCTCGCTAAGCTGGAGCAGTTTAGCCAGGTGCTGTTCGATCTTAACTAGCTCGAGGCGACCCTGCGGCACCCCCTCCGCCCGATGCAGTCGGTACAACGCTCCCAAGCTATGCAGCAGGGGGAGCAACTCGCCTGATTTGATTTCGAGCTGATACTGATCTCCCTTCTTGAACGAAGAGAGGGGTTTTGTTTCGAAATCCTCCCACCGCTCTGCTTTGCCCTTCCGCATGTAAAGGAAGGTCCCTCGGACGCAGGCGGCAGGACTGGACGGATTGTCTACGATCTCAGGTCGGAACACGAGCCGGGTCCGGTCCCCTTCACGAACGATTATGTCGGATGAGACTGCATGGTGGCGCGACGTTGAATGAATCTCGATCTTTTCCATGATCACCTCAACTATAGATGACGCGGATAAGCACCATCGAAGGTGGGCAACCGCCTCCGAGCTCCCTACTACGAATCACTCCCCTCCTCTCCAAAACGGCTCGATCCAAGTTTCTTTGTGCTGACTATAATTCGGCCCGCACGCCTGATCTCGCCAAAAGCCGCGGACCCAGTGACCACGCGGTGACGCGTGCGTCCCGCCAAGTGGCTGCGACTCCCGCCTCAGCCTGTAATCCTTGCCGATTGTGTTGGGGGTCCAAAACGCCTTGATGGAGTGCCGTTTGCTGTGAACCAGCTTGACCAATGAACCCACTGAAACTAACTCGGGTCTGGCGAGCATCAGTCGAAGTGTATTGAACACCAAATGCGCGACGCGAGCCATGAAATGCTTGCCGTATGTTGTGATGTCGTGTTGGAACTCTGTTTGGAGGGGTGTATTCGGCGTGTCCTGAATCGTGGCATCAAGTTGTGCGATGTCGAGGGGTTGCTCCCACGGATGCGACCAATTCAGAAGAAGACCGTTCAACATTCCGGCGAAAACACTAAAATCGCCACGTCCCGCTATGGTTTCGATAGCAGCGGGGTTGATGCTCGGAACCTCCTCACGCATCGCGGCTCGTGCGTACGACGCGCAAACAACATCGATCGCCTCACTCTGATAGGTCAACGAGCCTTTGGGCAACATGAAGACGGCTGCTTCGAACGGCAACTTCATCGTCGTAAGATCGAGCGTGACTGGCAACGTGGTGAATTTGAGTGCTTCTGTAATTTCACGAGTAAGCCAGAAGATCGGGACGCGATAGGCTGCCAGCCGCGACGCCCAGATCGCCTCAACCGTTTCGTTGAAGTGCTGATACAGGCGCACCTCCGGTTGTTCGATCTTGAATGCAACGCTCAACAGAAAATAACCGACGAGCTTGGCCGAGTGGTATTCGCCGCCATCAACGCCCTCGTACATTTTCGGGTAGCACTTCGCCCACAATTCCGGTCGCGCGTCGGCCAGCTCATCGAGTTTATGCCTCAGGTCGTCGGGAAAAGTCGTCGACATAGCTGAATTTTACGTCGCGCCGGGCTCCGTCTGCTCTGACGAAGCCGACAAGAATGGAGCAGCTGTCGATTTTCGGTCTCCCGGTGGGTGGCCACCCGCCCTAGCCTGCTTTCTTCTTACGCTTCACCCGATAGCTTATGGCTGCGGGAATCCGAACATCAGCCACGACTGATTAGCTACCCAAGTCGGGTACAGCTCCGTCATCTGATCGAACAGCTCATGGTCGGAGGTCGCGGTTTTCTGCACCCGATCGAAGTCCTGCAGGTAACGCTTGGTGTCTTGGATCGTCGAGGGAAAGTCGGGCGCGCCAGGCTTCTTGTGACCGGCCAAGCTATAATGTCGTGTCGGCCTGTGGAATCACCGGCTTTGCTGGCATCCGTTACCTAGCTTCGGCAATGGGGAACTTTTGCCTTGGGGGAGCCGTATCTGATGACGTGCCCCGATGGGCCTGGTGTATCAAAGCGGAGTGGCCGAGGCAAAGGCGATGAATCGCAAGAGGTTCCCTGCCGACCGTTCAAGAAATTGACAGGGGAGCCATGAGTACCTGATTCATGAGCACATTGAAAAAAATTGCGATTGGTGCCGGAGCGCTGGTATTGCTGTCCGCCATCGTCGGTTTCACCGTCTACCAGAGCCACAAGAATGTGGTCACGGTACAGACGGGCAAGGCCCAGCGGATGGATCTGGTTGCGGTGGTAAGCGCATCCGGCGAGATCAAGCCGAAGACCTATGTGAATATTGGCGCCAATGCTTTCGGCAAGATCACCAACCTCTACGTCAAAGAAGGCGATCGGGTAAAGCGCGGACAGATGCTGGCGCAACTCGAGAACGTGCAACCCGCGGCGGATATGAATGCGACGCAAGCGTCGCTCGAAGCGGCGCGTACCGACGCGTTGGCCGCGGAGGCTGCGTTGAATACCGCGATGGCTGATCTCAATCGCGCGAAGTCGGACGCGGAGCGTTCGGACCTTGACTGGACCCGCGCCCAAGGTCTGTACAAAGACGCGTTGATCGCCAAGTCGGATTACGACATGCAGAAAGCGGCTCACCAAACCGCCGTCGCCGGACTGGCACAGGCACAAGCCCGGGTGGCGCAGGCAAAGGCGCAGAAGGATTCCGCCGATCGGCATATCGGACTGGCCGGCGCCAATCTGACCCACGCCGCCGATGTTTTGAAAAAGACTACCTATCAGGCTCCGTTTGACGGCGTGATCACGAATTTGCCGGTGCGCGAAGGGGAAACCGTCGTCATCGGAATCCAGAATTCACCAGGCAGCACCCTGATGACGCTGGCCGACATGTCGGTGATCACCGCCGAGGTCAAGGTCGATGAGACCGATATCGTGAATGTGCAAATGGGTCAGGCGGCACAAGTGACCATCGATGCCATCCCCAAAAAAACCTTCAAAGCGGTGGTGACGGAAATCGGGGATAACGCGATTGTGCGCTCGACCGGCGTGTCCACGTCACAACAGACAACGACCAGCCAGGAAGCCAAAGATTTTAAAGTAGTCGTGACCCTGCAGGAACCACCCGAGGGTCTCCGCCCGGGTCTTTCTGCCACCGCCAAGATCACAACCGCAACCCGAGGAAACGCGCTCACCATTCCGATCCAGGCGCTAACGGTTCGCCGTCAGTCGGACCTGGTGCCTAAGGATGAAAAGGGTTCGGTGCAAGCGGCCGCGCCCCCAATGGACCCGTCGAAAGAGAAGGAGAAAGACAAGCAGGAGATTCAAGGCGTATTCATACTGCGCAACCACAAAGCCGAATTCGTGCCGGTCGACACCGGAATCGCGGGCACAACCGATATCGAAGTGATAAAAGGACTACAAGAGGGCGACGAAATCGTCACCGGCAGCTATAAGGTGCTGCGCACCCTGCGGCCGAGCAGCAGCGTAAAAGTAGATAACGCAGCTCCCAAGAAAGAGGAAGAAACTAGCTGATGCTGGTTTCACAAGTTGATGTTGTGGGAGGGCATGGCTTCAAAGGTTGCGGAAAAACTCGGGATTCGGATCCCTGAGGTAACCTTCGCAGCGATGGTTCGTCCAATGGAAAGCCGTCGAAGGTAGCAGCAAAGATCGGAGCGCGGGCAAGTGTCCGAAGAGGAAACGGAGAAAAGAATGGCGACCGCAGAAGTAATAAACATCGCGCAACCCGCAGTGTCCTCCTCCCCTGAAACCTTCATGATTTGCACTTTGGACCTTTGGAAGACTTACGATATGGGTTCGGAGCAGCAGGTGCATGCGTTGCGGGGCATCAATTTGAACATCCGGCGCAACGAGTACGTCGCGATCATGGGCCCGAGCGGGTCGGGCAAGTCCACGTTGATGAACCTGATTGGCTGCTTGGATACGCCCAGCAAAGGCCAGTACTGGCTGAACAATCAGCAAGTCAGCGAACTGGATGATGACGAACTGGCCCGCATCCGCAACAAGGAAATTGGTTTCGTGTTTCAGACTTTCAACCTGCTGGCGCGCGCCACCGCACTACACAACGTGGAACTGCCATTGATCTACGCCGGCGTGCCCGCTGACGAACGGGTGGAGCGTGCCAAGGCGGCCTTGGCCTCCGTGGGCATGGCAGAGCGCATGATGCACAAGCCCAATGAACTTTCCGGAGGCCAGCGGCAGAGAGTGGCCATTGCGCGAGCGCTGGTAAATCGTCCGTCGATCATTCTCGCCGACGAGCCCACCGGGAACCTGGACTCACAAACCGGCAACGAAATCATGGCCGTGCTGGATCGCCTGCAGGCCCAGGGAAACACAATTGTCCTAGTCACCCACGAGCACGACATCGCGGAGTACGCGCACCGTGTCGTGCATATTAAAGATGGCGTGGTGGAGCGGGACGAGATGAAGAGATAATGCAGGTATCAGCTTTCATCCGTCAGCTATCAGCTATCAACCGATGATGCGAAGCGCCCAGCCCAGTCGCTGGGCGTTGTTGTTGTGGTTGCAGGAGATACCCAACCTTTCGGGGCGGAATTTCCGCCAAGTACTCACTGAAACAAAAGCGGTTAGCCCGCCCAGGCTTTCTTGGCTCACTGGTGGCGCAACTTCTTCGAGTGCCAAGGGTTCCAAAGGTATAAATTGAGGAGTAGCCATGAAACAATTTGGAATCGCGATAGTTCTGGCGCTGGGCTTGGTGCTCGCCGCGTGTGGCGGTGGAAATTCGAGTAGTTCCGCCACCGTTACGGGCAATTGGACGGCAACGCTGACGAACACAGATGGCACGCCTGCTCTCTTCGGGTTCACGACATCCCTGACGCAAAGCAGCGGCACGGTGGTGACCGGCACCAATCTCAGTTTCACGACATCAAACACCTGCTTTACTTCAGGAGGGTCACAGACCGGATCGTTCGTTCTGAGCGGGAACTTCAATGGAAATATCACGGGCACATTCCAATTGACCATCACGTCCGGAACGCCCCCCGGTAACACGCTTACTCTGCAGCAGGGGATGGTGAACAACAATACGATCAGCGGTACGTGGACCTTAACCGGGACCGGGGGATGCACGGGAGCAGGGAACTTTACGATGACGAAGGTGTAACGGAATGCCTCTTCCAATGCTAAAAGAGTATTGAGAAGTGGCATTTTCACCTCAAGCCAGCGGGAGCCTGCGAAAAACTCGCTCGACTGAAATTCTTTACCTCAGGGGGCTGAAGCCCGCATTCATTCGAGGGCGGTTGTCGCAGCACCGAAAGTGTGTGATTGAGAATACCCTTTCGCCCCGCTGGGGCTTGTCTGCACTACGGAGTTTCCCCACAGCTTACGCCGTGGGTTCCATTCCGACGCCGCTTCGTGGCTAAAAGCATGGAGCTTTGTTCCACCGTGTCGCCAAAATTCTAGTCTTCACGCACGCTCTGAAAAGCGCTGCGCCGCCTGAAGTCCGCTCTGCTCCGCTTGGACCGGCGGGGACGTCGGCCCCTACTCAGATCTTGAGCTAGCACGCAGATTTCTGAATCGCTGTTCCACCAAGGATCTGTTTCTTTTTCGCAACATTCCAGGCCGTAAACCCGCTTCGCACTTGCTTTGTGCCGGGCATGCGCTACAATGCCTGTTCTCGAAAGTGGCCTCTTTGGGGCGCCATTTTCAGGTATCTCGCTGGTATCTTGATGGTTATCTATGAGCGACTTATCTTGTCGGCCATTCGGAGAAATAGCACTAGACTAGATGCGAAGTTGGATCAATGATTTGGCGTGGGAGGAGAGAATCATCATGAGACTGAGAATGATCCTGGCTGCTTTTGTTCTTCTGTCGGCAACGGCGCTGGTTGCCCAGACGTTTCGCGGAACCATTCTGGGAACGATCACGGACGCTTCGGGTGCAGTGCTTCCCGGCGCTTCGGTCAAAGTGCACAACGCGAACACCGGCCTGGATCGAGCCACCCAGACCAGCGCGGACGGCAGCTACGCCGTGTCCGAGCTTCAGATCGGGACCTACACCGTCACGGTTTCGCAGAGCGGATTTCAGACCTCGGTAACCAACACCGTCACAGTGGACGTCGGCGGGGAGCGCCGCGTGGATGTTTCGCTCAAGCCCGGACAAGTGACGGAGCGGGTGGAGGTTTCGGGCGAGAGCCTGCCCCAGGTGGAGACCACGACGAATGACCTGGGCGGCATACTCACCAGCCAGACGGTGGAAAACCTTCCGGTCAACGGCCGAGACTACACCAAGCTGATCTACCTCAACCCGGGCGTAGCAGGTTCCCCCGACCAGATTTCGGATTCTCCTGGATCATTCGGCGAGTTCTCGATGAACGGGGCTCGCGGGCGCTCGAACAATTATCTGCTCGACGGAACGGACATGAACGACGGCTACCGTAACGATCCGGCGATCAACGAGGCCGGTGTTTTCGGCACTCCGTCGACCATTCTGCCGATCGATGCAGTGGCGGAAGTGCGTGTGATTTCGAACTTTGAGCCGGAGTACGGGAGGAATGCCGGGGCGGTGGTGAACATCGTCACCAAGAGCGGGACGAATGCTTTCCACGGCACGGCGGCCGAATACTTCCGGAATGACGCGCTGGACGCTCGCAATTATTTCAACCCGGTCAAGAACGCAAACGGGACCTCGAATCCGAAGGCCCCGTTCCACAATAACCAGTATGGCGCCTCGTTAGGCGGACCGATCATCAAGGACAAGACCTTCTTCTACCTGGACTACGAGGGCCAGCAAGAGCCAGTGGGAGTCGTGACTCTAGCCAGCGTACCCACGGGCAGTGGGGCTGGTGGTGCGTTGAGCCCGAGCGATGCCACGAACCCGGTCATCGCCTCCCTAATCGCGCGCAATCCCTGGCCAGCACCAAACCTCGGTGGCGGCACCGCTTCCGTGGTTTCCCCTTCCTTTAACCGGCTGACTAGTATGATCGCGAAAATCGATCACAGTTTTAATACGAACAACATTCTTACGGGCCGGTATTTCTTCGGCGATAGTGTCCAGTCGTTTCCACTGGCCCTGACAGCTAGCGGCGGTCAGTTGCCGGGATTCAACACGTATACGCCCACCCGAGTGCAGTTGGTTTCTCTTTCTTACGTGCACACGATCGGATCGAACAAAGTGAATGAGCTACGGTTTGGGTGGAACCGGTTCGCAGAGGGATTTTTCCCGGCGGATCAGAGTTTTCATCCGAGTTCGATTGGACTTAATACGGGACCCGGTGCTGCGAACGACGGTCTCCCCATCATCCTTGTGAGCGGGGTGGCTCAACTCGGTGCGACTAGCAGCGTTCCGCGTCACCGCGTGGATAGCAACGATCAAGTGATTGACAACTTCTCCTGGAAGGCCGGGAAGCACGATGTGAAATTCGGCGTCGACTACCACCGGACCACCGTGCAGCAGTATTTCGACAAGTACTTCCGCGGCAGACTGAAATTCAACAGTCTCGCGGATTTCCTCTCGGGTACGGTGGACAGCGGTTTCCAATACTTCGGAGATTCAACCCGGCACACATTCGAGAACAACTTTGGTTTCTACGTCCAGGACAATTATCGGCTCACACAGCGGCTAACGTTGAATTATGGGTTGCGCTGGGACTACTTCGGTGTGGTGGGCGAGAAGAACAACCTGATGAGCAACATCACCAGCCTCTCTCCGGCAGCCGGGACGGGCACATTCACACTAACGCAGGTGGGACAGCCGGGGTTGAGCAGCCTGTATAACCCGGACAAGAAGGATTTTGCCCCGCGCGTGAGCATCGCGTGGGACGTCACCGGAAAGGGAAAGACGGTGGTCCGCGCCGGATACGGCATCTTCTTTGACTCCTTCTCCCAGGACATGGTTCTGGGCCATTTGCCGTACGCGCCTTTCTTTGATCCTGGACCGGCCTATAACAACGTCGGACCGGCTCCAATTCTCTCGACGGGTGTCGTGGGTGGGCCCATTGTGGCCGGCAGTCCTGTATACGCACCCACAACTACTTGCAGTTATGAGTGTGATGCTTTCGGCTTCGACCGCAATATCAAGACGCCGTACATGGAGAACTACAACCTGAACTTCCAGCAGCAGATCTCGAGCAAGACGGTCCTGCAGATCGGATATGTGGGATCGCAAGGCCATCGGTTGTGGCGGTTCTTCGATCTCGGGCAACCGAGCACGGCGCAAATTAACAACTGCGATCTGGGGATCTCGGGCGGAGCGAGCTGTGGTACCTTCCAGGACTTCGGCAGTGGGGCGCGTCCACTCGCAGGCAACCCTTACGGGGCGTATTACGTGTTACAGGAGAACTCGACCGGCAAGTCCAATTACAACTCCTTGCAGACCAGCTTCCGGGTGAATGGATGGCGCGGGGTCACGTCAATCGTGAACTATGTATGGTCGAAATCGCTGGATAATTCGAGCGACGGCGAGGACTTTGAGCCAAATGCGGCACAGCCTAATGACAGTACCCGGCCCAACCTCGAGTATGGGCCTTCGAACTTCAACGTGCCCCACCGGTTCACCTGGATTTTTGCCTACGACCTGCCCACGATGGGGGGGGACATGCGACGGCTGAAGAATGGCTGGGGTATGAACAGCTCAGTGACGTTGCAGAGCGGCCAGCCATTCCAACTGAACTACAACTTCCAGGATGATTACAGTGGCAGTGGCAACGCCTTCGACCGGCCGGACGTAGTCGGACCGATTGTGTACCATCCAAGAACGCCGCTGAACTACTTGGACATGAGCTCGTTTGCGATCCCGTGCACTATCTCCGCAGCCGCACAAGCTGCGCCAACGGGCACGGCGGCTGACTGCGTACCCGGTACCCGGCACTTCGGAAACCTTGGGCGCGACTCTCTGCATGGCCCCACATTTAAACAATGGGACCTGGCGATCTATAAGACCACTGCAATCACGGAGCGGCTGAGCATGCAGCTCCGGGCTGAATTCTTCAACGTGCTCAACCATCCGAACTTCGCGAATCCGTTCTTGCCGGCGTTCATTGCGGACGCGGGAGCCGGCGGGTTCCATGTCGTCAACGGCCGCGAGGTCTCCGGCGCGACTGGCGGTTATCCGATCACTGCTACGGGCGACGTGGGTATCGGCAACCCGTTCCTGGGTGGCGGCGGACCTCGGGGTATTCAGTTGGCGGCGAAGTTCACCTTCTAGCTAGCCGGTAAGATTGCTTTCTGGCTCCTCCTGTTGGTGCAGGAGGAGCTTTTTGATTTTGACGGGGAGGTGACAGGGAGGTTGGTGGTGGGGCAGCGGCCGAAGCCGGACTTATTTTTAGCGACTTATTGGCACGACTGAAGTCATGCCCTTCCCAGAAAACGCACGAGAATCCGAGTTGTTCCGCAGCCTGTGAAGTCGAGCCCCTGATACGAATCCTTTCCGAGCTTTGCTCGGCGCCCCGGACGGGGCGTCCGGGGCTACGTGTTCATGGAACAGGTACGGCAGCTTGAAGGGGGTAAGCAGCGCATCAGTGTAGTTGCTGCACTTCTCCGATGGGAACAATCTTTGTGTCGGTGCGGAACTTCTTGTAGTCGCGGTAGGTGATGTCGTCTTCGACATTGAAGTTTTTCAGCAGGGCGAGGCGCACGTCGATCTTCACGGCGATGTGTTGCGGCAGCCAGACTTCGTCGTTGACGCGAGTCTGCTCGATGATGATGCGCGAGCCCTTGTGGATACGCGCCAGAAACAGGCCGAAGGAAACCGTGTCAATGCACTGGATGTCGAGCTTCTTCCACTGCGATTCGTCCTTGTCGATCCAGGCGCGGAAGCGGAATTTAGGCAGGATTTTGGCTTCTTTCAGGTGCGCCTGGTAGCCCGGCCGGGGTTCGCCATCAATGACGTAGGTGTCGCGTCCGGCTAGAGACTCGATGCCTGCCAGGCGGAAGTTGAAGGCGTCAGCCACTTCGCGCACGAACTGGCGGCTTTGTTCGCGGTCTTTTTCTTCTTTTTCCGCGCGTTTCTTGCGGTTTTCTTCGGATTCGTTCTTGCGCTTCTCAATCAGCTTCTGGATTTTCTCTTCTTCTTTCTTGGCGTCTTTGTCGGAGAGTGGTTTGTCGTCTTTCGCGATCAGGCGTTCGACTGGTTCGCCGTAGAGTTCCATGATCTCGGAGGTTTTCGTTTCCGTGGACTTTACCTGGCCTTTGCCGTCGAGTTTGTGTTCCTCCTCGCGCTGGATGTAGGTGTAGTCCCGCTGTCGTTTGTCGTTTTCCATGTCCTTTTCCGCAGTCTGGCGAATCAGTTCGCGGATCTGGTCCTCGGAAAGGGACGGCGCGGAGACGGTTGCTGTGGGCGCTGGCGACGGTGGGTTGTCCTGGCCGAGTGCCAAGCTGCATGCAAGAACCAGAAGGACAAGTGCGGGCTTGACGTGCATGTTCATGTTACGTGATTAGAACACGGCAGGTTCTGATGAGTTCTGGTTAGCGGCTACGAAATGTTTATTCGTGGAAGATCTCCTTTTGAGTTCAACCGGGCCTACTTCTCCGCTCTCCCCAGACAGCCGGCGCGAAAGGAGCGGTCGTCCAAGCGATGCAGGCGCTTAGCCATGCCGGGGCGCAGAAGCGGGTGATGGCGGATGGTGAACAGGTACTCGGCGATGAACCAGAGATGTTGGTCGGTGGTCATCCAGTCGCGGCCGTCGAAGCGGGCGAGATGGACTGGGCGCGAAAAAGTTCGCAGGGAGCGTTCGCGGCGGAGATTGAAGTACACGTCGAAATAACTCAGGGCTAGTTCGCGCAGAGTGCGATAGACGGGCTCGCGGTAACGGCATCCGGTGTAGTTGGATTTGGCGATGGCTCCCCAGTGGCCGTTGGTGCGATAGATGGCCACAACATGATCGGTGTCGTGTTCGGCTTCGAGATCAAAGACCAGCGGAGGATAGCCGTTGGCTCGGAGAGCGGCGGCGGCCAGGGTCGCACCCTCGAAGCAGTGCGATGTGTTTTCGCGCAAGACGCGGCGCGGGGACCAGGCGGTGTCGGCCAGGTGGTAGGGCATGTCGTCGAGAAAGCGCTGGATGCCATGCGGGTCTTTCAGGCTGCGAAGTTTGCGCAGTTCAGCGGGAGTGAAGGCATTGGTGTTGTTCATTCTTGAATGCAGTGTATCGTGAGAATTGAGAAAGAGCGTTAACCACTGAGGACACGAAGGTCCACTAAGGAATGCTCAGGTCTAATTCATGCGAATAGTTCCGCCAGTTCCCGGGGGCTGTCGACGGTGACATCCGGCGGGGCTTCGCAGAGCGTGTGTGGAGCGAAGCCGTAAGTCACGCCGCAGGTCCAGAGGCCGGCGTTGCCGCCGGTGATGACATCAACCGAGGAATCGCCGACCATCAGCGTCTCATGGGGGCGGGTTTTCGTCTCGCGCAGGATGGTCTCAGCACCGTGTGGATCGGGCTTCTTGGTAGAGAAACTATTTCCGCCATATATGTGAATGAAGAATTCGGCCAGGCCGAGCGCTTCTACAATCGCTCGCGAGGGATTGACCGGCTTGTTGGAAAGCACGGCCATCTTCCGAGAGACGCCGTTGGAGTTGCGAATCACGGTAAGCATTTCCTTGATGCCGTCGTACACGTGGGTGTGGTCGAGCTTGTGAACGCGGTAGTAGCCGAGGAAGTACTCCAGCCCCTCTTTTATCACGCTTTCATCGCGGGGATCGCCGAGGGCTCGACGCACCAGCATCGGGGCGCCATCGCCTACGTACGAAGCGATCACATCGCCGGGGAGTTCGGGGCGTCCGAAGTGCTTGAGCATGGCGTTCACCGAGTGGATGAGATCGAGACGCGAATCGATCAGGGTTCCGTCGAGATCGAAGATCAGCAGCTTGATCTTGTGGGGATCGAATTGGCGGTGGAATTTGATCATGCGTTCTCAGGATAAATGATTGAAGAAGCAGTCAGCACTCAGCACTCAGCAGTCAGCCCAGTCAGCAGCACTTAGCATTTGGTATAGAAGGGTTTCGGCTACCCTGCTGCGGGGCCAAGTGCTGAACCGGCTGACTGCGGAGTGCTGACCGCTAAATGCTATTCTCAACCGCCCGTCAGGATTTACAATGGGACGCGATGGCGACCAAGACAGATCCTAAACCGGCTGCAGTGGCGGAGGAGAAAATCAAAAGCGCAGGCAAGACCTACGAGGGTCTATCCCGCGAGCAACTGATCGAGGCCTACCGGATCATGTACACCTCCCGGCGACTGGACGACCGGGAGATCCTGCTCAAGCGCCAGCAAAAAATCTTCTTCCAGATTTCGGGGGCAGGCCACGAGGCCGTCGGTTTGGCCGCGGGCTTTACCCTGAAGCCGGCCTACGACTGGTTTTATCCCTACTATCGCGATCGCGCCCTGTGTCTGGCTCTGGGAGCGACCCCTTACGAGATGCTGCTGATGGCCGTCGGTGCCGCGGATGACCCGCAATCGGGCGGCCGGCAGATGCCTTCGCACTGGGGCTTTCCGAAACTGAACGTGGTCACGCAATCTTCTCCCACCGGGTCGCAGATTCTGCAGGCAGTGGGCTGCGCGGAAGGTGGCCGCTACTTCGCCGCTCATCCAGAAGCCGCCAAGAAGAGCCAGGGAGACTACCGCCAATTCAAAGACGTCAAGTTCCAGGGCGATGAGGTCACCTACGTTTCACTCGGCGATGGCACCACCAGTGAAGGCGAGTTCTGGGAGGGGATGAACACCGCGTCCAATAGCAAGTTGCCGGTGCTATTCGTGGTGCAGGACAACGGATACGCCATCTCCGTGCCCGTCGAGGTGCAGACTCCGGGGGGAAACATCTCGCGGCTGGTCGCCGGTTTCCCCAATTTTCATTTCGAAGAAATCGACGGCACGGATCCGGTCGCGTCCTATGCGGCATTTGCCCGCACCGTGGCGTACTGCCGGGCCGGGGAGGGGCCGGGGTTCATCCATGCGCATGTGATCCGGCCGTATTCGCATTCGCTCTCCGATGACGAGCGGCTTTACCGGCCAGACGCCGAACGCGAACTCGATGCGACTCGCGATCCCATCACGCGCATGCAGATGTTCCTGATCCGTGAAGGCATTCTCGACGAAAACGGCATTAACAGACTGGAGAAGCAGGTCGAAGACGGCTTGCAGATTGCGGTGGATCAGGCGTTGGAGGCGGCTCCGCCCAAGCCGGACACAATTGCGCTGTACGTTTACTCGCCCAACCTGGATCCAACGTCCTCGGCGCTGCAGACAGAGCCTGCATCCGCTGCTCCGGCAGCGGACGGCAAGAAGGTTGCTCCGAAAACCATGGCCGATCTGATCAATGCCACACTGCGCGACGAGATGCGCCGGGATGAGCGCATCGTGATCTTCGGCGAAGACGTGGCCGATGCCAGCCGCGAACAGTATCTTGAAGAGAAGCTGATCAAGGGCAAGGGCGGCGTCTTCAAATTGACTTACGGCTTGCAGCACGACTTCGGCTCCGACCGCGTGTTCAACTCGCCCCTGGCGGAAGCCAACATCGTAGGACGCGCCGTTGGCATGGCCACGCGCGGCATGAAGCCGGTGGTGGAGATTCAGTTCTTCGATTACATCTGGCCGGCGATGCTGCAGTTGCGCAACGAGATGCCGCTGATCCGCTGGCGTTCCAACAACACCTTCTCTTGCCCAGCTGTGGTTCGCGTAGCGATTGGCGGATACCTCACCGGCGGCGCAATTTATCATTCGCAATGTGGCGAGAGCATCTTCACCCACACGCCCGGCATCCGGGTCGTATTCCCCTCGAATGCGCTGGATGCCGCAGGCCTGCTGCGTACGGCGATTCGCTGCGACGATCCAGTTTTGTTCCTGGAACATAAGCGGCTGTATCGTGAGACTTACGGCCGTGCGCCATATCCCGGACCGGATTACACGATCCCGTTTGGCAAGGCGAAAGTGGTGCAGCCCGGAACTGATCTGTCAGTCATCACCTACGGAGCGGTTGTTCCCCGAGCGTTGCAAGCGGCGCAGAAGCTCGAACGCGAGCAGGGAGTCAAGGTCGAGTTAATCGATTTGCGCTGCCTGAATCCATTTGACTGGGAGATGATCGCGGCTTCGGTGAGCAAAACCAATCGAGCGCTCGTCGCCTACGAAGATTCCCTGAGCTGGGGCTATGGCGCGGAGATCGCCGCCCGCATCGCCGACAAACTATTCGATCACCTGGACGCCCCCGTGCGTCGCGTAGCCGCCAAAGACGTGTTTGTGGCCTACCAGCCAATTCTGGAAGACGCCATCCTGCCCCAAGCCGACGACCTGCTACGCGCGATGAAGGAACTATCCGAGTGGTGAGCGGCGAGCGGGCCAGGAGTGGCTTGGAGCCCCCTCCGGTTGACGACGCCAATTTCGTAGCGGTCTTCCAGGTTCGTACCTACACCGGGAAGGTCGGCCTTGACCTCGATTCGGTGACGTTCCAGTTCCGCGCGGCCCGATTCCGGAGAGCATCAACAGTTGGGGCGTGTTGAAGGCTCCTCCCGCGAGGATGACCTCTCGCGACGCATACAGTTGGCGTGTTTCGGCAGGGCGATCACTCGGCTGGACATGAGCGCGATATAGCCGTTCGCCGCTTAGGTATTCAACCCCGATAGCGCGAAGATCCTTACCGAGAAGCACGCGCGTGGCCAGGGCGTTCAGTTCAATTTTCAAGCGCTCAGGGTGCCTGCGCGCGACTCTCACTCGCGCTCCCGCGAACCGACGCGCGTGTGATTGCGGGTGATTAGAGGCGTGTAGCGTATACCGAGGGAGTTTTCTTTCACGGTGCGCCAGTCGTTGGGATCTATTTGCGCGTGGCCGTTGAGTATCTTCCCGACTTCCTCAAACCTCTTGCTCAGTCCGGGCCAGCGGGGGGTGCGGGCACGGAGTGTCCGTGGCAAAGGAGAAGCCGCTCGGCGGGACCCAGACGAAAAGCTTCGAACTCGTATAACCGATTGGGGGGACTACTCATATCGATCAAAAGAATCTCTTAAGTTTTTTCTTAGCGTTTCCACAGGACATCCAGCTTGCTCCAGTCGTAGGGTTATGATGCCGATTCAGCAAATTAGAAGTCGTGACAAGTCACCGAATTATAGCTCACCAAAGGACGAGCGGATAAAATTGCTAACCGGATTGAAGGTGTTTATGTGTAGGTTTGCCGGATTGCAAGAGGGATACAATGACGCGGATGAATCGAAATTGGGCCAGGGGGTGCGGTTTTGTGCTGCCGCCTGTTTCTTGTTTGCTGTTAGTCTTCTTTGTCTGCGCACGCAAGCACAGGTAAGCGCAGCCAAATTGTCGGGCACTTTTCAATCATCCTGATTTTGCTCCACCCAACGATAACAATACGGTGTTTGACGGGAGCGGAAACCTGATCACCAGTGCGGGACGTCTCGATCAGACGACCCTGACCGCCAGAGAAATTCAGCTCGCGCTGAAGGTTACGTTGTGATTGACTGCCCCGAGCGTCTGAGGCGCGTTCAGCCCCGCAGGTCCGAACGCGCTTTCAGATAACAGAAACGACCTCCCAGTCGACCACGGGAGGAGCCTGAGGACACGGCGGGATTTTAAGAAGCCGCCTGCGTGAGTAGACCAACGATGGAACGTTTAGCGCCTAACGCGACTGTCCGGGTGTCGGGCAAGAAACCCTTCTACGCTACTCTGTGGGCGCAGGTACTGATTGCCATCGCGCTAGCCGTCACGCTCGGCTATTTCAGCCCGGGGAGAGCGGTTGCCATGAAGCCGCTGGGCGACGCCTTCATCCGGCTGATCACGATGATTATCACCGTGGTCATCTTCTGTACCGTGGTATTCGGCATCGCGGGCATGCAGGACATTAAGAAAGTGGGGCGAGTTGGCGGCAAGGCTCTTTTGTATTTCGAGATCGTCTCCACGCTCGCCCTGTTCATGGGTTTGGTGGTGGGCAATGTGGCGCGGCCGGGGGGCGGCCTCAATGTAAATCCAGCCAGCCTCGATGCGAAGGCAGTGGCTGATTACGCGGGCCAGGCGAAAGCGCAGAGCGCAACCGAGTTTCTGCTGCACATCATCCCGACCACCGTGGTCGATGCTTTCGCCAGAGGGGACATCCTTCAAGTTCTGCTGGTCGCCCTTCTGTTCGGCTTTGCTCTATCGGCCCTCGGTCCACGCTGCAAAGCGCTGGTTGACTTATTCGAAGCTCTGACGCACGCTGTGTTCGGCGTGGTTAACATTGTGATGCGTTTCGCCCCCATCGGCGCGTTCGGGGCCATGGCCTTCACTGTGGGTAAATACGGCATCGTCTCTCTCGGGCCCCTGCTTAAGCTCATCGCAACTTTTTATCTGACTTGTATTCTGTTCGTCTTTCTGGTTCTCGGCAGCATTGCCTGGGTAGCCGGATTCAGCATCCTCAAGTTTCTCCTTTACATAAAGGAAGAAATCCTCCTGGTTTTGGCTACGAGTTCGTCGGAAACCGCGCTTCCCTCGCTGATGGAGAAGCTGGAAAATCTCGGTTGCTCGAAGGCGTTGGTGGGTTTGGTCGTACCTACAGGGTACACTTTCAATACCGATGGCAGCAGCCTATATATGACGCTGGCAGCGCTATTCGTGGCCCAAGCCACTAACACGCACTTGACGCTGACGCAGCAGTTGACGCTCTTCGCGGTCGCCATCTTGACCTCCAAAGGAGCAAGCGGAGTACAGGGCGCGGGCTTCATCGCGCTGGTGGGAACTCTGATTGTGATTCCGACAATTCCAGTGGCGGCCATGGCTTTGATCCTGGGCATCGATCGCTTTATGAGCATGTTCCGCGCGCTAGTTAATATGATTGGAAACGGCGTCGCTACCATTGTGGTGGCCCGGTCGGAAAAAGAGCTGGATCGCGATACGTTGAGGCGGAATCTAGCGTGAGGTTTCCGGCGGCCCACACCCTTACCCCTAGTGAGCGATACTGCTACGAATCAGGCAGGGGTGGCGAAGACGGAAGAGGGGCAATCCATGAACATTGAAGATGCACAACTGTCGCGTCGCTCTCTCCTCCGGGGTGCGGCGCCGATGATCGCCTGCGCCGTGTCAGTTACCGGTCTGGCTCAGTTCGCGATGGGACAGCAAGCAGTCCTGAAAAGTCCCCGGTGAACTCCCAAACCCCAAAGATTTGGAGCGCGGAATACTGGGTCAAACGAGGAGAAATCTCGCTCAATACCTATAAGCCATTCGCCTGCGCCATCGTCATCCATCCCCCATCGAGGCGGTCATAGAACTCCGCGCAACGAGCACCATCTGCGTGCGGAGAATATTCAATCCATCGCGTTGCGCGCCAACCCACTCGTTTTGCAGTCTGCCTGGCAATTAAAGAGCCTAAAACCGGGTTAGAGGGAAAGTTCAGTATTTATCACTCGGCCGCCATTGCACCTCTGCGGGGCTACGGTGGGACCAAGGAGTATACGGACGAAGCAGTGCACGATCCTCAGGTCATGGCGCGGCGCCAACGAGTGAAGGTGACCACCGATCCGACCGTTCGTTCCGACGAAGTTTTCGTGACGGTAATGACGAAGGACGGACGCAGTTTCGTCAAAGACGTGGAGCATGCCGCGGGCAGCCTGGAAAAACCGCTGAGCAATCACGATTTAGAGTTCAAATTCCGAAAGCTTGTGGAAGATGTATTGCCTGGATCACAAGTGGACAAGTTACTAGAAATGGCGTGGAACCTGGAGAGTCTCTCCGATGCAGGCGGGATGCCCCGGCAGGGAGCAATGAGTAGCAACGGAAAAGGTAGCTAGCCGAGCACTTGTGGCGACAAAGGCAGAGGACAAGAATATGGCGGGTCATTGCAACTTCCCGGTACCAGGGGATAGGGAAAACAATCCCGCGCAACGCTTCTTAAAGAGCGTCCCAAAATGGTTTCTTTTCGGCCCACACTAGCAGAGATCGTACAAGCCGCACAGCTTCATAGGTCTGCCCGTGCAAAAAACCCGCTCCAGACGAAATTGAACCTTATGGCTTCCTTTTCAGGTGATTCGGGTTAGCTCGAAAGAGAAGGGAATTGTGGGTACTCGGATTGTTGCAGGCCCCCCGCAACCAACCTTTTCTAATCATTCCAATCATTAGGCTTTCCGCCCAAAACAATTTAGGTCCAATCAGGCCCAAATCAGCGTTGCCAGCCGTCAGCAACTCCCGAGGCGCCGTCGCAGCGAGAACGGGCCACTGGCGTCGTGATTTCGATCACCCGAACCTAAACTCCGCTGGTATGGAGTGCCTTGGTCACGGGGGTTCATGCCAAAAAGACGGCGACGAAAATCGCCACGGCTGCTGGTTCACGGCGCCAAGTTACGCACCACGGACCAGATTTACCTGCCTCCTGAATCAAGCCTGCTGATTTTTTCTTGACACCACTCTAGCGAACGTGATTTATTAGTGCGTCAACGCGCACAATTGGGACGGATGCTTTGTGGGGTCTGCGTACTGGCCCGTGATTCCTGTTTTCGGGAAGCTCAATGACTTTTGCTGCTGTAGGCGCTCGAGTCCGCCGTCCTGCGTGCGATGCTTACCACGGTTTCGTCCCTGCTTCTGAGGGCTTGCGCGCACAATGTTTCATCACACAATGTTTCATCACAGAATGTTTCGTCGGTGAGAGATCTGCTTCTACGGGTTTGAGATGGAGAAGCGTTCACGCGACGGTGTTGGTGTCGTCAATATCATCAGGAGCCTTGAATCAATGACCTCGCTGCGGAGAAATCTGGCCGGCGCGCTGCTGGTGTTGTTAGTGATGAGTTCTTTCCAGCGCGCCCATGCCCTGCCTGCATTTGCCCGAAAATACGGTTTGCGCTGCTCGGCCTGCCATGAGGCGTGGCCGATGCTCAACTATTTTGGGCAGAAGTTCAAAGACAACGGCTACCAGTTGATGAACGACCGGGATGCCCCGATCTGGCAGAATCCGTCGTATTGGCCGGTTACGTTCCGCATCACGCCGCTGTGGCACCGGGAGAGCACCGATAAAGTGTCCGTCGACACCTCGGCAACAACGACGATGGAGCGGCAGATCACCTCGCACGGTTTCGATCTGAGCGGCCTTGACTTCCACACTGGCGGCACGCTGGAGAAGAACATCTCGTTTTATGTACTGCCCTCGTCGAACGCGGCAGGCCAGTTTCACTTTGAAACGGTCATGGCCCGGCTGGATAACCTGTTCGGTAGCCCATGGCTGAACGTGAAGCTGGGGAAGTTTGAGCTGGACAATCTGATCTCAGAAAAACGAATCCTGACATTGACCAACATTTCAGGCGTCTACCAGACTTATCACTTCCGACCGCCGGGGGATAGCAACTTCTACGGGCAGATGGGCGACAACCAGCTCGGCGTGGAGTACCTGGGCCATTCGGCTAACGACCGCAGCCGGGTTTCCGCGGCGTTGCTCAGCACCAGCGATGGCCAGGTGGGCTTGCCTTCGAGCAACGCCTACAGCGGATTCTTTACCGCCAGCCAAGCTTTCGATGTGGGCAAGTTTGGGGTTGACCGCGTGGGCTTCTATGCCATGGTGGGAGAAGCGCCGACCTTCTTTCTGACCACCCTTGGCGGTCCCGTAGCGACGCCTTTCGGCACCAACTCGGGAGGCGGCAACAAGACATTCAGCCGCGAGGGCTTCGTCGGCCTGTTCTACTTCGGCAAGCTGGACTTCCTGGCCTTGACCCAGCACGGTACCGACAGTGCGTTCTTTGCGACCACTCCCTCTTCTCCGGCCAACCAACCGCTTCCAGCTGGATTACGATCGCCCACCTGGAACGGCTACATGGTGGAAACTCATTACGTGTATAGTCCGCAGCTCATCTTCCTCCAGCGCTCGGAGTTCGAGCGAGTGTCACAGCAGGGAGTTCCGGGGACACCCTCCAATATGGGGAATCTCAACATGTTCACGTTCGGATACCGCTGGTATCCCATTATGACGAGCCGGGCGGGTTTTGCCTGGCATAACGAGTACTCATGGCTGCGCCAACGGGGCACCGCGCCGGACGGTTTGGATTTGACCAGCAGCAGTCTGTTGCTTGGATTTGACTTCGATTTCTAGAGAGGGTTAGCGATGCGTACGAATCGACTCAAGGGCTCGCTGTCGCTGGGCGCGGCTGTAATTTTGACTCTTCTATCCGCTTCCTGGGGGCAGAACACACCCGGGCAGCAAGAAAAGTGGATGGGAACGGAAAGTCATATCGGCAATTTGACCGGCCACGCCTCGGCCGCGAAGACGGACTACCGGAGGTATTGCACGGGTTGTCACGGCGACTTGGGGGATGGACAGGGCGAAAACGCCCCGTGGCTCGATCCCAAGCCGCGGGACTTCACCATAGCCCAGTTCAAGTGCCGCTCCACTCCGACTGGAACCTTGCCCACCGACGAGGATCTCTACAACACGATCGCCCGCGGTCTCGACAACTCCAATATGCCGCCGTGGAATACGTTTACAAAACAGCAGCGCGCGGATCTGGTTGCGTATGTCAAGCACTTTTCGGCCAAGTGGCAAAGCGAAAAATCAGGGACGCCGATCCAGGTTCCGCCGCAGCCGGAAGTTACCGCGGATCGAATCCAGGCCGGTCAGGCATTGTTTAAGCGGTTGGAATGTTGGAAATGCCACGGAGTCGAGGGTCGAGGCAATGGTCCTTCCGCCGACACTCTTACCGATGACCTGAACCGGCCGATTAAGCCCTTTAATTTCCATGATGGAACCCGTTTCAAGTGCGGCACCAGCAACGCTGATCTGTATAAAATCTTCATGACCGGCTTGGATGGCACGCCCATGCCGTCGTTTGCCGACAACGTCAAGCCAGAAGAAGCATGGGACCTGGTGCTTTATCTGCGTACCCTTCAGCCCATGAACACAAAGGAAAAGCAGATCGCGAAGCAACTCGGTCTGAAGCCAATCGATCCGAATGCCCCTGCGCCGGCGGCAGCTCCTCAGCAATGAGGCTGCATTCGCGCGGAGCCAGTCTTAACGAGGAGGTGGATTCAATGAAAGCTGGACACAAAATCGCAGTAATGAGCTCGGCCTTGCTTGTTCTCGCAGTCGGATTCCTGTATCCGGGAAAGAACGTAAGTGCCGCTTCGGAAGGAAAGATCACAGGAACCATCAAGCTGGACGGCACAGCTCCGCGCCAAAGACCCATTGACATGTCCAAGGAGCCGAGCTGCGCAAAGATTCACGAGAGCAACCCGGTTCACATGGAGAACGTGGTTGCCGGCGCAAACGGAGCCCTGCAAAACGTGGTCGTCTACGTCTCTGAAGGGTTGACCGGGAACGAAGCCAGCGCAGTGTCCTCTGAGACTCCGACTTGGGACCAAAAAGGCTGTCAGTACATTCCCCACGTGATGGCGCTGAATCCGAATCAACACTTCAAGGTTACCAACAGCGATCAGACATCCCACAACATTCACCCCATGCCCAAGCAGGGCGGACCGAATCATGAGTGGAACAAGTCGCAGCCTACGGGAGCCCCGCCGTTCGACATATTCTGGACGAACGAGGAAATCGCTGTCCCGGTCAAATGCAACATCCATCCCTGGATGCACGGCTACATGGCGGTGGTAAAGGGTCCCAATGCGGTCAGCGACGCCAGTGGTTCTTTCACGATCAACCTGCCGCCGGGAAGCTACACCGTGACCGCATGGCAGGAAGAGTTGGGAACTCAGACGCAAAAAGTCACCGTCGGTGCCGGCAAACCGGCGACCGCGGATTTCACGTTCAAGGCAAAGTAAAGACCGGCTCTCGACCGGTTGGAGGCGAGACAACATGGCGAAATTGGTGGCTGTGACCATTGTTGTGATTGCAATAATCTCCGCGATTCCCATCCTGCGGCACACCTGGTGGATGGCGGAGGACATCTCGACGCACGGCGCGCCGATTGATGAGCAGATGTCGGAAACGATGGCGGAGGCCGGAATCTCGTTTCTGGCCTCGCAAATCCTTCTGGCCTACTTCATCTGGAGATTCTCCGGTTCCCGTCCCGGAGAGAAGATCAAGCACCTCCCAGGTGGAGCGAAGGCCATGGTCTGGGCTGCTATCTTGCTTGTCGGAACGGAAGTTATGGCGCTGGGTATTTTCGGAACCAAGGCTTGGGCGACCATTTATTTCACTCCGCCCGCCGCCGATGCCATGCCGATTCAAGTCCAGGCTGGGCAATTCGCTTTTTATTTCCGCTATCCCGGCCCGGATGGAAAGTTCGGCCCGACTCATCCGGATCTGATCAACGAAGGCACGCAGAATTTCTTCGGCCTCGATCAAGACCACGACCCGGACTCCAAAGACGACATCGTAACCGCGGAAATGGCGATTCCCATCAATCACGAGATCCACTTGCTAATGCATGCCAAGGATGTGGGACACTCGTTTTTCGTGCCGGAGTTGCGGGTACAGCAAGACTTTGTGCCCGGCCTGGATCTTTCATTGCATTTCACGGCCACCAAGATCGGGCGCTATGAAATCGTCTGTACGCAGCTTTGTGGGCTGGGGCACTACAACATGAAGGCGTATCTGAGCGTGAAGTCCCAGTCGGACTTTGACGACTGGCTGAAGAAGCAAGCAGCCCAGCAGTGAACTGGACCGCATCCGCGCTTTCCGGGGTGGGTGCGCAAACTTTCGAGGTGAGCACATGCACGACATGTCAGCACACGTGACACAACACGCGCCCCCGACGAGTTTTATTCGGAAACACATTTTCAGCCTGGATCACAAGGTCATCGGCAAGCAGTACTACGGAATGGCACTGCTGGCCGCAGTGGCGGGAATGTTTCTTTCCTGGCTGATGCGCATCCACCTGGGGTGGACGAACTATGCCATTCCGGGGCTGGAGTTGCTTTCCAAGAACGGTGCGCCCGGGAATGTGATGACGCCAGAGTTCTACCTGCAGTTGATGACCATGCACGCCACCATCATGGTCTTCTTTGTGCTCACCACGGCGCCCTTCGCGGCCTTCGGCAATTATTTCCTGCCCATTCAGGTCGGCGCCGAGGACATGCCGTTCCCGCACTTCAACATGATGTCGTTCTGGGTTACCTTCGCGGGCTTCCTGGTTCTGATGTCGTCATTCTTTGTGCCCGACGGACCAACCTTGGGAGGTTGGACCCAATACGCGCCCCTGAGTGCAGTGGGAAAGGTTTCCGGCCCCGGCCAGGGCACGGGCGTGATTCTCTGGGCAACTTCCATTACTCTCTTCTGCGTTGGCCAACTGCTCGGCGCATTGAACTTCATCACCACCACGCTCGATATGCGGACCCGGGGTATGAGCATGTGGCGCCTGCCGCTCAGCGCATGGGGGTGGTTCATTACTTCGTGCATGGGCCTGACAGCTTTTGCAGTTCTGATGCCGGCCTGCATTCTGCTGATTCTGGATCACGTGGCGGGCACCAGCTTTTTCGTGCCAGCCAACCTGGTCATCAACGACCAACTGCAACCTCACTCCGGCGGATCGACTCTTCTATGGCAGCACCTTTTCTGGTTCTTCGGACATCCTGAGGTATATATCGCCATTGTGCCCGGGATGGGTATGGTCTCGCATGTTCTGATCACCAACATGCGCAAGCCGATGCTGAGTCATCGCGTGCTGGTTTATTCCATGGGCGCTTTGGCAGTTCTGAGCTACATGGTGTACGGGCATCACATGTTCGTCAGCGGGATGAATCCGGTATCGTCGCTGGCTTTCTCGTTCCCCACGCTGGTCATCACCATCCCCTCCACGATTTTGGTGCTGATCTGGCTGGGCAGCCTTTACGGTGCGAAATTACGCATCAACACCGCCTCACTGTTCGCGCTGGGCTTTGTTTCGATGTTCATCAGTGGCGGGGTGAGCGGCTTCTTCCTGGCGCAGCCTTCGACGGACATCATGCTGCACGCGACTTATTTTGTGGTCGGGCACTTCCACATGGTGATGGGTGTGGCGGCGATGTTTGGGATTTTTGCCGGAACCTACTTCTGGTTCCCCAAAATGTTTGGACGAATGATGAATGAGACCCTGGGCAAGCTCCACTTCTGGCTTAGCTTCGTGGGCGCCTATTGCATCTTCATGCCGTTCCATTACCTGGGCCTGGCTGGGAACGTGCGCCGTTACCAGGCGTTTGTGAACGACTACACGCTGCGGCTGATTCCGGTACACCGGTTTATCACGGTGGCCGCATTGTGCACCGGCGCAGCCCAGCTCATCTTCCTGTATAACCTTATTCACAGCCGATTTTGGGGCGAGCCTGCAACCGACAACCCGTGGCAGGGCACTTCGCTGGAGTGGAGCACGCCTACGACGCCGCCTCCGCACAACAACTTCGGCGACAAACTGCCGGAAGTTTTCCACGATCCCTACCAGTATGGGGTTGAGGGTTCGACTGGCGATTACGTGATGCAGACTTCGCCGGAGCAGATTAAGGGCGCGATCGACGAGGCGTAGGCGAACGATTCCGTAATTGGAGTTTGCAGTCTTATGGCAACAACAACACACGAACCGCCAAAAATCGAAGAGCCTCGCGACCCAGCGCGGCTGACCGGCAATTCGGGCAACGGTGGCGGTCGAACTCTGGTTCCGGCCCATGGAGACATGCGAGCGGTGAAGGACTATTCACCGCCGCCCGCTTCCACCGGAATCTGGGTCGTGGTCGCATCCATCACGATGACCTTCGCGGCATTGACTAGCGCCTTGATCGTTCGCCAAGGGTCAGCGCTGGATTGGCGGCATCTGGATCTCCCGCGAATTCTCTATCTCAATACCGTTGTACTTTTCGCCAGCAGTATTGCGCTCGAAGTAGCGCGCCGCCAGGTAGGCGCTTTCATGGGCGGGGTGAGAGATCAAGTCGCCAGCCCAGCGCGGTGGCTGTACATCACGCTGTTCCTGGGTTTGCTTTTTGTCGCCGGCCAGTACGCCGCATGGTTGCAATTGCGTTCCCAAGGGCTGTTTCTGGCTACGAATCCCAACAGCTCTTTCTTTTACGTGCTGACGGCCTTGCACGCCGTGCATGTGCTGGGCGGGCTGGGCGGATTGACCCGCGTGATTCGCCGGCTGAATCGGTCCATACTGCGAAAAAGCACCCTGGACGCGACCTCGCGCTATTGGCATTTCATGGATGTGCTTTGGGTGTACCTGCTGCTGTTGTTGTGGATGAAGCTTTAGCTATTAGCCAGCTCAATCAAATAGGAGGCGACGTGAGCCACGCCCATACGATGGAAGGTCAATCCGCAAGCATGATGGAAAGACCGGCCTTTTCGGTCCCCGCCAAGAAAATGGCGATGTGGCTGTTCATTATTGCCGACACCGCGACGTTCGCTGCGTGCCTGGTGGCCTATGGGTTTATCCGCAACGCTACTCCTAACTGGCCGAGACCGTTTCACAGCATCACGAATGTCGCGCTCATGACGTTCATCCTGGTCACCAGTAGCCTGACCATGCTGTTCGCCATCGAGGCCGCCAAGTCGGGAGACAAGGCGAAGGCCTTCCGCTGGACGATGATCACGGCTGCGGGAGGCGTAGTCTTCGCACTGTTGCACATCCGCGAATGGCTGGCGCTGATCGATGAGGGAATGACGCTCTTCAAGAATCCGTGGGGCACGGGCCAGTTTGGGGCTGCATTTTTCAGCATTACCGGCTTGCACCTCCTGCACGTGACCGGCGGTGTAATCGCTCTGGTCGCGGTGGGAATTCGCTATCAGCGTGGCCGGTATGGTACTGACGATCTGGAAATCACCGGCCTCTACTGGCACTTCGTCGATCTGGTTTGGATGTTCGTGGTACCGCTGGTCTACCTGATGAACTTGGCACATTGAAAGAAAGCGCGGGAGCAAAAGACTATGACTACTGCCGCAGGACAGCAGCGTGGCGTCGGGAAATACCTGGTGATCTATGTTTGTATCCTCGCAATCGCGGTGGCGCAGTTCGTGGTCGCGTATTCCAATATCAACGGCTCGCAGATGTTGGTGCGCATGCTGTTCCTGGCGATCATCGAGGCGGCGCTGGCGATTCTGTTCTTCATGCATTTGTGGGTGGAGAATCGCGCCATGCTGTGGTTTGTCGTGATCTTCACGGTGTTTGTGTTGCTAGCGATGCAATATGGATGGACGGACAGCTTCCGGTTGTCCGATGGCGCGCCCTGGGCTAAATAGTAGAAGCCCAGATAGAAGAAGCCCCAGGTAGAAGAGCAAAAGGAAGGCAATGAAGATTGACCGAGCGCTCGGACTGGTTGGCCTGGTGGTAGCGGCCTTGATCGTGCTGCTAGCGCCGCTTCCGGCATTTTCTCAGAACTGCGCGCTCTGCTATACCCAGGCGTCTTCGGCCGGGGCGCGGATGATTCAGGCGCTGCGCAGCGGGATTCTAGTCCTGGTCATTCCTCCCACGCTCGGATCCATCGGTATGATTTTCATTGTGCATCGCAAAAGCAATCTGTTTAGGCGAAACGAGTCCGCTGGCGAAGACTGGTAAAAATGGCAACCACTCACGTGATGGCGAATCCCAGTTCCCTGCAAACCTTCAGGTCCAAGCTCGCGGACTACTACACGCTCACCAAACCCGAGGTCAACCTGCTGATTCTGATGACGACCTCGGCGGGCTATTACCTGGCATCGCGTGGGCCTTTTCGAGTTGGCGGCTTGATCAACACGCTCATCGGCACGCTGCTGGTGGCGAGCGGAACGGCGACTCTCAACCAGTGGATGGAACGGGTGTGGGACGGTCAGATGCGGAGAACCGCTTCCCGGCCGCTGCCTGCGGGCAGGATCGGTGCTCGCGAGGCGTTGGCGTTCGGCATTCTGCTGAGCGTCGCGGGAGGGCTTTACCTGGCGGTTGCGGTCAACCTTTCGTCGGCCTTGCTGGGCATTGCGACTCTGCTGTCGTATCTTCTGATTTACACGCCGCTCAAGCGGAAGACGCCTCTCTGCACGCTCCTCGGCGCTTTCCCAGGCGCCATGCCGACCTTGATCGGCTGGGCCGGAGCCGGAACGGCCATCAACCGGCAGGCTTGGTTTCTATTCGCCATTCTCTTTCTCTGGCAGTTCCCCCACTTTCTGGCAATCGCTTTGATGTATCGCGACGATTACAGCCGCGCCGGTTATCGCATGCTGCCTGATTTCGATCGCGACGCGCGTTTTACTCGCGCCGAGATTGTGGGGTTCACCGTGATCCTGGTGCTTGTCACTATGCTGCCCCTGGTGGATCGCGCTGGCTTCTGGTATTGGGCGGGCATGTGCCTGGCCGGAGCCTTCCTGCTCTATCACGTCGGCAAGCTGGCGGCATCAAGCTCGAAAGTGCTGGCCAGCCGCGTCCTTCATGCATCGGTTCTCTATCTGCCGGTGGTTCTCATAATCATGGTTGCCTGGAAGGCATAGAGTTTCCGGTTGCCATGCGATGTTTCAACCCGTGTCTTGTCGGAAATCATCCTTCGCGGTTTTCGTACCGCCCGGTGGCTGGTCCCTCGGAATAACCGTCGCTATAGCAGCCACGATCCTGTTCGCGACCGAACCCGTTTTCGCGCAAGCGCAAGCCCCAACCCCATCTCCGGTTAAGCGATCGCAGATTCTCCGCACACTGCCCTTAACGAAGTTCTATGACACTCCTCATCCATTGCCCGCTGGCAAACCAGGGGAACTGATCCGCTCGGAACCGTTCGACGAATACGAACTGCCACTTGAGGTGTTGGCCGTTCGCATCCTCTATCACTCGCGTTCCGCAGCCGGAGAGGACGTGGCGACGTCAGGCGTGGTTCTGATTCCTAGCGAGGAAAAGCCGCCTGCAGGCGGCTGGCCGGTCATTGCGTGGGCACACGGGGCCACTGGCGTCGCTCGCCCGTGCGCTCCCTCGCTGATGAGGAATATAGGCCACGGACCGTTCCTCTCCATGTACGTAAACCTGGGGTACGCCGTGGTCGCCACGGATTACACCGGTCTGGGAACCAATTTCCGGAATGCATTCCTGGACGCCCAGTCCAACGCGGCCGATGTCATCGGCTCTATCTCTGCGGCCCGCGCCGCTGCGCCACAGCTCGGCGCTAGGTGGATTGTCATGGGAGAAGGGGAGGGAAGTTTAGCGGCTGTCGCCGTCGCGGAGAAACAAAACGAGATTCGCGACGCAGGGTACCTCGGCGCTATCGCAATTTCTGGACTGGAGGACGCCAAAGAACTATACGCGCATTCCACGCAAGTGCCGTCCAGTCGCATGCTCACATTCCTGGCTTATGGCATCAAGACGGTGTATCCACAGTTTCAAGTGACCGACATGTTGACGGAAAAGGCGCTCGCACTCTATCGCCACATCGAGCAGAACTGCGAGGAGGCAGCAACCATTGCCGAGCTTCCACCGGCTGAAATGTTAAAACCAGGGTGGGAGAACAATGAATTCGTCAGACAGTATTTCGCCACAAACAGCCTTGGCCAAACAAACGCACGCGGTCCGATCCTGGTGATCAGCGGCGACGCCGACCGCGCGGTACCCCCAACCCTGACGGCACCAGTCATCGCCCGCATGTGCAAACAGGGTGACCGGATTCAGTGGGAAAGATATCCCGATCTCGACCCGGGTCGCGTGATCGGCGACTCCGTGAGGGACCAGATTGCATGGATCGAGGGGCGATTTGCCGGTCGACCGGCCGCGGGGAATTGCCCATGAACTCGAGCGTCGCGATAACGTGTATCGGACCCGCGCGCGCGGATGAGGGGAAATCGGGTGTAAGTGGAACGCGGGGCCGAGCTGGCTTATGATGTTTCCGCCGGGACTTTCCGGGTCTGCTATAAGGTTTCGAGGTTAATTGAGGGAAAGTTCATGAATTGCGGGGGCTGCGGCGTTGAACTCGATCCCTCCGAAGAGCAAGTCAATGCTTCGGTTGACCAGATTTTGGATACCTCCCTCAAAGACGCTGAGAGGAGGGGAGGCGTATGCCCGCTCTGTGGTCACTCCAAAGAGGTACCCTACTCCCATCGCAAGACGGTGCTGTTCGGATTGTTATTAGCATGCCTGCTCATTAGCATCGCTGCCGGGATCGGTGTCTACAGATTGCGACAAACCCAGCGTACAGCGGTGGCCAACGATGCCGTTGTACGGATGGCCACCAACACTGACGTGGTCAGGCTCCTTGGAAAGCCGATCACGATCGCGCCCGGACTACAAGGAGAGATCAAGCAGGACGAGACCGGATGGAAGGAAGCACGTCTTACGATTCCCGTGCGTGGCCCTAACGGAGACGCGACAGCGCATGTAATCGGGGGGAGAGGAGCAGGTCCGTGGGTTTTCACCACGTTCGAAATAGATTTTGAGAAGCAACATGAGAAAGTGGACCTCGTGTCTGGGCGGGTGGTGGAGTACGATCCCAATGCCTACGTCGAGGTCCACACGCAAACGGCCGCGGTGCCGGAGTACAGCAGCACGGTTGCTGCGCCACCACGATTCGACGGCACTTTCCCCTGCGTGTTCGCGTCTGTGAGTGCAAGTGAGGTCGTTCCTCAGCTCGGGAAATGTGCCATGCCGATCGTGCACGCAGAGCCCGTGGATCGGTTCGAGGTTGATCTGCGCTATGGGAATTTCGTCCTGCGTCAGTCGGACTTGTACCTGAACGACGTGTTCGAAGTTCCGCTCACACGCTCGTACCGCTCCAACGATTGGGTGCCTGCCAATCCTGTGCATGCCTTTGGCCGGAACGCGAATCATCCGTTCGACATTGCGCCCGTCGGCACCAGAAATCCATACACGTATCAGATGATCGCTCTTGAAGACGGCGATTTTCTTTACTTCGACCGGATATCGAAGGGCACCGGCTACGCCGACGCCGTGTATCAGCACACCGAGACCTCCACAAGCTTCTATAAGGCCACGCAAACTTGGAATGGCAACGGGTGGACCACGAGACTCGCCGATGGGTCAGAGATTCGTTTCCCGGAGTCTTACAACGCCAAGAATCTGGCGCAAGGAGCACCCACGGAGATGCTCGATGCAAAGGGCAACCGCCTGCAACTGCGTCGAGACTCGCAGCGGAATTTGCAGGAAATCACGACGCCCCACGGGCATTGGATCAAGTTCAGCTACGACGATCTTTCGCGGATCAAGCAGGCTGAAGACGACGCCGGCCATTGGGCGCGGTACGAGTACAACGCGGAGGGCATGCTGAAATCCGCGATCCTCTCTTCTGGCCGGGAGCGGCATTACGACTACGCTGGAATCTTGATCACTAAAATTGCGGACGAAAACGGGCGCGTTCTGCTTCGCAACTGGTATCGATCAGGGCTTGTGATCCGGCAAGAATTTGGAAATGGGGCTGTCTATATATATACATATGACTGGGCTCCCGATCGATACTGCCCCGACAAAGTTGTGGTCACACTGCCAGATGCTACGAAGCGAGAAGTGCGCGTGCTCGATTCAGTTCCAGAATTTGTCAGGAACTATCATCAGTAGGGCGCGCTCGGGAACGCGCTAGGGTCCGCAGTTATCCGGCGCGTCCTCGAGGCCCTGCCGTTCCCCGTGATGGTCCCCGGGGTGTTCCAGTTCTCGCATTCGTTCTCTGATCGCCTCACGCGCCAAGACAAACCGCAGCCGCATTTTCCGCATATCCAATTCCACTAGAGCAACTATGTCGGGTTCTGCCCAATTTTCGCGCTGGCGGGTAAACATGGGACACTCTCGCTCTTCAAAGAAGTTTCCAACGATACAAACACGCGCGTCCTGACTCCATCAGTTACGACAGCCACGCGTCGGGTCCGATGGTAGCAGTAGCTACTGCTGCCAGCGACGTCTGCATGAGTTTCATGTAGCTGTCCATCGACTGCGTCAACTGCGCATCCACCTCGTCCGCGATCGTCATCACATCTGGTAACAGCAAGCTGAAATCCAGAGAGTTCAGATTGTCCTGCAACGTCCCGAAGATGGTCACCTGCAGTATTCGTGATTCGTGCACCAGCATTGCGGGAGTGTAGCCTTGCAGATATCGCAGCTTGCCATGAGCAGCGGCTGCAGCGGAAAAGATGGCATCGCCATCCTTGTCTGTCGCGCTGGGCTTGCGCAGGCGGATCGCCAGGTCTTCAACCAGCTTGGGAAGATGCCCGGTGCGCTCCTCATCGCTAAGCAGAACCCGATTGAGTTCACTGCTCTGTTTCGCCCGCGCCAACCAGTCTTCGACGATACTGCTGACGCACCGCTGCAGTATCGCGCCCACGCTCTCCTTTTCCAACCGTTTCGCAGGTTTGCGATTGAGCACTCTTTCTCGGACGAGTTCGGTGAGCCGCCCAATCTCGAACGGTTTCACCACGATTTCGTCCGCCTCTAGAAGGATGGCGGCCATGGCGCTTTGCACGTCGGGGTAGCCGCTGACCAGCATGGTCAGTGCGTCCGGGTGGGAGTGACGCATCGCCGAGACGACCGTAAAACCGTCCCCTGGGTCGGGCATGTGCAGGTCCGTGATGAGCACGTCAAAGCTCTCGGTAGCAATGCGTTTCAGAGCTTCTGTCACACTCGCGGCAGTGGCTACCTCAAATCCCTTGCGTCGAAGCCCTTCATTCATCATGGCGCGAACCGCGCCATCGTCATCCACCAGCAGAACTCTGTGTGCAGCCCATGGTTCGGTCGGAGTCATAACAGCACCGCCTCTCGTCACGAACGGTGCCAGTTTAG
>Ga0209118_1000269_pt1 | contig 32479 bp, 30 predicted proteins | sample BlaSpr_A8_Ref_M1_FD_187988 | JGI IMG/M metagenome (GOLD analysis project Ga0209118, IMG submission 187988) | Forest soil microbial communities from Thunder Bay, Ontario, Canada - Black Spruce, Ontario site 2_A8_Ref_M1 (SPAdes) (version 2) | ecosystem: Environmental > Terrestrial > Soil > Boreal... | reverse complement strand
GCGCGCGCGGAGAGGTGCCAGAGCGGTCGATCGGGGCGGTCTCGAAAACCGTTGTGCGCGAAAGCGTACCGTGGGTTCGAATCCCACCCTCTCCGCCAAGCCCTCAATTCGCCGCCCTTCGCCCTCCTTCGTGGTAATTCAATAAATACCTTATTTTATTGGGCAAATTGCCGTTATCTTGTCTGGACACCATCGCCTTCCTTCGCCATAATCCGTCTCACGTTCATGGGTAGGTTTGTGGGTAGTTGCCCCAAGAATTTCAGAGGCGGGACGTGGCGCGAACGGTGGGACGGCTGACGGCCTTGAAGGTCCAAAAGGCAAAGCGGCCGGGCATGTATGCCGACGGTGGCGGGCTCTATCTTCAAGTGACGCCGGGCGGCGCGTCTTGGATATATCGCTACATGCTCAAGGGAAGAGCCCGCGAGATGGGGCTAGGGCCACTCGCGTTGTACGGGTTGCAGGAAGCGCGGGCCAAAGCGTTGGATGCCCGTCGCCTCCGGCATGAAGGCATCGACCCAATCGAGGCACGGAAAGCCGCGCGAGCGACCGAGCGCGCCAATACCGCAAAGACGAAGACTTTCAAGCAATGCGCCGAGAGCCACATCAAGGCGCACCGCGCAGGCTGGCGGAACGCCAAGCACGCTGCTCAATGGGAAGCGACGGTCGCGACCTATGCCGAACCCATCATCGGTGCGCTGCCAGTGCAAGCGATCGACACGGCGCTGGTCATGAAGGTTCTGGAGCAAGAAGTTCGCGATGCACCGAACAAGCCCACCGCCCCCCTTTGGACGGCAAAGCCCGAGACGGCGAGTCGGCTGCGCGGGCGCATTGAGTCGATCCTGGATTGGGCGAAGGTACGCGGCTATCGCGAGGGCGAGAACCCGGCGCGCTGGCGCGGGCATGTCGCCAAGCTGTTGCCACCGCGCGGCAAGGTGCGGAAGGTCGAGCATCACGCCGCTCTGCCCCATGACGAACTACCGGACTTCATCACAGTGCTGCGGGCTCAGGAAGGCACGGCCGCACGCGCACTCGAATTCGCTATCTTGACCGCGGCTCGCACTGGCGAGGTGATGGGCGCGCGTTGGGACGAGATTGTTCTTGCCGAAAAGATGTGGATGATCCCGGCTCAGCGAATGAAGGCGCATCGCGAACATCGCGTTCCGTTGAGCGCCAGGGCATTGGCCATTGTCGAGGAGATAAAGCCGTTCCGCCACGTCGGCGCCGGGCAGGATGAAGCCGAGGCTTTCGTGTTCCCTGGCGGCAAGCGTGGCCAGCCGCTCTCCAATATGGCTTTCCTCATGCTGTTGCGGCGCATGGGGCGAGATGACCTGACCGTGCACGGTTTCCGCTCGACGTTTAGGGATTGGGCTGCCGAGCGCACAAAGTTTCCGGGCGAGGTTGTCGAAATGGCGCTGGCGCATGTCGTGTCCAACAAGGTAGAGGCCGCCTATCGGCGCGGCGACCTGTTCGACAAGCGGCGTAAGCTAATGGAGGCATGGGCCGTCTATTGCGCGGCGCCTAAGGCGGGCAAGGTCGTGGCGTTCAGGCGGTAATACTACTCGCCCGAATCGCTCCTCATCCGACTATAATTCCGTAGGCGCGGGGTCGGTCGGCCAACCGTCGCCGGACGCGATCACCATCGCCGTCTGGCTTGCATGTTATAAGACAATGCCTTATATGAGCGCCATGAAAGTGGTCGCGACGCGCGGCTATGACCGCCGGGCGCGAAAGCTGTTCTCGCCAATCGAGCGGGCGGCGGCCGAATTGGAGATTGCCCTTGCGCCGGAGGCGTGGCCAGTCATTGCCGGCACCAGAGGGGCGCGCAAGGCGCGAGCGGCGCGCGGCGGGCGCGGCAAGAGTGGCGGCGCGCGCGTCATCTACTACGTCGTGACCCGCAAGGGCTTGCTCTACTTGCTCGACGTGTATGCCAAGAGCGCGAAGGAGGATTTGACCAATGCCGAGAGAGATGAAATCCGCAAGCTTGTCGCGGCGCTCGACGCGCAAGCGTAGCGCCATCGGCCGCCGCCTAGTCGCGGGGCTCAACGAGGCGCTCGCGCACGCGCGCGGCGAACTGGCCTTGCCGAGCTACACCGTGACGGTGCCCGAAAGCGTGGACGTGGCCAAGCTGCGCAGCCGACTTGGCTTGTCGCAAGCCGCCTTCGCGCGCGCCTTCGGCCTCGACGTGACCGCGATCCACGCCTGGGAGCAAGGACGCCGGCAGCCCGACCGCGCCGCGCGCGTGCTGCTCGCCGTCATCGGCAAGGAGCCGCAGGCTGTCATGCGCGCGCTGTCGGATCGGGCGTAATATTTCCCAGGCGCGGGGCCGGGTCTGCAGCCCGTCACCGGACACAATCACCACCGCATCCGGCTCGCCCCGCGCCGACTTTTAACTTCAGCGGTGGAGCGGTGGTTCATGGCATACGTTCCAGATTGGGAACGGTTGGCCGAGGCGCGCAAGCGTGTCATGGCGACCGGACTTTTAAAGCATAGAGCACAACTCGATCTCTGCCGCGCGATTGCCGATCAGAAGATCAGAATCCGATATTTAATTGGGAAGGAGGAAATAGGCGGTACGCCGGTCCCTCAAGGCCAGGGCATGGCGGGGCATGTGATTTGGCGTATGGACGTTATTCCACGATCCGTCGCTCCGCCCGATTTTGACTGGCAAAAATCACGCCCTGTAAAGCCGTGGCAAGTGCCGCCTAACCCTGTCTTTTGGGAATTAGATTGGATCGAGCTTTTCAGCGCCGACGTTACGAAGGTGCTAATCGTTGCCGAAGGCCGTCACTTGGTAGCTGGCGGCAATAAGCATCGAGATTCAGCAGGACAAGACGCGCGTGCGGCCGAGGAGCGCAGCCGCACCATAAAGCAAGGGATAGCGGCAAGGCTCTTCGCCGAACTGTTCTGGCCTGTGCCGCGGGTGCTTGCTTGGATTGCGTTTCGCGAGGAAGCAGGCATCGAAAGTAGCTGGCGAGCCGCGATCTTTTACCCAACACAAGCGGCGTGGCCGCTACGAGATGCCCATCCACGAGGCACGCTCTTGCGCGCGCTTCAAGACGGCAGTCTCCTAGCGCTCAGAGATGGCAAAGAGCTGCCGCGCGAAGCTTGGGCGAATGCGAACGGGCGGAGTTGGCCTATCGATGTTCGGTTTCGTCGCGAGGACGTGCTGGCGCTGTGGCCAGTCGAGCGCGAGCGGCTTCTGGCGCAATCAAGAGCAACTGCGACCTTCGATCCGCGAGCTCGACGCCTCGCCGTGTTGGGGTTGATCCGCGCCAGTCTTTCATCGCGCACATGTACGGTGGCTGAGATATTGGCAGCCGCTTACGGCGATCCTCAAGGGCGCGATTATTGGGATGCGTGGCTCTTCGAGCCATTGCCCATCCATACGTTCGCGGACCTGTTGTCGGTGCATCGCGCGGCGGCCGAGGGCGCGCCCTTAGCTCCAATAAACGGTGTGACGGTGCCCGTGCTCGACGGGTATTGCTCGCAGGTTTTCGAGGCGCTGCGCGCCGCGGCGCAATCCGGCGAGAGGTGGTTCAGGAGGATGGAGGAGCCGGATATTGCTGCACGGCCACCGGATTCGGCACTGTCGCCTGTTGCGGCCCAGATGGGTGAAGGGCGGAACTTCACTTTGCTGCCCCAGGAGGCCGTGGCGTGGATGCATCGGAACGCGAACGCCCGGCATCTAGTTCCAGCGACGCTCGTGCCGAAGGTAGGCCGCAACGCCGAGGTGCCAAATGCGAAGGCTGTCGGAAAGCGGCCGCGCATCAGGCAATATTTGACCGAGAAATACCCATCCGGCGTTCCGGAGCCAGCGCACTGTCCCCGACAAGTTCTGCGAGCGGATATAGTTAAATGGGACAGCAACCTACGTCCGTTGGACGAGAGCACATTGAAACGCGCAATTGATGAATACAATGCCGGTCTAGGAAATCACGACCGCTGATCTGAAACGATCCGATTCGGATCAGATCGGAGCGTTTCGGATTTCATTGCGTCTCACATCGCTGATAATCGCCCGTATCCTTTGTCGCTCGCTGTAATGCGATGAGCCAAATGGAGACAGGCGAATGAGTGTCGACAGCGCGGGGATTTCGCGCGATGCGCCCGATAGCGCAAAACCGCTCGCTGTAACTGTTAAGAGCGCCTGTAAGCTCGTGGGCGTCGGCAATACCACGATGTGGGCGCTCATCAAGACTGGACGCGTCAAGACCGTAAGTATCGGTCGTCGGCGCCTTGTCATCTATTCCTCGTTGGAATCATTGCTGACGCCTGAGGCCGAGGGAGCGCCATGAGCGTGGAAGCCGAGTGCACGGCATGGAGCGGCATTCGTGCGACCGGAGGGTTCGCCCATGCGTGACCTGACCGAGCAGTGCGCCGCCGCGGAGATTGTTGATCTCACGCTCAAACCCAAACCGGAACTCATCATTCATGCTGGCAACCTGCCGGCAACGGCCGAAGGATTGCGTGATTTGTTCGCGGCCTGTGGGAAATTGTTCGACCGCGGCCTGCCTGTGCGTGTCATTAGGCCTGCGGATGGCGGCCCGCCATCAGCGATGCCGCTTACCAGGCACAATGTCGTCATTGAGGCGCATCGGCTTTGCCAGCCGGTAAAGGTGGGCTCGGATGGCGAGCACGTCCCAGTGACGTTGCCCGATCGCGTCGCGCAAATGTATCTCGACATGTCAGGCGAGTGGAATTTGCCGCCACTCGCAGGAGTCAGCACTGCGCCGCTGCTCTCGGCCGATGGGAGCGTGCGCGTAGCCGACGGTTACGACACTACGACTGCTTTGTGGTGTTGTAGCGTCCCGACGCTGCCGCTGCGAGCACGTCCGTCTCGCGCCGATGCTGAGGCGGCGCTTCGGCTGCTGCGCCAAGCGTTCCGCACTTTTCCATTTGCCGACGCGGCACGGCGAATGGACACCTCGCTCAAAGTCGAGGTGATCGACATCGTCAAGCGGCCAGGCCGGGATGAGAGCGCGTTCCTCGTCGCGCTCCTCACGGCTGTCTGTCGCCCCAGCCTGTTGCTCGCGCCGGGAATTCTCTTCGCGGCGCCGGCCGTCTCGGGGGCGGGTAGCGGCAAGGGTCTGCTGGTCCGTGCGATTTGCACCATCGCGTTCGGTATCAGCCCTCGCGCGTTCACCACCGGCGGGGATCGAAAGGAACTCGACAAGCGGCTTGCAGCTGAGCTGATCGAGGCCCAGCCTGCCCTATTCCTCGACAATGCGAATGGGATTGCGCTGCGGTCCGATACGCTCGCGTCGGTGCTCACCGAGCGCCCGGCCAGAGTGCGCCTGCTCGGTGAGACGCGCATGGTGCCGCTGAACAGCACTGCGTTCGTAACCGTCACCGGCAACGGCCTAACAGTCACTGAGGACCTCGCCCGCCGATTCATTCCTTGCGAGCTTGATGCGCGGTGCGAGGACCCTGAGCAACGGGACTTCAAGTCTGGCTTCCTTGACGACATCAAACACCGCCGTGCCGAACTGCTCGCGGCGGCGCTGATCATTTGGCGGTGGGGTAGGCATAATGCAGCAGATCTCAATCGGGGGCGGCCGCTGGGAAGTTTTGAGCAATGGAGCGAATGGTGCCGCGATCCGCTGGTGACCCTCGGGTGCGAAGATCCCGTCGAGCGTATTGAATCACTCAAGGCCAACGATCCCCGCCGCCAGCTTATCGTGGAGCTATTCTGCGCGTGGCACGAGCATCACGGTACTACCCCGATAAAGGCCAACGATCTTGCTGAGTCCGTGAAGGCGATCGTCGATCCGCAAGGGCGCGGGCGACAATACCTCGCGACCAGGGTTGCGGGGCTTGCCGGCACGCGCGCGGCCGGCTTCGTGCTCACGCGGCAGGAGCCGGCCGGTAAGTGGACCGCGGCGACCTACGCGCTCACCGAGTCTGTGCCTGCGGACCCAATAGGGCATAGGACTCATGGGACGCATAGGCCCGATAACGTCGCGCCCGTGCCCCCGATGAGTCCTATGGGTCCTATGCCCGATGCCATCGACCCCGCGGGGGTTCCGCCTGGCGAGGAGGTCACACTGTGATCGCCGCCCGTGATCTCCTTGACGACCTGGCCGTGATCGGGGCGACCATTGAGCCCGCGGGCGACCGGCTCATCCTGCGCGCCGGTGCGGCCGCGATCCCCGCCGACCTCGTTAGTCGTATTCGGCAAACGAAGGCCGAACTCCTAACGACGCTCGCGAGCCACCCCGTGCCCGCCATGCTCGGCACGCTGTCATGCCGCAAGGCTGAGGCGCAGACATTCGAGTGCCGCGTAGCCGAGTGGCTGAACAAAAATCCGGCCCCAACGCCGGCAGGCCGCTGCGCGTGGTGCAGCAAGTTCGAAACGCGGAGCGCCATGGTCCTGCCCTTCGGGACCGAGCCGGGAACGCACGCATGGCTTCACGCCGAATGCTGGCCCACTTGGCATCAAGCGCGCAGGGCCGACGCCATTGCGGCGCTGAAAGCTATGGGCCTTGCGCCCGACGGCCTTCTACAAAGCGACCATGATCGATAGCATTCCCCAACGCTCCCACGCCGCAGAACGCATGCGCCGCCACCGCCAACGCCGACGCGACGGCCTTCGCTGCTTCCTGATCGAGTTACGCGAAACGGAAATCGACGCTCTCGTCAGCAAGGGATTGCTGAAACAAGAAACGCGTAACGATGCGAACGCCATTATCGAGGCGCTCTGCGCATTTCTCGATCGCGCTCTGGGCGGACAGGCGTCAGGGGTAACGGCGACGAAGAGAACTGGCGTGATGGGTCACGGCGATTGAGCGCGAAACAGCACAGATCGACATCATCAAATCAAAAAAATCAACCGGCCAAAACTTGAAAAAGGGTGCGAAAATACGAGAGTTTTTGATATTCAATCCAATGACAGGCATGCAGATTTGGCAAATGATTTCGATAATTCAGACGGGGTGAGCAGATGGCCCGGCCGGCTTATGGTGGTCGCCTGACCTGCGAGGGCTGCGCGTCGATAGACGTGCGCCGCTGGCATCGCGAGGGACGGCTGTGGGCTGGCCAACGGTTCTCCTCGTCATGGACTTGCGGCGGAGAGCCGTCCGGCAGCATCAGCGTGCGCACCGAAGTGGATGCCGTGGTTTTGATGTTTCGCTCACGAAGCTGGCAAGACAGCGAGTGGAAGTCCGTGGAACAGCGCGTGCCAATTACGTGGACGGCGTGTCACCTCGGCGGCCGTCGTGCCTGGTTTCGCTGTTCCGTCTACTCCGGCGGTCGATACTGCGGGCGCCGGGTCGCGCTGCTTTACGGCGCCGGCGAATTATTCGCCTGTCGGCGCTGCTACGGCTTGGCCTACGCGAGCCAACAAGAATCGGCGCACCACCGCGGGCTTGGAAAGGCACAGAAGATCCGGATGCGATTGGGCGGGAGCCCGAACATGCTTGAGGAGTTCCCGGACAGGCCGAAAGGCATGCACTGGCGCACCTATGATCGTCTACACCGCGTCCACGATGTCGCTGAAGAACGTTCGAACATCGGCCTGATGCGATTTGTCGATCGCCTGCGGCGGCAGGCGCCTCGGCGCGCCCGGCGTTGATATAGGGGTTCTGATGATGACCGAGACGACTTCGGTGCAGCCGGTCGCCGCCGGTGGCTATGAGGTGACGCGCTTCAATGCACTCCGTCACGGCGTCCTCTCGCGCTACACCGTGCTGCCTTGGGAGGATGCCGACGAATACCAAGCCCTCCTCGCCGCTCTTGTGGCCGAGCACTCTCCACACGGACCAACCGAGGAGCATCTGGTCGAGGAACTGGCTGGCATCCTGTGGCGCAAGCGACGGCTGCGATTGGCCGAAGCTGCGGCATTTCGTCGAGGACTAACGAAAGTCGCGTCGCCCGATCAACAAACTATCAAGGCAGCGCTCGTACACCTGGACGTTGAAAAACATGCGGCTGATGATACCGCGAACCGGCTCTCAGCCCTCCGCGAGGACGAGGCGATACTTACGCGCGCCCTCGAGGTGCTTCAGGGAGGCAAGACGCGAGCTTACGATAAGGCTCTTAGCGCTTTACAGGTGGAGATGCAGGAACGGTGGGCGGAACTCAGCAAACCGCCGCCAAAGTTGACCCTGGTCGATTTTGATCACGTGGAGGCTCGTTATACCGCTGATGCCGAGGGCCTTCTCGAGTTCCTGCAAGAAGAGGTGACGCGGTATGGAATCCGACGGCAGGAATTACAAAACCGGTCACTCATTCGAGATCAGGCGTTCGGCGAAGCATTAAACCCAGATCAATTGGAGGGTCTCGCCCGCTACGAGGTCCATCTCGACCGCAAGTTGGAGCGTATGCTCGCCATGTTGATCCGGCTACAAGAGTTCAGGGCTCCGCCAGCCGGAGGGGTAAATCTGTTTGGCAAAAATCGCACGAAGGCCAGCGCGCGGCCGGCAGGAACTCCGTCGATTGTTGGAAAACGGTGACCGACTTTGTGGGTGGCTCCGTGGGTACCCGCACAGCGGCCCGGAAATCCCAAGGAAATCAAAGAGCCTGGGCGGATGACCGCTCCGCCATGCCTCAACGGTGCCTGTGGCTGTGTGGACCGAAAATTAGATTCTACAATAATGGTGGTGAAGGCGGCCGAGGACAGACGGTGATGTGATGGCGCCGAAGCGCTGAATCGCACGATGGATCGGAGTGTCCTTGCTTAGAGACCGATGGGTCCTCGCCTCATTATAGTAGGCTGCATACGCCGTCAGGATCCGGCGTAGGTGGGCTGCGCTGAACACAATCATATGGTCCAGACACTCCCGGCGGATTGAGCCGATGAGTCTCTCAGCGAAGTCAGCGCGGTGCCAGCGAATGATGGTCTCCGGCCTGACAATCGCAACCGCGCCAAGGATGGAGGGGAACCAGCGATAGAGCCAAACAAACAGAAAACGATCGCTATTGTTGAGGTGCGGTCGTTTCGGCGTCTGCCGGCGAAGCACATTGATCTGCTGCCGTAAGACCAGAATTTCCGCTTCCAGCTTTGCTCTCGACTTGAAGAGCGAGGTTAGGATACCGAGAATCAGCCTGAGCAGATCAGTCATCAGGCAGCCAGCTTACCCCGGCCGCTTGCCGCGTCTACGCCGAATCTAATTTTCGGTACACACAACCAATCATTCCTCCATTTAATAAGGCAGCCGCTTGCGAACGTTCGCATCTGTATCGTGCCACTCGGCGTCGCGGTCGTAGTTTTTCGCAATCTCTTCGAGAAGCCGAGATGTAAATGGTGAGTTCACCGCGACGGTCTTTGACCAGCCGCGATACTTCGCCGCCAACTCCCGCTCCTGTTCACCTCCGGGACCGCGCCAATGCGCCCCGCGCGAATTGTACAGTCCAATCGACATACCGACTGCGATCTCTTTTGTACCTACATCCTCTAAAACTTCGCGGACGGCTTCGTTTGGCCAAATGCCGTCGGCCCCGGGTTTGCATTTCGCAAGCAAGTGGCCGATCGCGTGTTCACCAACAACAAGCCGGCCGAATTTCTTGGAGAGAGCCAAAACCTCGACGACCCAGTCCTTCAGTTCTCTGGGCTTGATCGTGCCATCGTCTTGTGTCCCCGGAATCCGCTTTGCGTTCTGCAACAAAGTATATGCCTGCGTTGCGAGCGATCGGCGGGCTTCGGTATCTGGCTTCTGCCACTCCGGCGGGTCTTCGCCCCTATCATCACGCCGGTAAATGATCGCCAACGCTTCAATGAAAAATGACGGATTTCTAGCAAGTTCGCGTTCCAGGTTTGGAATCCCGTACTCGCTCCTCTCAAGCGCGCCCAAATACATAAACTCCAGACGTGCAAGGTCGGCCTCAGACACACCCCTCCCGCCCAAAACCTTGAAGGCTTCGCCGACTGTATATCCGTCGAGCCGCCAACTACCTGATGGCTCCGCGCCATTGGTGGCGACTTCCGTCAAAAGGCGGATCAGGTTCTTTGTTTCGATTTCCTTGAATTCAAAACGAACAGTGGCGAAGGCCGCGCGCGGCCGGTTGGCATCTATAAGCCTCTCTGTCAGTTCATTCAGCTCATCATGATCCTGCTGTTGCCAACGTGGATAGGCATCTTGCCAGTATTGGCTACGCTGCTTTTCGGACAGAAGGTCAACCTGCCGCCAGGTATCCTTGCGGAATGGAGCACACTTCAAAAGGCGGATGATTTTTTCTTCGCCTGCTACACCTTCTTCTGAAAACTGCTGTATGAGGGTGCCGAGCGTGTCCGCTCTTTTTGCGTCTGTGAGTTTAGCCAAAAAACCGGCAACGCAGCTCTCCACATTGCCGCTAAATTTCTCCCCCGGCTCCGAAATGAGACGCAGAAGAAAATCATTAGTTTCGCGATTAGGAACAATACCGTCGGCCAGAAGCCAGCCGATAACGCCGCCAGCCTCGCCCCCCGCGCACAAACGACGGATGCCGTCATAATCTAAATCCTTCCAGATTTCGCGCAAAGCGTCCTTGCGAAGCTTCGCAACGCGTTCTTCACGCTTCTTGAAATCAAAATTTTCTTGCTCAAGCTCGGCGTAAGATTCATCGACCCAGCTTTTGGCGAAAAGCCACTGATGCCGAACGACCAAATCTTTCGCGAGCAACCGATCATAGACCTCGGCTGCCCGCTTGCCCGTCTCTTTTGTTGAATTTTTGCGCCCGCGCCGAGTCAGGGTGCTGACGCGAATCCGTTCACGGAGCGCTGCCTTCTTGGCTTCATCCGTTTCTGAATCTGCCCATGCCTCAACTTTCTTCCAGATTTTCTCCTGATCCCCGTCTGGGAAACCGGATATTTGCGCCACAAGATCGCCCAACGTGTCTTGGTCGTGGCTCGGCCAAGCGATTACGAGATCGAGCGCCTTGCGCTGGAATTCGTAAATTTCCTTGCCGGAAACAGGTTGTCCTGCGCCCGATGCGTCATTGCGCCATTCGGGCCGATGGTTGTACGTGCCGACAGTCGCGTGCCGATCGAGCTGGCCGATCAACAGCCGCCAGATGACCTCAGGGAACTTCTGCGTCAGCTTCTCGACCACCGCAGCGCGCTGATGGGCGTTAGCCGAGGTTTGCGGCATCCACGATCGAAATATTGCGCCCAGGCTATTTTCGGGCTTGTTCGACCAGTTGTCGTTGATTGGGTAAGCCGAGAGCTTGCACAGGATGGTGGACACGGCCAGCAAACGCTCCGGCTTCCACGCAAGGCTCTCAAGAGCCCACAAAAGCCCGGAGCGCGGGCATCCAGCGCCAAATTCCGTGCTCGCCGGCGCTAATAGACGCAAAACTTCCGGCTGCGGCCGGCTCAAATCGTCGTTCAACACGTCCATGAACGTGTCGGGGGCAGCTTCCGAGTAGCGCGGGAGATCATCCTTTTGAGATGCCCACGTTTCGGCTTTAGGCGGAGTCAGGAGTTTGCGAACAGTAACATTGACTTCCGCCTCGATGTCCTTTCCAAGCCGTTTTTGAAAGAGGTTGTTGCCGTGAACGGCGAGCAACACCAACGTCTCGCAAATACCCCGGCGCAGCGCCGCGGAATGATTCCGCACCTTGCCGTAGACTTGCGCCATCCATCGCTTGCCTTCGGGAAGGTCCAGCGCTGGATCTTCTTCCGAGAGGACAAGCTGCGCTGTAAAGAAGAAATTGTCCAAATTAGCTTTGGTGATCAAGCGACGCACCGCGTAAAGCGCGTCGATCTTGGAAGCGACCCCGCGATAACGCCCGATAGACCAGACCGGCGGCTGATCGCAACCGAGCAGCTCCGCAATGTTTTCCTCAACCTTCCCATAAGGCACGTCGGCGAGAACGGTGAGTATTTGCTGGTCGGCTTCCGTTTGCGAATTCCAGACGCCCGCAAGAGCAAGAGGAACGAGCTTGCGTGCGGTCGCGTCATCCTCAGCCCAAGGCGGCTGCTTGATCGCCGGGACCTGGGACAATCTACGCCGCAGGATAGTTGGCGACTGGCCGGACTCGCGCGCGAATCGAGCCGACTCTTCCCCAAGACCCATATCGGCAAGCGCGTCTCGGAAGGTCTTGTCGTCCAGGAGATCAAGTGTGACGTCGGCATCGGGTTCAACCCCATTCCGGCGCCGCAGAATAATGGTGTGATGCGTTTGGTGGATTCCAGCAGAAACTGCTTCGACTGCTGGCGAAGCAAGAATCGCGATAAAATTCGGTGAAGCCTCGCGCGCTCGTTTCAGGCCCTGGGCGCTTTCGAGGACGATCGTCTGCGCGGCAAAAGGCTGCGGAATGCTGCCTAGCTCCTCCAAAGCGACAGAGGTAAACGCGAGGGCCTCATCAATTGAATCCGCGGCGATGACGAAAGGCCGGTCAGGTTTTTTGCCAAGCCAGATCTTCAGTCTTTCCCCATGCGCGTCAATCACGCCGCGAAAGAGTTTCTTACTCAACTCAGGCTTGGTGACTTTAGCCCAGCGGTTCCAGCTTTCTTCCAGCGACAAGATGCCGTCAGTAGGGATGCCAAGCTTTTCGGCAAACCAGCTTTGAGCCGGCACTGATTGCTCAAGCCACTGTTCGATATCGCTCGCATCGAATGCTCTTACGTCCTTCCATTGCTTTTCAGCCCGTTTCGCAGTCTCCCACACCGTCTTGCCGGGCCAATTCTTTGGCGTGACGAATACAAAAGTTATCTTTTGTCGTTCTTCCCCCGGAACACTCGCGACTCGCGCTGCATAATCGTCATTAGCTTTTGTTTGAGGTTTCTGATCGCACCCGAATTCCCAGCCGGAGATGCCGAGCGGTATCCACGGCGCGGCTGCGTCCGTCTCAACAGTTCCATCCCAGCCGCGGCGCTGCGCATTGTCATAAGCGGGAAAATCAACCTTCGTCAGACTAACGCCGGTTGAATTGACGAGATGCCTAAGCAGCGCGGCTAGAAGTGAGCGCGCCTCGATCTGTTGGGACCAGTCTGCGATCTGTTGCGCTTTGATGTTCATCAGACTTCGGGCGTAGGTGCGCACAGATATTTCCCGCGCGCGCGCACCCGTCTGCGACTTGTCGTAGTCAGCCTGTTTCCGGAGAAGTTCTTCGCTTTTTGCTTTTGCGCCGAAAGCCTTTTCGATCCGCATCGCCATTTCTGCGGACAATGATGCATTGCCGTTCAGAAGGTTTGAAAGCGCCGGCCTTCCGACGCCGATGAGTTTGGCCGCGTCTTTGACGGACAGCCCGGCTGGTAGGATGTGCTGCTTGATGTAGAAGCCTGGGTGAATGGCCTGATCGTTTGTTTCCATTGTTGCCTCGATTCTTGATATATGTAGCGTGTTGCGCTACACAATACAAGACCAAAGCGAACCCTTAATAAGAACGGGTCCTACCCTGTATTATTAAAGTTTTTATATATAACCCTTAATATAGAACCTAAGAGAGAGCCTGTATGCAAGGTTGTTTATGAAGCGCGACGACCTAACACACGCAGTAAGAGAGCGCCTTAAGCGCCTACCGCCGCCTTTTGAAGCGCATTACGGCGTAGTTCCCTTGCCGCCACCGGAGGAGAGCGTGCCGCTTCAGGCGGTCGTCACGCGCTTGAGCGCAGCCGACGCGGCCCTGGCTCGGATCGACACGATCGCCGCTAGTCTCAAAGACTCCTTTCTGATCAGTCGCATCCTCCCCCGGCGGGAGGCAGTCAGCAGCTCCTCTATCGAGGGAACGAATAGCACTCTCGATGAGCTTTTGGCGGTGGAAGAAACGGGCGCCGCCGACGCCCAGGATGCCGCGGTTCAAGTACGAGACTACGCGCTCGCTCTGGACGAAGTGATCCCGCGCGCGCGCGCGGAGAAGCATGCCATTTTTACCGTCGATCTCATCAAGGCGCTGCACAAAAAGGTAATGGCCGGCGATAGCGATTACAAAGATACGCCCGGTGAACCCCGCAGCTGCGTCGTCTGGATCGGCGGCAGCGGTCACATCGCACAGTCGACCTACAATCCTGCGCCGCCAGACGACATTGCCGCAAGCCTTGAACAAACGATGAGCTACATGCGCTGTGAAGGAATGCAGGCCCAAAACCAGAGCCTCGTTGTGCGCATGGCAATTGCACATTCACATTTTGAAGCCGTGCACCCCTTCCGGGACGGCAATGGCCGCATCGGGCGTCTGCTGCTGCCATTGATGATGGCCGCAGAAGGTCACACGCCGCTTTATCTTTCGCCCTATATCGAAACCAGAAAAAATGCATATTACGCATCCCTCAAGGCAGCCCAGCAAAAGCTTAATTGGCATGAAGCTGTAGGGTTTCTTGCTGACGCGATTGTTGGCAGCGCAGATGAATTGCTCGTCACGCGTTCCGCGCTGACTGAGCTTAGCGAAATTTGGCGCGAGCGTCGGAAATTCCGGGAAGGGTCAGCAGCTCTAAAGTCTTTGGATCAGCTTTCGCACTATCCCGTTCTGACGATCAAGCGTTTGGCCGACTTACTGGAAGTGAGCATCCCAGCCGCGTCGCAGGCGGTGGAGCAGCTCATTGAAGTGGGCATCCTTGTTGAACGTACGGGTTACGAAAGGAATCGTGTCTTTGCCGCCCCTGAAGCGCTGGCGATTGTCAACCGACCTTTTGGTGAGCCACCGGTACTGCCGGATAAAACGTAGCCGTCAGAACCGCCATCGAGATCTACAAGTAAGTCGGCACTACGCTGTAATCTACGCTGGCGATACATCGCGGCGGAGACAGCCTCCGACTGAAAATGAAAATTTGCATGGTTCTCACGTTACTTAGACAGGCACCAATAATCGTACCCACAAATCTACCCGCGAAAGCATGTCGGCTTCAGCTAATCGCTGCTGAATATAGACCGGCCGTGACGTCGAAATGCCGCCCTCTCTGATCGCCACGAAGCCGCCGTTGGACGCAAAGCGTTGTCTGGCTTGCGGCCTGAGGCGGTTGGATGCTGAAGCGGTGTGGTTTGCCTCGTGCTTGAAGCGCTACTGGGCACAGGGCTCATGATGCCCCGGGCTGGCGCGCGTTCGCAGGAGGAAGGTGGAGCCGATCTTCAAGCGTCAGCCTCGGCACCCAGGCGTCGCTCACTATCTCATTCACCTCTATGACTCTCCTGCGCTGGCGGAGAGAGGGATTGACGCCGCCCTGCGCTACTCGAGCGCCGCCGCCGAGAGAAAGTTCTTCATGTCGAGGGCCTCCACCGGCGCATGGTATGCTTCGCCTGTAGGTAGTTTCAAGATCGAGTGCGCGAGGGTGGCGAGGAGCGGGCTCGGCGGCGCCAGGCGTCGTTGGCGGCCCGGCCTGCCGAGCGGCGGTTTTCGCTTACTGGAAGCGGGGATGGAGGCTACGATGACGGGCCAGGAGCAAAGAGCCGTCAGGGCGCTGTTCGCCGAACTGAAGCGTTCACGACCTCAAGCGTTTCCGAAGCCTCGGCAACGTATACCCGCGTCGGACGAACAGGGCGTCTACGTCATCTATTCGCCCCGCGCTAACAAGGTTGTCCACGTTGGCAGAACCTACAAAGGCACAAAGGGTTTACGCCAGCGATTGAAAAACCACCTGCAAGGAGCGTCCTCGTTCACCCAAAAACACCTGAAAGGACACGGCCACAAGCTCAGGAATGGGTATACGTTTCGCTGCTTGCTCGTCGCATCGCCGCGACGACGAGCTCTCCTAGAGAACTACGCTACGGGATTTCTCTGCCCGGCCCACCTCGGCACCGGTGAATGAGAGGTAGTGGCCTCGTTCTCAGAACCTTCGGGTGCCGATGCCCGCTCAGATCACCGCCGCGATGCTGTACGACCTCGTGCAGTGCCCGCACCGGGTCACGATGGATCTATTTGCCGATTCCACCGACCGTGATCGCGTCAGCCCGTTCGTGCAGTTGTTGTGGGACCGCGGCGCCCTGTACGAAAAGCAAGTGATCGCCAACTTGAATCTTCCCTTCACCGACTTGTCGCGCTTCGCGGGCGACGAGAAGGAACAGCAGACTTATGCGGCCATGGATCGCGGCGAGCCGCTGATCTACGGCGGCCGTATCCAGGCAGACGACCTCCTAGGCAACCCCGACCTCCTGCGCCGCCAGGCTGGTGGCTACGTCGCCGGCGACATCAAGTCTGGTGCCGGCGAGGAAGGGGGAAGCGAAGATGACGACGAACGAAAACCGAAGAAGCACTACGCCGTCCAGCTCGCCCTCTACACCGACGTTCTGCAGAAGCTCGGCCGATCCGCCGGTCCGCGTGCGTTTGTGTGGGATATTCACGGCGATGAAGTCCCCTATGACTTCACCGTTGCCCATGGTGTGAGAAATCCGCGAACGCTGTGGCAAGACTATCAGCAGGCGCTGGCCGAGGCGCGCGCTATTGTCGGCCGCACAGTCACGACGCTGCCGGCGTATGTGTCCGGTACGTGCAAGAACTGTGTCTGGTACACGGCCTGCCTCGAGCGCCTGGAGGCGGGCAACGACCTGACCCTCATTGCTGAGCTCGGCCGCTCCAAGCGCGATGTCTTGGTCGATCAATTTCCGACGATGCGTGATCTTGCCGAGGCAAACCCGGCCGCGTTCATCACCGGCAACAAGACCCAGTTTCGAGGCATCGGACCGGCGACCCTGGAAAAGTTTGTTGGTCGCGCCCGGCTGCTCACTGATCCGAACGGCAAACCATATCTGCGTCAGCCCGTCCGGCTAGGAGTCGCCGAAAGGGAGCTGTTCTTCGATGTCGAAGTCGATCCGATGCGTGACGTTTGCTACCTGCACGGGTTCGTCGAACGAACAAGCGGCGACAACGCAACCGAGCGATTTGTGACATTCTTCGCCGCCGACGTGACACCGGCGGCGGAGGGACAGGCGTTTCGCGACGCGTGGGCGTTCATGCGGGCCGCCCAGCCGGCCGCGACCTACTACTATTCAAAGTACGAGCGAACGATCTATCGAAAGCTTCGGAAGAAGTACCCGCACGTTTGCACAGAGGCCGAAATCGAAGCGCTGTTCGCGTCGCCGCTGATGATCGACCTGTACAACGACGTGGTGCGCAAGGCCACGGAATGGCCGACGCGGGATTTCTCGTTGAAGACGCTGGCCAAATACCTTGGGTTCGCGTGGCGCGATACGCATCCGTCAGGGGCGGCATCAATCGAGTGGTTCGACCGGTGGGTGAAAACGGGCGATGCGGCCGTTCGGCAGCGCATCCTGGATTATAACGAGGACGACTGCCGGGCGACGCGGGTGCTGCTGGATGGCATCCGGGCCCTCAACTGATGTAGTAAGAAGAGATCATCCGCGTTTTCTTCTTGCAGAGCCGCGGATGGCTCAATGGCGAGCCGTGGCCGGCTCCTTGCAGAGCGCTCTCTCAATATGCCCGCGTTCCTCTGAAGTTAGCCCGAACATGTTGGCGACAGCCCCGCGATATTTTTCTCCCTTGCTGGCCCTGTAAGCATTTCGCTGGTAACGATCAATTCAAAGAGATGTCACCAAGGCGTTGAATTTGTTGGTGACCCCTTGAGAATTCGAAAGGCCGCGCATCGCATAGAGGTCTATGCACTGTGACGCCCCTTCCGCCATTGATGCGTCCGACAGGCACCGAGCGGCTGGTGCTGCCCTCCGGCCGCGCGGTGGCGGTCGCAAAATGCACGCCGTCGTTTCGCGAATGCAGCGGCCGCCGGCGGCCGCTTGGTCCGACGTACGACTCGAAACCTCTCCTCGCGTTCGAGGGTGAGGCCGCGTTCGCCGAGATCGTCGTGCTCGCGAGCTTTCTTTCTGCCGGTTGGGGCGGCGCATGGATCGACGGGTTTCATCGTGCAGCCTGGCGCGGAATGCCGGCTCCGGAGACGCGCGCCGAAATCCCGACCCTGATCGCCGCGCGCCTTGAGCGCATCGGCGCCGCAGATCCGCGCGCCCGCTGCTGGGATGTGGTCGTGTGGCGCGGTGAGGAGATCCTTTTTTGCGAAGCGAAGCGAGCGACCCGGGACAAAATCAGAGACAGTCAGCTTCGCTGGCTCGACTCGGCACTCGTGAACGGAGTTGCAATGTCGCAATTCCTGATCGCCGAGTGGAGTGCGCACGCTGGCGCTTGACACCCGGCGTAGCGGCTGCCGTCCTAAAGGAGATAGAGACGATCCTCGCTAGGCCGCCGTTCTCCCTCCGCGTCATGTACTTCGGGGCAACCCTTTACGGTCTTTACTGCACATGCAACCGTCGCGCGTTATGCGACTCGCCGACGACCGACTTGCCGAAATCGCCGTCGAATTGGCGAGCAAACCCAAGCATGAAAAAGTCCGCGCGTTGCTCTACACCCTGCTGACGGCGGGCCTGGGCGCTGCCAGCGGCGATGTCGAACTGGAAAAGCCCGTCCCGGAAGTGAAGGGCCGCATTGACGGTCTGCTCGGCCGCACGGTATTCGAGATCAAGTCGGACTTGGTGCGGGAATTGAGCGACGCCGAGCACCGGCTTCCGAGCTACATCGAGGATCGCGAGAAAGCCAGCGGACAACGCTATATCGGCATCGCTACTGACGGGCTTGATTGGCGCGTTTATGAACTGCGCAATGGCAAGCTCGCTCCGTTGCGTAGCTTCCGCACCGATCCGAAGAACCCCCGCGAGTTGCTTATCCGTCTCGATAGTGCGGTCGCACTCGACGCGGAGATCATTCCGAACGCCAACACGATCAAACAAGAACTCGGCCGCGAAAGCGTAGCCTATCAGCGCGTCGAAGCCGCTCTTGCCGCGCTCTGGGCAGTTTGCGGGGCGGAGCCGAACGTAGCGCTAAAGCGTCAACTCTGGCGACAATTGCTCGCCCTCGTCTATGGCCGAGAGATCGACAACGACGCGCTGTGGTTCCAGCATACGTTTCTTGTCATTGTCGCTAAAGCAATCGCGGCCAAGGTCGCGGGCATCGGCGAGTCGGAACCGAAAGACCTGCTTTCCGGCCGTCTGTTCGAGCATGCAGGTATTTCCGGCATGGGCGAGAGCGATTTCTTTGATTGGATTCTTGCCCGACCCGAGGGTGTTGACCTCGTGCGCCGCGCGATCCGGCAAGTCGGACGCTTCCGCCTCGCCGCGGTCGAAAGCGATGTGCTCAAGGTCCTTTATGAATCGCTTGTCGATCCCGTGGAGCGCCACGATCTCGGCGAATATTACACACCAGACTGGCTGGCAGCGAAAGTCTGCCGCGTTGCGATTGAGAAACCTTTGACCGATCGTGTCCTTGACCCGGCGTGTGGTTCCGGAACGTTTCTATTCCATGCTGTGCGGCTGCATCTCGCGGCAGCGGCGAAAGCCAAGAAAAGCTCTGAAACTCGGGCTGAGTCTGCCTGCGCTGTTGTCGCTGGTCTCGATATTCATCCCGTTTCCGTCATCATCGCGCGCGTGACCTTTCTTCTCGCGCTCGGCGACGGTCTCGCCGCACGACGCGGCAAGATCGCCATCCCGGTTTACCTTGGTGACGCGCTCCAACTCGGCGTTCAAACCGAACGGACGCAGATCGACTGGGTGACGGAAGGTGGCGGGCTCGCAATTCAAATTCCTGAAAAACAGGTGGATCGACTCACCGAGGCTAAACGCTCCGAAGCTATGTTGTTTGGAGGGGCTGATGTTCTAAAGTTTCCAAAATCTGTATGCGAGTTTCCCGAGCTATTTGACGATGTGCTGGACACGATGCGCGGCGCTAGCGAAAGTGGCTTGCCGCCTGCGGCGTTCGAGGCGCGCATCAAACAGGTAATAGAGGCGCACGCTAAGAGCATTCCTGCACTCGAACTCTCGGTGCTGCGCGAAACCTACCAAAAGCTCGATGTCCTGCGGCGGGAAGGCCGCGATACCATTTGGTCTTACGTGGCGCGCAATTTGTCTCGTCCGCTCCATCTTTCGTCGGCCGAGCACAAAGCGGATGTAGTGGTCGGAAATCCGCCGTGGGTCGCGCTGCGCCATATGTCGAAGGAATTTCAGAAGCGCTTTGCCGAAGTCTCGAGAGGCGAGGAGATCTATGTCGGCGGCAACCTTGCGACCCAGGCTGACTTATCTGCTCTGTTCTTTGCCAAGTGCGTCGCGCTCTATCTGCGCGAAGGCGGCACGATCGCTTTCGTGATGCCGCTCGCGGCGCTGACGCGTGGTCAGTTTGAGAAATTCCGCACCGGCGGTTTCCATACGAAAAAGGTTCAGTTCACGGAGGCCTGGACTTTCGATGAGGACGTGCAGCCGCTATTTCCCGTTCCGTCCTGCGTTCTATTCGCGAAGGCGGCGCGCGGCGTCGGCCAGCCAACGCCAAAAACGGTTACCGCTTATCGCGGGCAGCTCACGAAGCGCGACGCACATGAAGATGAAGCTGATCGCCAGCTGAAGGTGACAAAGAACGCTCCGGCGCCGACTGAAGCAAGTTACGAGGGCGGCTCGCGCTACCGTAAGGCGTTCCGCCAGGGCGCGACCTTGGTGCCGCGCGTGCTGTGCATGGTCGAGAAGATCGCATCTGGGCGATTGGGCGCCAATCCGAAAGCGCCGCACGTGAAGAGCCGCCGTTCGACCCAGGAGAAGAAGCCTTGGAAGCAACTGGACGGGCTCGATGGCCAGGTCGAGGCCGAGTTTCTGCGTACGGTCTATCTCGGAGAGTCGATCCTGCCTTTCCGCGCCTGGAGGCCGGTGCTCGGCGTCGTTCCTGTCAGGGACAACGGTGACGTGCTCGACGCCGAGAAAGCGGCGAACCGCGGCTTTCTGCACCTGCACGATTGGATGCGACGGGCCGAAGCGTTGTGGAACGAGCATTCCGAGAGCGAGATGACACTTGTTGGCCGGTGGGACTACCACAAAGAACTCTCATCCCAGTTTCCAATCCCTCCATTGCGAGTCGCCTATGCGAAAGCGGGCACGCTGCCCGCTGCCGCGATCATCCGTGATGAGACAGCCGTCCTCGACCACATGCTGTACTGGTCGGCGCTTAAGGACGTGGGACAGGCTTACTATTTGCTTGCGATATTCAATAGCGAGACAGCGAGGAAACGTGTCGAAAATTTTCAGTCAAAGGGACAGTGGGGCGCGCGGCACTTTGACAAGGTGATCTTCACGCTACCGATCCCACCCTTCGATCCCAAGTTGCACAACGATATCGCCCTTGCCGGCGCCGAGGCAGAGAAGATCACGGCCGCAGTCGAAATCCGCGACGATCTCCATTTCCAGACCGCCCGGCGCCGCGTACGCGAAGCACTTACGGAAGCGGGGATATCAAAGCGGATTGATGAACTCGTGGCGAAACTACTTGACGGTTGAACTTTGAAGACATCCATCCTCCATATGCCCACCTCGACTACTTTTGCTAAGATCCGCGAATATTCGGCCTGACCCCATGCCACAGCCAATTTCCCTCACCTTGCAATTCAAGCGGGTAGCCGTCCTATTTGGGGGCGGCCACGAGCACATGCCGGTGATATTCGTCTCGCCGGCTGTCCTAGACGCAATCGATTCTGGCGCAACCAGCGGCGATCCCACGCTAAGCTTTTACCGACGCAAACTCGAAGCGAATCTTAAGGCTATCACGGCGATTCACGACCATCAGCAGTTCAGTCAATTCTTCGAGCGATATTCCGAGGCCCTAGCTTACCTCTTACTCACGAAGCGCGGTCTTAAACTGGAGCGCATCGCTGAAAACTCCGACAAAAGTCCAGACTTCCGCACCGCGGCATCACGGGAGTTGTTCTTTGAAGTGAAGACGCTTGATTTCGCAGCGGCGCCATACGCGCACGATCGGCACGGAAAGTCCTCTGCGACCAAGGTCATCGACCAGACGAAGAGGCCGGGACTCGGGAGTACAACAAGCGCAATTCGTCCCCACGGAGGCGCCAGAACTTCATTCGAAGTAATCCGAGAAGTGATGCCCCGCATTGAGCGCAATTACAAAAAAGGACAGTTCAGGCTTGGTCCGACGTTTCTTGTCTTGCCGCTTACGCGAACCGCCATCCAGGCCGACGAGTGTTCCCTCGCGTCTTGGTTCACACAGTACCGACGAAAAAACACCGGCCACCTCTGGGCGCTCGCAGCGGGTCGGACCGGCGATCGTTTCTTGGACGCTGGCATCGTAGTCGGAAAATTGCCCGAGCCAGGTATTCTACGAAAGCGGGCCGAAATTGCGGGGATTATCTTCGTCACGACTGACTGGAATCTTGCGAGGGACCCCCTCGCGCTAACGAAGGCATTCCAACTTCATGGGATTTGGAACCGCAAATGGACCGGACCTGGCAGGTTCACCCGCCACCGAATCGAACAAGTCAAGAAACAGTTCGTGCAAGTTTGCGATGCGCATAATGACACGAAGGATCGTCAGCGGGCGAAGCTTGCCAGAAGCTGTCCATTCCCTTGATCGCCAGTACCGGGGAAATAAATCAAGCGGATTTCAAAAGCGAGGGACTTTCAGGCGGCGGCGAGCGCTCGAACAGCTCATACGCCTGCTCGCGCAACCCATCGTCGATTGCCTTATCCGTGTCCATGTAGCTGATCACCAAATCAACCTGCGCCTTGGAACTGCGCGGCCGTTTGTAGACCTCGGTGAGTTGTTCGGGCGTCAGGTACTTGTGCAAATGATCGTGCGGGTTAGGCGGCACCTTCCAATTCCGTAGCCAATTGCCAAGCAGCATGTTCCACCACATACGCGTCCCGAGGTTCTTCTTCTGCTGCATGAATCACCGCTCGGACAAGTTCGGGGGGCAGCGGCACGCCGCTTGTGGCAATTGCCTGCCGGATGCGCTCACGCTCTTGCGCCTCCCGCTCTTGCTGATGGCTCCGAAGTTCGTTCCAGAGTTCTTCGGTAAATTTGGGCTTGTCTCTCACGGCTCTTTCCCCGCCTTCGAGCGCCGCGCGACCTTGATTGGCGCAAATTTTTTGGGACCGAAACCTCCCGTGGTTACCCCGGGGCGGGAGTTCTTATATTCATCCGCCAGTTCAGCGATCCGCTTGTCGTTGATGTGCGCGTACAAATAGCGGTCCGAATGGGCAGCCCGCACCACATTGACTTGATGCACATGGTCCCGCTCGAACGCGCCAAGGTCGCGCGCGGTTTCGTCCCATAACAACAGTAGCAGGATCTTGGGCGACAAAGGAAACGTCACCTCGGCGGTCTTGTTCATAAATCCATGATCGCCATAGATGGGATGGCGGGTTTTCGGATCGACCTCGCGCACGAGCGGATTATCGCTCGTTATGAAGTAGCCGTGTTGCGCCGCGACCAAGCACCACTTCATTTTGTTGAGAATTGGCGTGAGTTTGTCCGATGCGCCGAGCGCCATGAAGGTGCTCTCCTTGGAGACCTCCATCGCGTAGCCCGACGGATTGAGCATCGCCTGCCTGACTTTTTCCTTTAGCTCGGGGTCCATCTTGTCGCCCTTCTCGGCCTCGACCCGGCGCGTCAACCCTTCGAAAGCCTTGGGATTACTCGCATATGCATAGCTGTGGATTTGCGCTCCCCTGCCCCAGATTTCACCGGCCATACGACGCATCGCCGTGGTGCGAGTGTGCATCAGCGCCAAGAATTGTGCGAAGTATAGGCGGGCCTGCGGATTCTGCGGCAAGCGGCCCTTAAGCAAATCGTCGTAGACCGGCGCGGCGCGGCTCTCGACCTGCGCCAAGAATTCTTCTAGCCGCGTGTCCATAGTGCCGTCATCGCCTTCGGCAGAATAAAAGTGGGTCTGCACGCCTGTTTTTTCAGGAATCGCGGACCATTGCCTCGCCGCTACGGCGTCATAGGTCCACACCTGCCCAAGTGGGTCCAGCCCGGCAAAGTGCTGGAGATGCAGGCGGGGGATGGTGTGTTGGTTCTTGGGACTCATGGCGAGCCGAAAGTTGATCTAGATGTGGGCAGAAGCAAGTCGCGCTAGCGCGGAAGCCACACACGAAGCAAACCAGCAAAACTATTTTATGGCGATGGTTACCTCGCATCCGAAGGTTTCAGATGCGGGGGAACGAGCGCGTCCTGACGGTCAACGTCGAGGGCGAGACGATCATGCTCGACTTGCGGGGCCTGCACGGGCAGCCGTTCGACGTCGAGCAGATTGGTGGGTACCCAAACTGGTACCGCATCCGCAATGCCGCGCATCGCCTTTTTAAGATGGCCTGCGCAGCCTCGGGCGACGGCTGGAGTTCGGTCTACTCGGCTTCGGTGTCCGCAGGGTCGGGAATGTAGACACGGCGCAGAGGCAGGAGCGCTCGGTGGCGCGAGTCGAATTTCTCGTAGTACTGGAAGATAAGCTCCACCAGCTCCTCACCGTCGATCAGGCGCAGATTGGCTTTGCTCGATCCGAAGTTTCGCGCGGGCGGCGTGAAGCTGCCGAGCGTTATGAACAGCCCTGATTCTCCGCCAGACAGCTTGCCGTAGAGGGCCGAGACGTCCTTGTCGGTCACGGCCCCTTCGCTGCTCTTCACCTGCACCTTGATGATCGGCTGCTCGACGCCGAGGACATCCTTGTGCGCGATCACATCGACGCTCGGCTCGTTCTTCGGAGTAGAGCGAGCCTGGTACCCCATGCAACGCAGCAGGTGAATGATGAAATCTTCGAGCGGCACGCCCTTCAGTTCCTGCGCAAGGCGCTTGAGCACGAAGTCCTCGGCCTGCTCTTCGATGTCTTTGGCGACCTTGGCCACCGTCTCGTCCTGCGTTACCGGCGTGACCGGCGCGCTTTTGCCTTCGAGAGCACTGCGAAATTCGTCAGCGTAGTTCCGCACCAGGAAGAGGCTGATCGCTGCGCCGATCTCGTAGAGCGCTCCTTGCGTGAATCTCGTGCGCGGGATGGACCGGAGCCACTTGACGGACCGGCGGTGCGGGTAGCTGGGCTCGGTCTTGGGGTCGTAGACGTAGCCGCCTTCCACCCGCCCTAGGTGCACCTGCCGGTCGTGCTTCGAGGGGTAGATGACCGCGTCGCCTGACTTCATCTCGTGGACGAACCGGAACAGCTGCCCCGCGTCGACCGGGATCGCGCCGGGCTTCTTCTGTGGGTACGTTTCCGCCACCCGCGCCTTGAACGCCTCGCGGGTAGCGGCGAGAGCACCGAGGTCGCCCACCTCGTCCCAGCCGAGCGCGATGCAGTTCTTAGTGAGGAACAGGCTGTCGGCGTCGCCGGTCCTCCCGCCGTGGATGCCCCAGATGTTGCCGTCACCAGTGTCCACGTCGAGCGCTCGCCCTAGTCGTCAAGGGCAAACTTTACCCGCGGTGGGTCCGCGAACAAGGCGGAAACGGTGCGATCTTTCGCTTGTGAAATAGTTTGTATACTGGCCGCTCAGACGGCCCGCGAGCCGTTGAAAACGAAGGGTCGGCAGCGTACCAACATACCCTCCTGTGTCCGGGCACCCGACGCGCCCAAAAGCCCCGCCAGCGACGCGCGCTGTGGCGGCGCGGCCTGTCTGGCAGCCCCGCTTCAAATAGCCCGGAAGATTCCTGCCAGCCGCCGCGATCACTGTCTGCTTATTGGGGTGAAGCAGACTCAATGCGGACATGCCGCTACTTCCGCTTCTGACCCGGAACGGACATAAGGTCACAGGCACGATTTTCGTGGGATCGATGAACCCTGGAGCCCGCCGATCCCGACGCATGACTGGAAGGCCGTCCGGCCGCCCCTGAAGACCCTGCGGAATCGGAAGCGTGCCGCAAATCAATCAGCGTGCGAGATGATTGAGAACGCTCGCTAAGCGGCGGATGAGACGCTTCAATGTGCGGGAAAGCTTGTTGCCGCTTAGCGGTGGCGTAGTAAAAGGGGCGTCTAGTTCGACCAAAAATTTATTGGCTAACTCTTCAATCGTATTGAAATCTGCGAACAACTGGGGATGAAACATAATTGAATAGCTGCCCTTCTCATATAGCGAGTGTCGAATCATTGGCTGAAATACTACGAGCTTTTTTTGTTCCGCGTCGAGTTTGTTTGATTCATCGCTAGTCGCGGCCTGTTCCTTTAATCGGTCAAACTCAAAATACGCAGCGCTGTTGTCTGCCGGTAACTGATAGGGAGAGATGTAGAGAGGAATCCGGTGGGCCAGCGAGTCACGGAAAGTGTGTAAATTCTCAATCCACTTCTTTTGCTCGTTGACGTATTTTTTGAATTCGGTCGAAAATGATTTCCGAACAGCGCGATTCGTTAGTGAGATCTGTTTTTTCTTAAGTACTAATCCGTCGCGATTTTTAACAGGGTTTTCGTGGACCCAAATCCACGCCAAATTGTCCATAAGCCCGGCTGCGTTCAAGATAAACGCCTGAATATTTATGGTGGCCTCTATCAGATCATCGCGGGTCGGAAGAGTTTCACTCTCTGGGGGTAAGGCGTTGAACACATTTTTTATGCATGTCGTTAGCGTTCGAAGCCGCCGCGCGACGCCGTGGGCTGCAAATTCTTTTGATGTTTCATTCTTGAACTTGTGCGACAACAAGGCGGTCAGAAGTCTGTCTTCTTTTCCGTCAAGCCCCTGGTAGGCGGCGGCCATTTCTGCAATTGCTTGGGCCGAAAAGAACAAAGTAAACTCCCGGCTATTGATCTAAGCGATCTTGACGTTTGGAATTGTCGGCACGTCGAAAAGCAGAACACACGACGGCCCTGCAGCTAGGACATTAACCACCCATCCAACCAAACTGGTTAGAGCCTCTTCGGCACTAAGTCCTTGAGATCTATAATGGCGCGAGGGTTATTTCACCTGAAACGAGGGTCGTTCCGTTGGTGATGTTGGTGATAGCGTATTGTGCGCTTTGCTCGGTACTAGGCGTTTGCGATCGCCCATCTTATCTCGTGATCCTGAATTTCAGGGCGGACATAACCTATGGCATTACCTATGCCCAAAACTGCGTAAATTTAATCGCGTGATGACGTTGCAAGGCGGGGGCTTCTCAAATTTCCACCCCCTTATCTGAAATCAGATAAACCGCAATTTGCGTGTGTTTGCGAGGGCCATGAGCGGCCGTCAGAAACCGCTTGCTTGAACTTTTAGTTGGGCCGGGAGTTGGGGGGTCGGGCCTCAAACCAACCAACCCTTGAATCCGGTTTTGGACTAGTTTTTTTGGTTTATGTTCTGGGTTGTCGTGTAACGACCAACGAGCCGAACCTGCTTCCGATCGGTTGCGGTAGTCGGCTTTCTAGCTCTTTCCGCGCCCGCTAACCATCTACCGGAGAGACTTATGCCCAGAACTATGTTTGAGGTTCACGGCGAAGCCAACGGGAAAAGGGGAGCACTGACCTTCGAGGTTGAAGGGAACGCAGAAGAAGTTGAAGAAGCTTTTCAGGCCGCCGATTACGCCGTAACGCAGAAAGCGACCAGAGCTGGCAAGACACCGGAAGAATTCGCAAATGATGTTCTAGCCGATGTAGCATTGGCAGCTAACCGTAAAGACGATCCCGACTTGCGCCGACTACTGGAACTTTCGGCGTTATACGTCGTGATGAAATCGCCGAAACGGCTGTCCTCGCGAACTATCCGCAATTGCTCGGTGTGGATGCGAGGCAAAAAATCCGAAGTTTACATCTCGTACACCGATGAGGGACCACGGGGCCACATCGCAAATGCCGATGACCTGAGCACAGGTCAGGACTTTACGAACATTGGCGTGTTTGGACGCGAAAGAGGTCGGCACGGAGCGCCGCTCACGGCGGGGACGGCTATGGTTGTTGCAAAGCTGACAGGCGTTTTTCCGAAGGGCGTGAGTGGCTTTGAACCCGTTCCCGGGGTTGAGGCTCCCGTAGAGACGAAAGAATTTCCAAACGAGGAAGCTGCTAAAGCTTGGCTTCTGGGTGACGGGCTGCACGATTTCAAATGGCCAATCTACAGTGTCGAAATTCTAACCGCTGAAGGAAAGCAATTATGGAGAGCCTACCATTCGAGCAACTTCACGCGCCCTTCGGGCAATAGATGCTGAAGTCATTCCGACAAGACCTGAAAGAAAAGACGGCTCAATGAGGGGTAAAACAAAGAACTTGTCGGAATGGGCCTTGAAATCATTGAGTGAGCCGGGGACTCTTAATCAGGGGGTCGTAGGTTCGAATCCTACTGCGCCCACCAATAATTTCAATTACTTAGCAACATGGCGCCGGACCAAAAAACAGCGTGTCCGTACTGTGTCCGCAATCACGATAGAGTCTGATGCGATAAATTCCGGCGTAGGGTCGATTTCCCAGTTCAGCACATCTCGTCGAGTTAGAGGCTTGGGAGATGCCAAAGCTTTTAAGGTCCAGCGAAACAGCGGGCTGCGGCGCCACGATTGAATTGGATAGCCGCGAAGTTGTGTATGTATCAATCGCGCAAATCGGGGTGCTAGTCCGTTTGTGGGACATGAAGGGAGGACTGATCAAAACCCTCCTGAGCAACTTCTTTGGTCCGAAATTATACAACGAAAGTAGCGTGTATAAGAATGCTCAGACGGCGCGGGCACTGAGCATGATGTTTCCTGAGCAAGCGCCGTACCTGCAATTCAAAAATCCCGTGTTAGCCGCGTTCGCCAACGCCATTTGGCATTGCTCATCGGTAGCCGAAGTCTGCGTTGTTCTCAATGAAGCTGCGGCAAAGATACCGCAGCTAGATGACGCCGCAGAGATGGCGGCTCTCCAAGAGGCATTCGACGCGGCCAAAAACTGGCCGCCGACTGCAATGGCACCGTCAGAACAGAAAGCACAAAAGTCATTCGAGCTTCGCGATTCACGCGACATCCTTGAAAAACTGCAATGGGAATTGAGCAATCTGTTTTCGCGCCAGCGGCATGACATTAAAGTATGCCAGTATCATGCGTTTAATTGCGCCGTCACCGCATGGCACGCGACGGATTGGCTTTGGCAGGATATTTCTCAGGGTCTGAGAAGCGAACTGCAAGTGAGAAGCCTTCAAGATTTTCAGGATTATGTTCGTAAGGCTTGCCCGGAGCTCAATTTATGCCATCAGATTGCGAACGGCTCGAAGCATTGCCTACTGGAGCGCAACCCCGACCCGACCATTTCAGCGGTCATCAGCGACGGCGAAGGATACGACTACGGTAATCCGGTCATCGTGGAAGGCGACACGCGCCATATGGCAGACAAGGTGTTTTACGACGCCCTATTTTGGTTCCAGGCGTTTGTCCGGGACAGAAATGTTTTTTCTGATGAGCCGTTCGTCCCTATGGGTGACCCGTAATGGCCCCCGCTGCGTTGGCCTCGCCGTCGGACCCTGGTCTAACGAAGTAGGATCAATCTCATGCTATCGGCGTTCTTGATCGGCACTCAGAAAATGGTGACGTTTCGCGTAATCTTCGAATCACGCGATAGAGGCGCTGGCGCGCCGCAAAATTCTCATCGGCTGGGATGCCAGTCCGGGCCGATTTCATTTTAGATTCGATTTGCTGGCGGTGACTTGTGAATTATTCGCCACTGCGCTCGCGATCGCGGAAGGGAAGCATCCCAGAGTCTGATCCTTCGGTGGTCCTTCCGCCCGACTGGTACAAATACAAAGTACTCAAAGGAGTCGATCGTACAAAGCCCGGCATATACATATGGTGCATCGCCGGCGTCGGGTCGTATGTCGGAAAATTCAAGCGGATTAGTCGACCGACTAGGCACTACACCCGAAACATCAGACGGTTATTGAACAATCTTCCTTATCGGAGAAGCAATCCGACCGGCTTTCGTAATATCCACCACAAGCTGGCAGAGGCGCATTTGACCAAGCGTGCGATTAAACTCATCATCTTAGAGAACGTTCCTCTACCTCATATTAATCAGCGGGAACGGGAGCTGATTGCCAAGCATGGATCTTTGAATGTCCCAAAGTTGGGGCGCACTAGAAAAAGAAAAAGGGGGTGACTTAATCTGGTTTCCCGACTTCAGTTTCAATCGCTTTCAAAAACCAAACCTTAAATTCATCTATTTTCGGGGTCCATGTATCAAGCTTGCTTGCCGCTCGTGCAATCATGAAGCCAGCATCCAGATTACTGATCTCTAAGTTTTTTCGGTCATCCTTAGCGACGTGTTTTAGCCAATAAAGTTCTCCATTCAGCGTATCGATCCATTTTTTCCGGTCGTGCTTTTCAATGCCTGGCGCTTTGAGGAGAGCTTGGAACATTTCCTTTCCGTCTCCTTCCAGCATTCCCTCCGCAGCGCCCGCAAGCGTAATTGCAATGGCAAAATTTCCTTTCACTAGAGCCTCGATCGCGGCTTCGACTTGCATCGCCGCGCCTTCAGCTTTTGTGATCTTTTGCTTTTCTGTGGGTATTTCCATGTGTCCCTCGCTTACGCCATCGCATAGACATAACTGCGGCGTTGGATGGATCGAGTCTATGCCCACCACCGCGACTACCGAGACCTTCGGTGGACGGCAGGCTCGTCCTCTATAGACGAGCCGACCACCAAAGCCCGAGGTGGACCGGCAGAATTTGTATGCGAGAAACGCAGAGGACTCTATCAGTGCCGTCGAGGCGGGCTATCGGCGTCTGCGTAATGCCAGAAGATCGCGGCCCGGTTTGTTCGCCCCCATGCGCTCTCAACCGCTGAAATTCGGCATCAATTCGCGGGTAAATTTGTGGGTACGCGAGGGTGTGGCTTTCCAAGCATTTGCAAAATAATATGAATCCAAACTTTTGGACGGACACCCTCTCCGCCATTGTTGCTCTATTTCCCGACCAGTTCCTCACTGCGCGCGCTCAGCTCGAGCCATTCCTCCTCGACCTTGGCGAGCGCGATGGCGGCGGCGTGGCGCGACTTGCCGAGCCGCGCCATCGCGGCGGGATCGGGGCGGCCTTCGGCGATCTCGGCGAGCTTCTTGTCCATCGCGTCGATCTCGCCCTCGAGCTTCTTGATCTCGGTCTCCATGGCCTTGATGCGTTTGCGCAGGAAAGAGAGCGGTTCGCCTTTGGCGCCATCGCGTGCGTCCTTGGGCTTGCCCGCGATGCGCGCCGCACCGACGCCGCCGAGCACTTGCGTGCGATAATCGTCGAGATCGCCGTTGTAGGGCGCCACGGTGCCGTCGGCCACCAGCCACAGCCGATTGACGCAGGCGTCGAGCAGGTGGCGATCGTGGCTGATGACGATGACGGCGCCGGAAAAATCGTTGAGCGCTGAAACAAGCGCCTCGCGTGCCTCGATGTCGAGATGATTGGTCGGCTCGTCGAGGATGAGCAGATGCGGTCCATGGAACGCGGCGAGGCCGATCAACAGCCGCGCCTTCTCGCCGCCGGACAGCGAAGCCACCAGCGTGTCGGCGGCGGAGCCGGAAAATCCCATCTCGGCGGCGCGCCCGCGCGCTTGCGACTCCGTCGCGCTCGGCATCAGCCGGCGCACGTGTTGCACCGGGGACTCATCGGCCACGAGCTCGTCGAGCTGATGTTGGGCGAAATAGGCGACGCGGAGCTTGCTCGCGCGCGTCACGCGGCCAGCCTCAGGCTGAAGGCGCTCGGCGAGGAGCTTGGCGAAGGTGGATTTGCCGTTGCCGTTCGGCCCAAGCAGGCCGATGCGGTCGTCCTCGTCGATGCGCAGGTTCAGATTGCGCAGCACCGGCTTGCCGGGCTCGTAGCCGGCGGCGGCACCCTCCAGCACGATGATCGGCGGCGACAACAATTTTTCCGGCGCGCGGATGGAGATACGAGCGGGAGAATCCTCGACGCGCACAGCGAGCGGCTCCATCTTCGCCAGCCGCTTGATGCGCGATTGCGCCTGGCGCGCCTTGGTCGCCTTGGCGCGAAAGCGGTCGATGAAGGCCTGCAGGTGCGCGCGTTCGGTTTCCTGGCGCTTGCGCGCCTTCTGGTCGAGGACGAGGCGCTCGCGCCGGATGCGGTCGAACTGGCTGAAGCCGCCGCGGTACAGGTTCAGCTTGCTCTGGTCGAAATGCAGGATGAAGTTGACTGCGGTGTCGAGCAGGTCGCGGTCGTGGCTCGCGATCATCACCGTGTGCGGGTAGTGCCGGAGATAATCCTGCACCCACAGCGTGCCTTCGAGATCGAGGTAGTTGGTCGGCTCGTCGAGCAGGAGCAAGTCGGGCTCGGCGAAGAGAAACGCGGCGAGCGCCACGCGCATGCGCCAGCCGCCGGAGAATTCTGAACACGGCCGGCCTTGCGCCCCCTCGTTGAAGCCGAGCCCGGCGAGGATGCGCGCGGCCTTCGCCGGCGCGGCATAGGCGTCGATGTCGACGAGGCGGGTCTCGATTTCGGCGATGCGATAGGGGTCCTTCGCCGTCTCGCGCTCGGCCATAAGCCCCGCGCGTTCCGCGTCGGCGGCGAGCACCGTTTCCAGCAACGTCGCGGGGCCGGCGGGGGCTTCCTGGGTGACGCGGCCGATGCGCGTGCGCGGCGGCACCTTGATCGAGCCGGTTTCGAGCTCGATCTCGCCCTCGATGGCGCGGAACAGCGAGGTTTTCCCCGCGCCGTTGCGGCCGACGATTCCCACCCGCCCGCGGTTGGGGATGGCAACCGACGTGTGGTCCAGCAAGAGACGGCCGGCCACGCGCAGCGAAATGTCGTCGAGCGTGATCATGGCCGTCTTAGATCAGGCGGATTGCAAGACTTTCCGCGGCGATCAGCGGCGGCGGAACTGGCGGGGCGGCATGCGCCGGCCGGTCGCGGTGTTAGCGTCCTTGTGGCGGAAGATGAGCCG
>Ga0209118_1000268_pt1 | contig 32505 bp, 30 predicted proteins | sample BlaSpr_A8_Ref_M1_FD_187988 | JGI IMG/M metagenome (GOLD analysis project Ga0209118, IMG submission 187988) | Forest soil microbial communities from Thunder Bay, Ontario, Canada - Black Spruce, Ontario site 2_A8_Ref_M1 (SPAdes) (version 2) | ecosystem: Environmental > Terrestrial > Soil > Boreal... | reverse complement strand
GCCATAACCGTGGGTGATGCGGCTGGGCGCACACATAACCTATTGATTAAAGGATAGAAGCGTTGAGACTTGGCAGCGACGAGAATGGAAGGTATTGATTGCCAACTGCGACGCAAATCAGCCCCAGGCGGAATTTGTCGGACCGAGATGGCCCTAAGGCGAGTCGTACCTGACGTCTTTGTGACTGCCGACGCTACCCCTAAGCGAGCTATTGGCTTGTTGCCATCGATGGGGCAGGGGCTCGATTCGTGTGGCAGAGGGTATGGCGCGAGTGCGAGACGCAGGAAGTGACGCCACCCGGGTTCCCCTCCCATGGCGGTCCTGGTGAAAGTGGGCGCTGACACTCGATTCAGAGCACGTCCCGGGGAATCCATGAAGACATCACATCGGCGCGGCCGCACCGCACACCTGGGACTCGCCGCTGCCCCACGCGTCCGCGCTCGGCGTGATGCTGCCTGAGGATCTCAGCTTCGCGGGAGCGTCAACCCGCGCCCCGCTCACCGTCCGTCGCCTAAGCCTACGGCGTTCGCCGACGGACGGTATCTTGAATTATGTCCTACAACGGATTAGGATGGTGATATGCTGTCGAGAGAGGAACCCGAAATGAGCGCTGTCCCCACACCGGCCGCGCCCCGCGTGGACCTGAAATCTCCGGAGGCCGCGGCTGCCGCGCTGCGCACGTTCTTCAACATCGCGCGGCGCTGGCAGCTTACGACCTCAGAGCAGCTGACGCTCCTAGGGGTCTCGCGCTCCACGCTCTATGAATGGAAGGCCGGGCGCGTCAAGGCGGGCCTGGACGCCGTTACCCTAGAGCGCCTTTCCTACGTCTTCGGGATTTTCAGCGCGCTGCAGATCCTGTTCCCCGAGCCTGACCGGGCTGATGCGTGGCTGCGCAAACCGAACGCTGCCCCAATCTTCGGGGGCCGAAGCGCGCTCGAGCGGATGCTCGCCGGCAACGTGGGCGACCTGTACGCGGTGCGGCTCTATCTGGACGCCCAGCGCGGAGGCTGGGCTTGAAGGGCAGCACCCCGCCCATCACCCGCCTCGTCTGGCCTGACTCCTGCCGACTCGCTCCGAGCCGTTTCCCCGCGGTGAGTATCTACGACGGCGTAGCCGATCCGCGCGACTTGGCGGTCGCATTCGCAGTGGAAGCGATCACCAACGAGCGCATTCGCAACGAACTCGGTCAGCTGCAACTGGTGCCGCCCGAAGAGCGGGTGTCGGGGCCCGGGACCACGCCCATCATGGCGGCCTTCACTCACCTGAATCCCGAGGGATCGCGCTTCTCCGACGGTACTTGGGGAGTGTTCTATGCGGGCGAATCCTTCGCCACAGCACTCGCGGAAGTGAGCCATCACCGCGCCCGGTTTCTGCGCAAGACGGCCGAGGGCCCAATCGAGCTCGACTTCCGTGTGTACCTGACGCGGGTGGAGGCGTACCTGCACGACCTGCGCGGGGAACGTGAGACACGGGCCGAGCTCTACCATCCCGAGAGCTATGCTGCCTCGCAGGTGTTCGCGCGTAGGCTGCGCGCGGCCGGCAGTTGGGGGATTGTCTACGAGAGCGTGCGCCGCGTCGAAGGCGAGTGCGTCGCGCTCTTCCGGCCCCGCGCGCTCAGCCATTGTCGTGAGGACCGGCATATTGCGCTTGTCTGGGACGGGCAGCGAATGACCCAATTCTTCGAAAAGTCCGCCCCTGAACGGCTCGATCCGTCATGAGTACCCCCCGTGATGGCGCGCCGTCGGATGCGAGTGCTTGCACCGGGTGGCGGAGTTGACCTGGTTCCCGTCAACTGGCAAGGTATGGCGCTGCCTGCCGGGTGGTAAAGAAGGGATTCATTTTATGAGGCTATGAGGAGACCCTTTTGAACGAGGACATCCGCGAAGGGAATCGCAGCCAACCGGGGTGGGACAGGCGGAGCAAGGTGCTCGCGGCGCGCCGGCTGCTCAAGAAGCCGGGGATGGAGGAGGCCGTGGTGCGACGCATCTACGGCAAGGCGATTGTGGAACAAGCGCTCGTCGCCGAAAGAGCTGCTTACGGGCGGGCGGGCGTCCTCATAATCCGCCGCTGAGTAGAAGGCGGCTCGATGACTTTCGCTCGGCGACTCCGTGAGCTTCGAGGGCCGCGACCTCATCCATCATTTCGGTACCATCATTCGCATGAATCAGAAAACGGCAACGCGGTCATGCGTCGGCCAGGATGCTAAGGCCGACAACAACTTTGCGCCCTGAACTCGACTGCCGCTGCCGGTCGCGAGATGTCCCCTGCTTCGGCGATCGGCGCTAAATAACTAAGCCTAACCAGACCGCTGGAGTAGGAAACGATCTAGTTGATTTGCGAAGGCTTGCCGGTCTGCTGATGATAGAGGCGCGGGTCCGCCCGTTGCTACGCCGCTGGCGCGCAGTCCGTCCAGTAGATCGCGCACATTGAGATGCTCGCGAATGTTTTCTTCGGTGTAGAACTCGCCGCGCGGATTTAGTGCATGAGCACCGCGTGCGAGAATAGCGGCAGCGAGCGCAATGTCGGCGGTGATGACCAAATCGCCCGGCTCGACTTGCTCGATGATCTTATCGTCCGCAACATCGAAGCCCTGCGGAACTTGGATCGCCCTGATATACGTGGAGGCGGGTGTGCGGATGAGCTGATTGGCGATGAGTGTGGTCGCTATCTTCAGCCGTTCGGCGGCGCGAAATAGGATCTGTTTGACAACCTTGGGACAGGCATCGGCGTCCACCCAGATTTGCATTGTGTTCCTGAGTTGTATAGACGTTCCACTTGGAACGCGCACGCTTTCGCTCGGCGCTTACCACCACAGAGCGGCTTGCATCGGCGGCAGATTGGTCAGGCACGGCGACACAATTCGGTAGGGTACCAGGCACCCCGGAGCTCGTCCGAAGGACAGCTCGCTGGAGGGTTTGCCCCAGAGGGTTGAGCGAGCATTCCAGCGCCCATTGCGCGAGGCGAGCGAAACAACCGGGTGCGCGGCTCGCGCGGAGGTCGCCTCGGGGTTTGCCGCTGTTCGACGCCGCAGTGGAGGCTTAGCCGGGCGCGCTCCTGGCTGAGCCTGTTTCGCGACCTTCGGGCCGCCCGCCTGCCTGCCCGGTCCTTCACTCGCGTTTGCCGATTTCTTCGCGGCGGCATCGATTTGCGCCGGCGCCGCTGACGCCGCTCCCAATAGAAGAAGTGCTATACATGCCGTTTGGAAGATTGTCCTACACCATCCGAAACCTTCGGTGATTGCGCAAGCTGTAGAACTCCGTCTCATCGATATAAATCTGATTAAATCGCTTGGGTGTCGCAACGACCGCTGAATCGGAGGTGGAACGCAACGGCACCGAGCGCGATCGACTAAGCAAAGGGAACTAGACAGGTTACCACATCGCAGTTCGGCAAGAGTGCTCAAAAGCTCCTCTGTCCGGCACTCCGGCTGCGATCATTCCTGACTAATTCTAATGATGCGAGGCACAGCGAGCGCACGCCTTCCGGGAGCGTGGCCGGCGCAGCCAGAAGCGCGAACTGCAAAAGCAGTTGTCGAGGCCGCTGGCCAGCGTATATTATGTGCATAAGCACCTATTCGGGACGATTTGTGAAGTCAGCTGCCCAATCCTCGACCCGCAATACGAACCGCAAAACTCCCCTGCGCGCAGCCGCGACGCTTGGACGCGAGTCTGGTATAACCCCGCTGCAGTGCACGGGGGCGTCGGTGCGCCGTCTCGCTCGCCGGATCACCTCGTTTTATGAACATTACATGCGCTCGACCGGGCTTAAGCTTTCCCAGTATTCTCTGCTGGCGCATTTGTCGGAGACGCCTCAAACCCTTATGCAGTTGGCTACACGCGTGGAGATGGATCGCACGACGCTCACTCGCTGCATAAAACCGCTCCTCGCGAGCGGCTGGGTCGCCCGGGTCGAGGGCAGCGACGGCCGTCAACACCTGGTTATCCTGACTGCGGCAGGCAAGCAGCGCCGTACGGAAGCTCGCCAATCCTGGCAATCGGCGCAACTCGCTCTCGAAGCGCAGTTGGGCCGGGAGTTCGTCACAACCCTGCATACGCAGCTCGACTACGCTCTGTCGCAACTGAAACCGGCACTTGACGAAGAAAACTAGCCATGGAAAGTAACAGCGTCTTACAGAAGTTCTGGGCTCCTACCCTGCTTGCCGCAGCGATGTTGATGGTCACCATGGGGGCGCGCCAATCGATGGGCCTATTCGTGTCCCCCATTAACACCGCCACCGGCCTGGGCATTGCCACCATAAGCCTTGCGATGGCCGTCGGCCAGTTCTTGTGGGGTGCGGTGCAGCCAATCGCGGGCGCGGTCGCAGACCGTTATGGCGCGGGACGCGTGCTGGTCGCGGGTTTGCTGATCCTGGCGCTGGGTAACGCCGTCACCCCGCTCCTGAGTAGTTCCTGGGGGCTGATTTTTTCAATCGGCGTCCTCACCGCCGTAGGCTCCGGGGCGGCGAGCTTCTCGGTTTTGATCGGTTCTGTGGCGCAGCGCGTCCCCGCACAGAGACGCGGCATAGCATCGGGCATCGTCAACGCGGGGGGATCGTTCGGCCAATTCGTTTTTGCTCCCCTGCTGCAAAAGCTGATCAGCGTGTTTGGCTGGATGGGCGCGCTTTGGTCACTCGCGCTCATTACCCTGGCGGCGCTTCCGATCGCAGTTGCCGTCGGGCGCAGACCTGCTGAACACGCAGCATTGACCCGGGTTTCAACGCCGAGCACCGAGACAAGGGCGGTTGCACCGGCGCAAGAGATTGGCTTGAAGGCAGCGACCCGCAATGCGCTCGCGGATCGAAGTTACTTACTTCTGCACGCGGGGTTTTTCACTTGCGGATTTCACATCGCCTTTCTGGTGACCCATCTGCCCGGAGAGGTGCAACTCTGCGGCTTACCCGCACAGGTAGCGAGCTGGTCGCTCGCAATCATCGGCTTGGCCAATATCGCCGGAAGTCTGCTGGCCGGCTGGGGAGTGCAGCGCTACCGCAGCAAATACATCTTGTTTTGGATGTACGCCTCACGCAGCGTACTGATTGCGCTCTATCTTCTTGCGCCAAAGACCGCGCTTACTTTCTATCTGTTCGCGGCGGGCTTGGGACTTACCTGGCTCGCGACCGTCCCGCCCACGGCAGGCGTGGTCAGTAAGCTCTTCGGGACGCGCTATTTGGCGACGCTGTTCGGTCTTACGCTACTGTCGCACCAGATCGGCGGGTTCTTCGGCGCCTGGCTGGGAGGCATCGCCATCACCAGGCTGGGAAACTACAGCTCGATGTGGTACGCCGATATTGCTTTGGCCGCGCTCGCCGCAGTGTGTAATCTGCCCATTCGCGAGGCGATGGTTATGCCCATGCTGCGCCCCATCGTTCCCGGCAAGGCGTAGTTTCCGTCTGTCAACGGTCTCGGGGGCGTCGCAATTAATTCGGCGCCCTAATGCGGCTGCGTAGCTTCCCGAAATTCGAGAAAGCTAAGGCCATTATTAATCAGAGCCTTAGGGAACATTTCAGAGGTGGCCAGGCGAGGCGGGCTTCCTCGTGGCGGCGGCTATCCTTGGAGGCAGCGAAGGCAGTTGGCCAAAATCTGCACAGAATTCTGACAAGCATTCAAGAATTTAAAAACCGCCAAGCTGCATCGTCAAACGTCCAGGTTCCTGACACCCAGCGCATTGCTTTCGATAAACGCCCTGCGCGGTTCCACCTCATCGCCCATCAGCGTCGTGAATATTTCATCGGACGACAACAAATCGTCGATTTGCACACGCAGCAAGATGCGCGTTGCGGGATCCATGGTGGTTTCCCATAGCTGGCCGGGATTCATCTCGCCCAAGCCCTTGTAGCGCTGGATGCCGAGTCCAGTGCGCACCTCTTCGAGCAGCCAGTCGAGAGCCTGCTTGAAACTATCCACGCTGCGCTCATGGCCGCCGCGCTTCGCGACGGCACCATCTTGAATGAGGCCTTGCAGCACCTTGCTGGTCTTCACGATCTGCGCGTAGTCACCCGACTCAATGAAGTCCTGGTTGATCCGTGTTTCATAGAAGTTGCCATGCAGTTCACGGCGAATGACCAGCTTGTAGCCGTCGTTGCGCTCGTCGCGCTCAGCGACTACCCGCAAGGCCTCGTCTGCTACGGCACGGCGCAGGTTCTCTGCCGCCTTGGTGGCACTGTCCAGCGTGGCGAGCGACATGGGAGGAACATCGAGCATGGCGTGCATGATTCCCGAGTCGATCACCCGCGATAGGCGGTCAATCACCGCTTCAGCGAGCAAGTATTCCTTGGCGATCGATTCCAATGAATCCTTGGCGAGCGGCTGCGCGTCTTTGGCCGTGATCAATTCGGCATCGGCCAGCGCTTGTTTAAGAAGGTATTCTTTCAGTTCATGATCGTCCTTGAGATAGCGCTCTTCGCGCCCGTGCTTCACCTTGTAAAGAGGGGGCTGGGCGATGTAGATATGGCCGCGCTCGACCAGCAGCGGTAGCTGCCGGTAAAACAAGGTGAGCAGCAGAGTGCGAATGTGCGAGCCGTCCACATCGGCGTCAGTCATGATGATGATGCGGTGATAGCGCAACTTTTCTATGTTGAATTCGTCCGGCCCGATGCTGGTGCCGAGCGCAGTAATGAGCGTTGCGATCTGCTCGGATGAAATCAGTTTGTCGAAACGCGCTTTCTCGACATTCAGCACCTTGCCGCGCAGCGGCAGTACAGCCTGGAACTTGCGATCACGTCCCTGCTTGGCGGAGCCGCCGGCGGAGTCGCCCTCGACCAGATAGATTTCGCAAAGCGCCGGGTCGCGCTCCTGGCAATCAGCGAGCTTGCCCGGTAGGTTCATGCCGTCCAGCACGCCCTTGCGCCGGGTCAGTTCGCGCGCCTTACGGGCGGCTTCGCGGGCTCGAGCAGCATCGACGATCTTCGAGCAAACAATCTTCGCGTCGGCGGGTTTCTCAAGCAGAAATTCCGCCAATTTCTGACCAACGACTTCTTGCACCACGGGCTGCACTTCGCTGGAAACGAGCTTGTCCTTGGTCTGCGAGGAAAACTTTGGTTCGGGTACCTTGACCGAGAGCACGCAGGTCAAACCCTCGCGCATGTCGTCACCGGTAGTTTCCACCTTGGCTTTCTTGGCGATTTCTTCCTTCTCGATATAGTGGTTGATGGTGCGCGTCATGGCGGCACGTAGCCCGGTCAAGTGCGTGCCGCCGTCGCGCTGCGGAATATTGTTCGTAAAGCATTGCACCGTCTCAGCATACGAGTCGTTCCACTGCATGGCGACTTCGACGGTGATGCCCTCCTTCTCGCTGATCGCGTGAAAGATATTCGGATGCAACACGGTTTTGCTGCGGTTCATGTATTCCACGAAACCCTTCACCCCGCCCGAGTAGGCGAAGTTCTCGCTTTTTCCCGTGCGCTGATCGACCAGCTCGATCTTCACTCCGTTGTTGAGAAACGACAGTTCCCGTAAGCGCTTGGCCAGGATTTCGTAGTGGAACTCGATCGTGTTCCCGAAAATTTCCTTATCGGCGAAGAAATGGACTTCGGTTCCGCGCTTGTCGGTTTTGCCTATGGCTTTGAGCGGCGCTACCGGCACACCCTGTTTGAACTCCATGGCGTAGGTCGTACCGTCGCGGCGAATGGTGAGTTTCAGCCACTCCGAAAGTCCATTAACGCAGGACACGCCGACCCCGTGCAGGCCGCCGGAAACCTTGTACGAGTTCTGGTCGAATTTCCCCCCGGCATGTAACTCCGTCATGACGATTTCCGCCGCCGAACGGTGTGGACGCTGGTCGTCGTCTTCCTTGATGCCGGTGGGAATGCCGCGACCATTGTCGGTAACCGAGATCGAGTTGTCGGTGTGGATGATGACGTGGATGTCGTCACAATGCCCGGCCAGCGATTCGTCGATCGCATTGTCTACCACTTCGAACACCATATGATGCAAGCCGGTGCCATCGGAGGTATCGCCGATATACATGCCAGGGCGTTTACGCACCGCTTCGAGCCCCTTCAAAACCTTGATGCTGTCCGAGTTGTATTCGGCTTGCGGACTATCTAGCTTTTTCACTGCTTCGTTCATAAACTCTCTCTGATGGATGATGCTGACGCTTCAAAGCCTGGTGCCCGGCTTTTAGATGCGCATGGGCATGACCACGTATTTAAAGTCGTCGCGCCCCGGAATGGTGAAGAGCGCACTCGAATTGGCATCACCGAAAGAAATCTCCACGGAGTCCACATCAACATGATTCAACACATCGAGGAGGTAAGTGATATTGAAGCCGATGTCTAACGCGTCACCCGAATAGTCGACGCTCAGCTCCTCTTCGGCTTCTTCTTGCTCATTGTTGGAACAAATCAAACACAAGCTGTTGCTGGTGAGAACGAGCCGCACGCCGCGAATTTTTTCATTGGACAAGATGGCGGCGCGCTGCAGCGCCTGCAGCAAAGTCAGCCGATCGAGGGCGATTCTTTTGGCGTAGTGCGTCGGTACGACCTTGGTGTAGTCGGGAAACTTGCCGTCCACCACTTTGCTCACGATTTCGACGCCGGCGAAGGAAAACAATACTTGATTTTGGCGCACCTCGATGCGCACCGGATCAGCGGTTTCACCCAGCAATTTGGAAAGCTCGAGAACCGTCTTGCGCGGAAGGATGACGTCGAGTTGAGGCAGGCTCCCTGCCATCGCAAATGCCGCATAGCTTAAGCGGTGCCCGTCGGTTGCCACGACGTGTAAAGAGTTTCCGTTCACCGATAGAAGCAAGCCGTTTAGATAGTAGCGGATGTCCTGGACCGCCATGGCGAACTGGGTTAGATGGAACAACCTGCGCAGCGCGCTTTGCGGGATTTCGAGTGCAGTGGCTGCGTCTTGCCCTGCGGTCAGCCGCGGAAAATCCGCGGCCGGCAAAGACTGGAGATTGAAGCGGCTCTTGCCGGCTTTGAGCGTGACCCGACCATCCTTCTCGTCAAGGGCAATATCGATGTTCTCAGGCAAAGAGCGCAGGATATCCTGCAGCTTTTTAGCCGAGAGTGTCACGGTGCCGTTGGGTGCAGGCTTGGCAAGCTGCGCTTCGGCCTTGATCTGAATCTCAAGGTCGGTTGCCACGAATGCCGCGCTTTCCGCATTGGTCTCGATGAGAACGTTGGAGAGAATGGGAAGCGTATGTCTCCGTTCAACGATGCCCGTGACCGACTGCAGCGGCTTCAGCAAGCTGTCGCGTGAGGTTTTGATGTTTAGCATTTAGATTTATACCTAAGACTAATAATAAGGGTGGGGTGTTCGTGTTTAAGTGCGTATTACCTAGAAAAAACATGGAATTACTTTTTTTCAAGCCCCACTAAAAAGTCTGTTCGCAGCGTGGATACATTGTGGGTAAGTCGCTCCGCGTCGACCGCACAGCCGGGTTGTCCACAGCGAGTCACCGAGTTGTGCACGACTTATCTGCACAGCTTATCCCCGCAGCATCTGCAGGAGCGTCACGTAGTCCCGGCTGATATCGGAGTCGTTTTCCACCAGTTCTTGAATTTTGCGACACGCGTGCAGAACGGTGGTGTGGTCACGGCCTCCGAAAGCTTCCCCAATATCGGGCAGGCTCATCGGGGTTAGCTCTTTGGCGAGCGCCATCGCCACCTGGCGCGGTCGAGCGAGTGAGCGCATGCGTTTCTTCGAGTACATCTCCCCGACCTTGATCTTGTAATAGTCGGCAACGGTTTTTTGAATGTTATCAATGGACACCTGGCGGTTTTGGACTGCGAGCAGATCCTTCAGCGCTTCCTTAGCGAGCAGCACCGAAAGCGCTTCACCGGTAAAGCGGGAGTAGGCGAGGACGCGCTTCAATGCCCCTTCCAGCTCACGTACGTTGGAGCGGATATGCTTGGCGATAAAAAACGCCACGCCCTCGTCCAAGGCAATATCCTCGAGGCCCGCCTTGTTGAGCAGAATCGCAACGCGCATCTCCAATTCAGGCGGTTCCACTGCGACGGTGAGACCCCAGCCAAAGCGCGAGATCAGGCGCTCTTCCATGCCGGATATCTCCTTGGGGTACGAGTCGCAGGTGATAATGACTTGTTTGCGCGCCTCGATTAGCGCATTGAAGGCATAGAAGAACTCCTCTTGCGTGCGCGACTTCCCGCTGAAGAATTGAATGTCATCGATCAACAGCAAGTCGAGCGAATGGTAGTAGCGCTTGAAGGTATCGAAGGACTTATGCTGATAGGCGCGAACTACGTCCGAGACGTATTGCTCGGCATGAATATAGCGAATCTTGGCGGCGGGGTTGCCCTGCAGCACGCGGTTGCCGATGGCCTGGATCAAGTGCGTCTTCCCCAGACCGACGCCTCCGTAAACGAATAGGGGGTTGTAGGCCATCCCCGGATGCTCCGCTACCTGCAGCGCGGCGGCGCGCGCCAACTGGTTGGCCTTGCCGTTCACAAAAGTAGCGAAGGAAAATCCGGGATTCAAGCGATGATTCTCATCGCGCCCGCCGTTGCTCTTGGCTGGCTCCGCAGCGGTATTGGCGGCCGGCGCTTCGACCATCGCAGGAGCGCTCGCCTTCTCGTCCAGGCTGATCACGAACTGGATTGGGCGCTCAAAGTACTCCGAAGCCATCACCTCGATGCGCGGAAGAAAGCGGTCCTTGATCCACTGCAGGACAAAACGATTCGGCGCGAGCAGATGCATCGTCTCGCCCCGTGCTTCGAAGCGCAGGGGCTTGATCCAAGTATTGAACTGGCTAGCCGGCAACTCGCCTTCGAAGCGGCCCAGGCAGCTTTCCCAGAATGGATCCATCAAACCTAATAGATTGAAGTAGAAGGTAATTGACCGCCGTAGGAGGGTGGCGGCCAAGCGTCGACTGCAGCCTATTCTAGCCCTTTTTTCGGCACTTATCCACAGGCCACGGGCAGCGCCACGGGAACGACCTGAGCGATATGGACCGCGTCGAATGCAATTGCAGCAAGGGCTCGAAACGACTCTTCCAAGCACATTTAACCGTCGATCCCAATCCGCTGCCTTCATCGTGCGATTGGCAAAATACTTGAGGCTCCATCGGCACGCGATATTCGCTCGCGCTCGCTGGATTTCTTGACAGTCGATGTGGCGGACGGGTTAAATGTCGGGTTCTCTTTGGGCTTCTTCATCCGGGGCTAATTATGAAACGTACCTACCAACCTTCCGTCACTCGGCGCAAGCGCACTCATGGTTTTCTCGTTCGCATGAAAACACGCGGTGGGCGCGCCGTGATCAATGCGCGTCGAGCGAAAGGCCGCGTGCGCCTGGCGGTCTGACTCACCAAGGCGGCGGACGGGAGTCCTGGGAAACCGATTTGGCCGGGCGCAACGGCTCACTGACAGCAAACAGTATGCTGCGGTATTCAGCGCGAAAACCAGCATGCGGTCCGAGCGCCTCCTTGTCTACGCCCGGGCCAACAATCTCGCGCATGGCCGCCTTGGACTGACCGTGGGACGCAAACTGGAAGCACGCGCCGTAGCCCGGAATTACATGAAAAGGTTGTTGCGCGATATTTTCCGCCGCTCCCCGCAATGCTTCGAGGGAATGGATTGGGTAGTCGCGCCGCGTCGCCCGTTTGATCATGAGTCGCAGGGCAGCGTCGAAGCGGAGTTGCTCGTCCTTGCGGAGACGTTGCAGAGAAGATGGCGAGCCTCCTCCAGTTCCTGATTCGGAGTTACCGCTACTTGGTCAGCCCGTGGCTGGGTTCCAATTGTCGCTATTACCCGTCTTGTTCCGCCTATGCTGCCGAAGCCGTCGCACGGTACGGGGCAGCCAAAGGCTGCTGGCTGGTCACAAAACGCGTGTGCCGATGCCACCCGTGGCACGAAGGTGGTTTCGACCCGGTTCCTTAAAGATAAATTCCCATGCCCTCAATGGACACGCAACGCATCGTCGCCCTCGTGATTTTTCTTATGTCAAGCTTCCTGCTCTGGCAGGCCTGGGAGAAGCAACAGATCCCACCTGCGCCCGGGAAGGCGCCAACGACAAGCGCCACTCCAGCGCCCACTCAAGCCGGGAAGTTGGCCGACTCAGCAGCGCTTCCGGCACCCAATGCGCCCGCCGTCGCACAAACGCCGGTCGTCCCTCGGGGCCAGCGCATTCACGTGCAGACAGACACGCTGATTGCAGAGATCGATACTGCTGGCGGAGATCTCAGACAGTTAGCATTCACTCATCACTTCGCGGTGGAGGATAAGAGCCGGCCGTTCGTGCTGATGCAGGACCAGGGCGAACCATTTTACGTGACCCGGTCAGGATTGGTAGGCGACGGGCTGCCTAACCACAATACGGTCTACAGCGCTGCACAGACTGATTACAAACTTGAGGCGGGGCAGGACAGCATCGCCGTGCGCCTTGAGAGCGTGCAGGGTGCAGTGAAAGTAGCCAAGGTGTTTACCTTTCACCGGACCGGTTACGTGATCGACGAATCGTTCGAGATCACCAACGTGGGGAGTGTGCCGCTCTCTGCCTTTGCCTACTTCCAGTTCCTGCGCGACAACGCGGGTTCGGGTTCGAATCTAATGGGTGTCAATACGTTCACCGGTCCCGTTATCTACACGGCTAAAGACAAATTTGTAAAAGTGAGTTTCTCCGATATCGACAAAGGCAAAGAGAACTATCCCAAGAAGGCAACGGACGGCTGGCTCGGCATCGTGCAGCACTACTTTGTGGCAGCATGGCTGCCCGAAGGCAACGTTGAACGGGAATTCTTTATTAACAACAAAGCGGGCGACAAACTTTATTCCGCGGGCATCATCCTACCCACCGGCAGCATTGAACCGGGGAAAACCGCCTCACTGACCGTGCCCCTCTACGCGGGACCCCAGGAAGTCGATGTGCTGGCCAAGCTAGCACCCGGGTTGGAGTTAGTCACGGACTATGGCTGGCTCACCATCATCGCCGCACCGCTCTTCAAGCTGCTGGCGTTCATCCACAAGTGGGTCGGCAACTGGGGGGTGGCGATCATTTTGCTTACCGTGCTCATCAAAGCGGTCTTCTTCCCGCTGCAATCCAAGGCCGGGCGTTCGATGGCGCGCATGAAGGTACTCGGGCCGAAGATGCAGAAGCTCAAGGAGCAGTACGGGGATGATCGGACCAAGCTCAATCAGGCGATGATGGAGCTTTATAAGAAAGAGAAGATCAATCCGCTTGGCGGTTGCCTGCCGATCGTGGTGCAAATCCCGGTGTTTATTGCGCTCTACTGGGTGCTCCTCGCGAGCGTTGAGTTGCGCAGTGCGCCGTTCGCTCTGTGGATCACCGATTTATCTGCCAAAGACCCTTTTTACGTGCTGCCAATCGTTTACGCGGCGACCATGTTCGTGCAGATGAAACTGCAACCGCCATCGCCGGACCCCATGCAGCAAAAAGTGATGATGGCCATGCCGATCGTCTTCACCGCGATGTTCTTGTTCTTCCCCGCGGGCTTGGTGTTGTATTGGATCGTCAACAACGTGCTGACCATCGCGCAGCAGTGGTACATCAATCGACAAATCGAGGCGGAAACGGCCGCCAAGGGGAATGCCCGCAGGTAAGCCCACGGCTGAACTCATCGCTGCCATTGCTACCGCACCCGGTCGCGGGGGTATCGGCGTGGTGCGCTTGTCCGGCGCTAAGCTCGCGGGTTTAGCCGAAATTCTGTGCGGCGTGGTCCCGGTGCCGCGCCATGCCACGCTGGTCGGCTTCTATGCCGCCGACCGCAGCTTGATCGACCGCGGTCTGACGCTCTTTTTTCCCGGCCCCAATTCATTTACGGGCGAGGACGTTCTCGAGTTGCACGGGCATGGCGGCAACACGGTGCTGCAACTGCTGCTGCAGCGCTGTGTAGAATTGGGCGCCCGCATCGCGGAGCCGGGAGAGTTTACCAAGCGGGCGTTTCTAAACGACAAAATCGATCTCGCGCAGGCTGAGAGCGTCGCGGACTTGATCGATGCTTCGACGGCCGAAGCCGCACGCTCTGCGGTGCGTTCGTTGACGGGTGAATTTTCCAGTGAGATCGAGACGCTGGTCGAGGCCCTGATCGAGCTGCGCATGCTGGTGGAAGCGGCACTCGACTTCCCGGAAGACGAGATCGACTTCCCGGCTGGCGCCGATGCGCTAGCCCGCTTGGACACCATCCGCGCTCGGCTGCGGCGAGTGCTGGCACAAGCAAACCAGGGCGCCCTGCTGCGCGAGGGATTGCAGGTCGTGCTGATCGGACAACCGAACGTTGGCAAGTCGAGCCTGCTCAATCGTCTGGCGGGGGAGGAAGTGGCGATTGTCACCCCGGTGCCTGGCACCACGCGCGACAGCGTCCGCCAGCAGATCGAAATAAACGGCATTCCGCTGCACATCATCGATACAGCCGGACTGCGGGAAACCAATGATGAAGTGGAGCGTGTCGGCATTGACCGCACTTGGATGGCCGTTCATAAGTCGAGTGTCGCCTTGCTGGTCGTCGACCTCACGCGCGGCGTGGGGCAGGCAGAGCGCGTTATCCTGGAGCAACTGCCCGCATTCCTGCAGGTTCTGACCGTGGGCAATAAAATGGATTTGCTGGATTACGAACCGGCTCCTGCGGCAGCCAATGAAATCCGGGTGTCGGCGAAGACCGGACAAGGCATGGACGCGCTGCGTTCGCGACTTCTCGAAGCAGCCGGCTGGCGACCGCTCGGCGAAGGCGTCTTCATGGCTCGCCAGCGCCACCTTGAGGCACTCGAATCCGCTCAATCGCACTTGCTTTCCGCTGCTCGCGAGGGCGCGCGATGGGAGCTATTTGCCGAGGAACTGAGGCTCGCGCAAGCGGCACTCTCGACCATTACCGGGGAGTACACTTCCGACGATCTGCTCGGCGACATTTTTTCTCGCTTTTGCATTGGAAAATAGCGAGCCTCCGCTCTGCGCTGACACCGGGCCGGGTCACAGGTCGCATCCGAGTTCCGTTCTGAAGCGACGTCGAAATGGCCTGCCTCCTGCCACGACGGGAAGTTCTGTAGGCAGCCCGGGCCCGGGGCGATAGGAAGGCGGCATTAAAAACCATCAAGCTCCGCCACGGGTGTGGCGCCGGGTTCGCCAACGCTAAGCTTCCCGGTAAATTGTTCCACGTGGAACAATAAGGGGGTGTTCCACGTGAAACATTGCCGCTTGGGCCGGCCACTTTTTTGGCGTAAAATTCGCAGTCCTTTCCACGGCCCAAAGCGATGCGCACTTCTAAAATCTTTGATGTGATCGTGATTGGCGGCGGCCACGCCGGAACGGAGGCCGCGCTCGCCAGCGCGCGCATGGGCCGCCAAACGTTATTGCTCACCCAAAGCATCGAAACGCTCGGGCAGATGTCCTGCAATCCGTCGATTGGCGGCATCGGAAAAGGCCACTTGGTCAAGGAGATCGATGCGCTTGGCGGCGCAATGGCCGCTGCCACGGACGAGGCGGGTATTCAGTTCCGCAGGCTCAATTCGAGTAAAGGTCCGGCGGTGCGCGCCACTCGCGCCCAGGCGGACAGGATGCTTTACAAGCAGGCCATACGGCATCGCCTGGAAAATCAGCCGGGTCTCACCTTGTTTCAGCAATCGGTGGACGACCTCGTGCTGGAGGGCGACCGCGTGGTCGGGGTAAAGACCCAACTCGGCATCCACTTTGCCGCGCCCGCGGTCGTGCTGACGGCCGGGACCTTCCTTTCCGGGCTAATCCATATTGGACTCGCCCATCACACGGGTGGCCGCGCAGGTGATCCCGCTTCACTCACACTCTCGCATCGTCTGCGGGAACTCCAGCTGCCGGTCGGACGGCTCAAGACCGGCACCCCGCCCCGTCTAGACGGCCGCACGGTCGACTATTCCGGGATGACTGAGCAACTCGGCGATACGCCCATGCCGGTCTTTTCATTTATGGGTTCGGTTGATCAACATCCCCGCCAGGTATCTTGCTGGATAACCCAGACTAACGAACGGACCCACGAGATAGTCCGTGGCGGCTTGGACCGCTCGCCGATGTTCACCGGCGTCATTGAAGGCGTCGGGCCGCGATACTGTCCGTCCATCGAGGACAAGATTCATCGCTTTGCCGGCAAGCCATCGCATCAGATTTTCATTGAGCCCGAGGGGCTCACGACCCAGGAGCTGTACCCCAATGGAATTTCGACCAGCCTGCCCTTTGATGTGCAGTGCGATCTGGTGCATTCCATCCGAGGCCTGGAGAACGCGCACATCGTGCGGCCGGGTTACGCGATCGAGTACGACTACTTCGATCCTCGGGCGCTTGGATCCTCCCTGCAAACGAAGGCTATCACGGGCCTGTTTTTCGCGGGCCAAATCAACGGCACCACCGGTTACGAGGAAGCCGCTGCGCAGGGCTTGCTCGCCGGGGTCAATGCCGCCCTCTATACGACCGGCAAAACCGACTGGTGTCCGCGGCGCGATCAGGCGTACCTGGGCGTGCTGGTGGATGATCTGATCACCCGCGGCGTGTCGGAGCCTTATCGCATGTTCACCAGCCGCGCCGAATACCGTTTGCAGTTAAGAGAAGACAACGCCGACCTGCGCTTGACCGAGGCCGGCCGCCGGCTCGGCCTCGTCGATGATGAGCGGTGGGCGCATTTCGAGGCGAAGCGCGAGGCGGTGGAACGAGAAATCGAGCGTCTCAAGGGGACCTGGGTCAATCCCCGGTTGATACCCGAAGTTGATGCGCAACGCGTGCTGGGACAGTCGATGGAGCGAGAGTACACACTCGCTGAGCTGCTCCGGCGCCCCGATGTCAGCTATGAAAGCCTGCTCACCCTGCCCCACGCCGGTGCAGTGGTGGCGCAGGCCCAGGTGGCCGAGCAAGTGGAGATTGCGCTCAAGTACGAGGGCTATATCACGCGGCAGTTGGAAGAGATTGCTCGACAGGCAGAAAACGAAACCCGAACCCTGCCGACAACCTTGGATTATGGCGCGGTGCGCGGCCTGTCCAAGGAAGTTCAGCAGCGACTCAATCAGTTCAAGCCGCAGACCTTGGGACAGGCCTCACGCATGCAGGGTGTCACCCCGGCGGCCATTTCGTTATTGCTCGTTTATTTGAAACGTGGTGGATTGCTCGCTCACGAGGGCGATGCGGGCAGCACGGGTCAACAAACGGCCCGCCGATGACCCTCCGCGCAAAACTCTCCGCCGGAGCCGATGCCCTGGAAGTGGCCCTGGACGCCACAAAGCAGACGGCGCTGCTGGGATACATCGACCTGCTGGTCAAGTGGAACCGGGTGCATAACCTGACGGCCGTGCGCGAACCGGAGCAGATGGTGGTCCTGCATCTGCTCGATAGCCTGGCGTTGCTGCCCCACCTGAACGATTGCGCCGCTTTGGTAGATGTGGGCAGCGGTGCCGGCCTGCCCGGGATCCCCATTGCCATTGCGCGGCCCGAGCTGCAGATTACCTTGCTCGACAGCAATCACAAGAAGGTCGCCTTCCTGCAACAGGTCAAAGCTGAGTTAGCGCTTGCTAACGTCACGATCGTCTGTGACAGGGTCGAGGCTTGGCGCCCGCAGCCAGGCTTCGATGTCGTGGTTTCCCGCGCTTTCGCAGATCTGGCGGATTTCGCCCGCCAGGCGCGCCACCTGGTCGCGCCCGGTGGCCAGCTCCTCGCCATGAAAGGGGTTTATCCGTACGAGGAAATCGCTGCTCTGCCGGCGGGCTGCGAACTCGAAAGCGTCATCGAGCTGCAGGTGCCGACCCTCAGCGCAAAACGCCATTTGGTTGCAATGGCAGTCCACTAGCGAGAAATCATGCTCGGAATCAATGATTATTGGGGATTCGTTGCCGCTACTATGGTGTTTCTGATGCTGCCCGGTCCGGGTACCTTCGGAGTGCTGACGTCGACCGGCAAGGGGGGACTACGCGCCGGATTCACCGCTCTGGCGGGTATCATTGTCGGCGACTGGATTCTCATGCTCTTGGCGGTTATCGGCGTTGCTGCGCTCCTGAAAGCCAATCCGCTCGCATTTCATCTCGTGCAGTATGCCGGGGCCGGCTACCTGGTTTATCTGGGTGCCCGGCTGGTTGTCGACAAAGATGGCGAGAGCGCGCCGAAGTTGCTGCGTATCGGCAATGGGAAATTCTTCCGCCAGCTATTCCTGATCACTTTGATGAATCCCAAAGCCATTATTTTCTACATGGCCTTCTTCCCCCTCTTTGTCGACCCCGTTGCCCACCGTGGCGCTTTGACCTTTGCCGCCATGGCCGGCACCATTTCGCTCTGCACCGTGCTCTACGGCGGCATGCTGGTCATTTCCGGCGATCGGCTAGCGCGCCGCCTTGCGCGCAGCGACCGCCTGCGGCGCTGGGCGTCGCGCTTCGCCGGCCTGTTCCTGGTCGGTTTCGGCGTTCGCCTTTCTACCCAGTGATCCAATGGCCAAAATCTTCGCGATAGCAAATCAGAAGGGAGGAGTAGGCAAGACTTCCATGGCCGTTAACCTCGCGGCGAGTCTCGCTCACTACGGTAAGCGGACGCTGCTCGTTGATCTTGATCCGCAGGGCAACGCAACGACCGGCAGCGGCATTGATAAGGGCGAAGTCGATAATACGGTCTATGGCTTGCTGCTCGGCGAATACAACCTTGCTGAAACGAGAATTCGTGCGCAGGGAGCCTACGATGTGCTGCCCGCCAATCGCGAGCTCGCGGGTGCCGAGATTGAGCTGATCGATCTCGACCGGCGCGAATTTCGTCTCGTGGACGCGTTTAGGGACGTGGCGCAGGACTACGACTTCATCGTGATCGACTGTCCGCCTGCGTTGAATCTGCTCACCGTCAATGGGCTGACGGCTGCGCATGCCGTCATCATCCCCATGCAGTGCGAGTACTACGCCTTGGAGGGCTTGAGCGACCTGGTCGGTACGCTGCGCAAAGTGAAGGCCAACCTGAATCCCGGGATCGAAATTGAAGCCCTGGTACGCACCATGTACGACCCGCGCAATACGCTCACCGTACAGGTTTCGGAAGAATTGAAAAAGCATTACGGCGACAAGGTCTTCGACACGGTGATCCCGCGCAACGTGCGCATCGCCGAGGCGCCGAGCTTCGGTAAGCCGGTGATCCTCTATGATGCGGCTTCGAAGGGCGCCCAATCCCATCTCGCGTTCGCGCGCGAACTGCTTGCTCGACAAGGGCAGCCGGTCGCGCAAGATATTGAGGCGACGACATGATAAAAACCAAGGGCCTCGGTCGCGGTCTGGACGTCCTGCTTTCCGGCAGCAAGAGCGATAGCAGTGATGCGCTGATGGAATTGGCGGTCGCGAAAGTCCAGCCTGGGCGCTATCAGCCGCGCACCCGCATGGATTCAGCCTCACTGCGCGAGCTGGCCGATTCGATCAAGGCTCAAGGCATGATGCAGCCGATTCTGGTGCGCCGCCTCGATAGCTCCAAATACGAAATCATTGCCGGCGAGCGGCGTTGGCGTGCGGCGCAGATGGCCGGCCTCGCGCGACTGCCGGCGCTCGTGCGCGACGTACCGGATGAATCGGCCGCGGCAATGGCGCTGATCGAAAATATTCAGCGCGAAAATCTGAATCCGCTCGAAGAAGCGTTTGGGATCCAGCGCTTGGTCGAGGACTTCAAGATGACCCACGACGCAGCCGCACAAGCGGTCGGCCGCTCGCGCAGTGCCGTCACCAATCTGCTGCGTCTGACGCAGTTGGCGAAGCCGGTGCAGGACCTGTTGCTGGAGGGCGCTCTCGACATGGGCCACGCGCGTGCGTTGCTTCCGCTTAGCCCGGCACGGCAAATCGAGGTGGCGAATCAAGTGGTGGCGAAGGGTCTCAGTGTCCGCCATACCGAACGGCTCGCCACTGAGCAAAGCCAGGCACGCAAAACCAGCACTCAGCGTGCCATCCCTGACCCGGATGTGCATCGGCTCGAACAAGAGTGGTGTGAAACTCTGGGTACCACAGTCACTTTCAAAGTCAGGAAAAAGGGCGGCGGCACCATGGCGATCGATTACGCGAGTCTCGACCAGCTTGAAGAAATCCTCAAACGGCTGCGCGGCGATTAAGCTGCCCTTGGGCGGCGTGTTTGACGATAAAGCCCGCAACTCGATACAATCGCAAAGTTTGTTCGTCGGTGGTTCGCGTGGGCTTAGTTAATAGCAGGCCTCTGCGCGCCGTCCTTCGATGGCAGCTCTACATCACCGGCGCCCTGACAATAATCGCCGGGTTGTGGGCGGGCCTGGCAGGCGCAATTTCGGCATTGCTCGGCGGTGCGATCAGTTTTTCCGCGAGTTTCGTTTTTGCCCTCATCGTTTCCCGAATCGGTGTGACTTCCGCGGGTAACGTGCTGCGAACGGCGATGAGAGCCGAAACGAGCAAGATAGCACTGATGGTGATCCTGCTTTGGCTGGTGCTGACAGCTTATAAGAACATTGTCATGGCTGCATTTTTCGCCACCTTCATCACGACCGTGCTGGCCTCCCAATTTGCATTATTGGTTCGCGACGAATAGAAGAATCAGGACTGCGCCATGGCCGCCGAAGAAGCCTTAACTCCGACTCAATACATCACCCATCACCTCACCTTCCTGACCGAGCCGGCCGGTGACGGTTCGTTCTGGGCCGTGAATGTCGATTCATTGGTCGTGTCGGCGCTACTGGGAGTGATCGCCTTCGGCTGGTTCTATCGCGTCGCCCGCAAGGCGACCCCCGGTGTTCCCAGCAAGGTCCAGGCCTTCATCGAGCTCGCCGTTGAGTTCGTCGACGAACAAGTCAAGAGCATGTTTCACGGCGATCGCCGCGTCATCTCCCCGCTCGCACTCACCGTATTTGTCTGGGTCCTGCTGATGAACGCCATGGACTTCCTGCCCATCGACATCACGTCCTGGATTTATGAGCACGTATTTCGTTTGCACCACTGGCGCCAGGTGCCGACGGCGGATGTGAACACCACCTTTGCCCTGGCGCTCACGGTGTGGCTGTTGATGATCTTCTACAGCATCAAGGTAAAGGGTTTAGGCGGCTGGATCCACGAATTATTCTGCTCTCCCTTCGGTGCCAATCCACTGCTCTGGCCGTTCAACATGCTGTTCAACCTGGTCGAGTACATCTCCAAGCCGCTGTCTCACTCCCTGCGACTGTACGGGAACATGTACGCCGGCGAGATCATCTTTCTGCTGCTTGGCCTGCTCGCCTCCACCAGCGTCGCCGGCACGCTGAGCAGCGGCCTGCTGGGGCTGGGCTGGTCGATTTTTCATATCTTGATCGTGGTCCTGCAGGCCTACATTTTCATGATGCTCACCGTCGTCTATTTGTCGATGGCGCACGAGTCGCACTGATTTCGCGAAATTGAAAGTTGTAGTCGTAAACTCGTAATCAAAAGCGAAGAAAGGGAAACAAATGGAAAAACTTCAACTCCTGGCAATGATCCAGGCTTACACCGGTGTTGGCATCGGCTTGATGATCGGCCTGGGTGCGGCCGGCGCCTGTATCGGCGTGGGTATCATGTGCAGCCGCTTCCTCGAGGGCGCGGCGCGTCAGCCTGAATTGATGCCGCAACTGCAAGCCAAGGTGTTTCTCTTGCTCGGGTTGATCGACGCTTCGTTTATTATTGGCCTGGGTATCGCCATGTTGTTTGCCTTCGGCAACCCGCTCCTCGGCGTTATTCCCAGGTAAGTGGTGGTTTCCTACACTCTCTCGCCAAGGGTAAGTCAATGAACATCAATCTGACCCTCGTCGGTCAAGCGATAGCGTTCGGCCTGTTCATCTGGTTCACCGCCCGATTCGTCTGGCCGCCGTTGATCAGGGCCATCGAGACCCGGCAACGGCAAATCGCCGACGGTCTGGCGGCCGCCGAACGTGGCAAGCAGGACCTCGCCAGTGCCGAATCGCGGGCTGCCCAGCTGGAAAATGAAGCGCGCGCCAAGGCCCAGCAGATTCTCGCGCAAAGCGAAAAGCGCGCAGCCGCCATCGTCGACGAAGCGAAAGTTACCGCCAAGGTGGAAGGCGACCGCATCGTTGCCGGTGCCAAGGCAGAAATCGACCAGGAAGTGCAGCGCGTGAAGGCGGACTTGCGCCAGCAAGTCGCGGTACTGGCGGTGACGGGCGCAGAAAAGATACTGCGTCGCGAAGTGGATGCGAAAGCGCACGCCGATATCCTGAGCGGGCTTTCGCAACAGCTTTAATTGAGCGCACACCGCAATGGCTGAACTCATTACGATTGCCCGTCCTTACGCAGAAGCGGTATTCAAGCTCGCGAAGGAGGGTAACGCCCTCGATCGCTGGGCGCAAGCGTTGCGGGAGGTGGCGACTATTGTCGCCAATCCCGATATGCACGCCTGCATCAGCAACCCGAAGGTCAGTGCGGCCAAACTATTCGAGCTGCTTTCCTCGATCGTGAAGACCCCGCTCGATGAGCAAGCGCAGAACTTCGTACGCCTGCTGATCGATAACGGCCGGCTCGACGCCCTGCCGCAAATCGAGATTCAGTTTCAGCACCTGAAGGACGAATTCGAGGGTACCGCCGAAGCCGATGTGGTGAGCGCGTTCGAGCTCACGGAGGCTCAACTCGCGCACCTCACGGCGCAGTTGGAGGCTCGTTTCAAGCGCAAGATCAAGGCGAGCGTGCGCATCGACAAAGAACTGATCGGTGGCGTGCGCGTCACCGTCGGCGACGAAGTACTCGACGCGTCGGTGCGTGGCCGTCTTGCCGCCATGTCCAGCGCGCTTCAATCTTAGGGAGTCCAGATTATGCAACTCAATCCTTCCGAAATCAGCGAACTGATCAAGAGTCGCATCGAGAATCTTGGCGTCGCCGCCGAAGTTCGCAATGAAGGCACGGTGGTGACCGTGACCGACGGCATCTGCCGCGTCCATGGCCTGTCGAACGCCATGCAGGGAGAGATGTTGGAGTTTCCCGGCAACACCTTCGCGCTCGCGCTCAACCTTGAGCGCGATTCAGTCGGTGCCGTCGTATTGGGCGCCTACGAACACATCACCGAGGGCGACACCGTCAAATGCACCGGGCGCATTCTGGAAGTACCGGTCGGCCCCGAGCTGATTGGCCGGGTCGTCAACGCGCTGGGCCAGCCCATTGATGGCAAGGGCCCGGTCAACGCCAAGATGAGCGAACCCATCGAAAAGATCGCGCCCGGGGTCATCGAACGTAAATCGGTCTCGCAGCCGGTGCAGACCGGTCTCAAGGCGATCGATGCCATGGTCCCCGTCGGCCGCGGTCAGCGCGAGCTGATCATTGGCGATCGGCAGACCGGCAAGACCGCGGTCGCAGTCGACACCATCATCAACCAGAAGGGCAAGGACCTGATCTGCGTCTATGTCGCCATCGGCCAGAAGGCCTCGTCGATCATGAACGTGGTGAAGAAACTGGAAGAGCACGGCGCCCTGGCCTATACCATTGTCGTCGCGGCGACGGCCTCGGAGTCCGCCGCCATGCAGTACATCTCCCCGTATTCCGGGTGCACCATGGGGGAATACTTCCGCGATCGTGGTCAGGACGCGCTCATTATTTATGACGATCTGACCAAGCAGGCTTGGGCTTACCGGCAGATCTCCCTGTTGCTGCGTCGTCCGCCCGGCCGCGAAGCCTACCCCGGGGATGTGTTCTACCTGCACTCTCGCTTGCTCGAGCGCGCGGCGCGGGTGAACGAAGAGTACGTCGAGAAATACACCAAGGGCGCCGTCAAGGGCAAGACCGGCTCGCTCACCGCGTTGCCGATTATCGAAACGCAGGCGGGCGACGTGACCGCCTTTGTGCCAACCAACGTGATTTCCATTACCGACGGACAGATCTTCCTGGAAACCGATCTGTTCAACGCCGGCATCCGTCCGGCCATCAATGCGGGTATTTCGGTATCTCGGGTGGGTGGCGCGGCGCAGACCAAGGTCATCAAGAAGCTGGGCGGTGGAGTGCGCCTCGCGCTCGCTCAGTACCGCGAACTGGCGGCCTTTGCCCAGTTCGCTTCGGATCTCGATGAAGCCACGCGCAAGCAGCTCGATCGCGGCCGCATGGTGACCGAGCTGATGAAGCAGCCGCAGTACTCGCCGCTGCAGGTGAACGAAATGGCGGTCACGCTGTTCGCCGTCAACAACGGCTATCTGGATGGTATCGAGGTGACCAAGGCACTTTCTTTTGAATCCGCCTTGCGTGCTTTTCTCAAGAGCAATTACGCCGCACTGATGGATAAGATCGAGGCAGCCAAGGATTTGGATGCCGACAGCGAAAAGCAGCTGAACGCCGCCATTCAGGAATTCAAGAAGACCGGCACCTACTAGGGACACGGGTCATGGCGAGCTCCAAAGAAATTCGGATGAAGATCAAGAGCGTGCAGAATACGCGCAAGATCACCAAGGCCATGGAAATGGTGGCGGCGTCGAAAATGCGCAAGGCACAGGAAAGGATGCGCGCCTTTCGTCCGTACGGCGACAGAATCCGCAATATCGCCGCGCATCTGTCGGCGGCCAATCCAGAATATCGGCCGCCGTTTGTACTGAAGCGTGACCCGATCAAAAACGTCGGGTTGATCGTCATCACCTCCGACAAGGGCCTGTGCGGCGGCATGAACACCAACGTGTTGCGCCTCGCGTTATCGAATATGAAGCAGTGGAGCGCCGAGGGCAAAGGGGTCCGCGTCACGGCGTTCGGCAACAAGGGCTTCGGCTTCATGCAGCGCGCCAGTGCCGAGCTGGTCTCCCACGCGGTGGGCATGGGAGATCGGCCGCAGTTCGAAAAAATACTGGGTCCGCTCAAGGTGCAACTCGATGCCTACGCCAAGGGTGAGATCGACGCCTTGTATTTAGCCAACACGCGCTTCGTCAACACCATGAAGCAGGATCCGACACTGGAACAAATCCTGCCGCTCTCCGGCGAGCGGCTGGGCACCTCCGATCTCACCTGGGACTACATCTACGAGCCCGATGCGAAGGAGGTGCTGGACGAGCTGTTGCTGCGTTATATCGAAGCGTTGATCTACCAGGCGCTCTCGGAGAACATGGCGTCGGAGCAAAGCGCCCGGATGGTCGCCATGAAGGCGGCCTCGGACAACGCGAGCACGGTGATCGAGGAGCTCACTCTGGTCTACAACAAGACCCGCCAGGCCGCCATCACCAAGGAACTCTCCGAGATTGTGGGCGGCGCCGCCGCGGTCTAGTACGCCGAAGAACGAATTCGAATCCGCACTTTAGGAAACCAAGATGAACCAAGGAAAAATCGTGCAGTGCATCGGTGCCGTGGTCGACGTCGAGTTCACGCGCGATCAGATGCCGAGGATCTACGACGCACTGAAGATGGAGGGCACCGATCTCACGCTCGAGGTGCAGCAGCAACTGGGTGACGGGGTCGTGCGCACCATTGCGCTGGGCTCATCCGAGGGCCTGCGCCGCGGCATGTTGGTCGTGAACACCCGCTCGCCGATCATGGTACCGGTGGGCCCCAAAACGCTCGGACGGATCATGAACGTACTGGGCGCGCCCATTGACGAGGCCGGCCCGATAGGCGCCGAGAAAACCTCCTCCATTCACAGCAGCGCCCCCGCGTTCGAGGAGCTTTCTCCTTCCACGGAATTGCTGGAAACGGGCATCAAGGTGATCGACCTCGTATGCCCGTTCGCGAAGGGCGGCAAGGTCGGCCTGTTCGGCGGCGCCGGAGTGGGCAAGACCGTCAACATGCTCGAGTTGATCCGCAACATCGCGATCGAACACAGCGGCTATTCGGTGTTTGCCGGCGTCGGTGAGCGCACGCGCGAGGGCAACGATTTCTATCACGAGATGAAGGAATCGAACGTGCTCGACAAGGTGGCGATGGTGTACGGGCAGATGAACGAGCCGCCCGGCAATCGCCTGCGTGTGGCACTGACCGGGCTCACCATGGCCGAATACTTCCGCGACGAAGGCCGCGACGTGCTGTTCTTCGTCGACAACATCTATCGCTTCACGCTCGCCGGCACCGAGGTATCTGCGCTGCTCGGCCGCATGCCTTCGGCAGTGGGCTATCAACCGACACTCGCCGAAGAGATGGGCCGCCTTCAGGAGCGTATTACTTCCACCAAGACCGGGTCGATCACTTCCATCCAGGCGGTGTACGTACCGGCCGATGACCTGACCGACCCCTCACCGGCCACCACGTTCGGCCACCTCGACTCGACCGTGGTGCTGTCGCGCGACATCGCTTCCCTGGGCATTTATCCCGCCGTGGACCCGCTCGACTCGACTTCGCGGCAGATGGACCCCAACGTGGTGGGCGAGGAACATTACAACGTCGCGCGCTCGGTGCAGGCGACCCTGCAGCGCTACAAGGAATTGCGCGACATCATCGCGATTCTGGGCATGGACGAACTCTCTCCCGAGGATAAACTGGCGGTGGCAAGGGCGCGGAAGATTCAGCGGTTTCTGTCCCAGCCGTTCAACGTCGCCGAAGTGTTTACCGGCCAGAAGGGCAAGTACGTGCCGCTTAAGGAAACGATCAAGGGCTTCAAGGGCATCGTCGCCGGCGACTATGATCACCTGCCCGAACAGGCCTTCTACATGGTGGGTGGCATCGAAGAAGCGGTCGAGAAGGCGAAGACAATACAGTAAGACGAACTCTAGCCTTCCGGCTTCGGGAAAAACCCATGGCAAATACCATTCACGTCGACGTCGTGAGCATCGAAGAGCAGATCTACTCGGGCGAGGCGGAATTCGTCATCCTGCCCGGTGAGCTCGGTGAGCTCGGTATCTATCCGCGCCACGCCCCGCTGATTACGCGTATCAAGCCAGGCATGCTGCGCATCAAGGTGCCTAACCAGGGCGATGAGGAGCACGTGTTCGTCGCCGGTGGAATACTGGAAGTCCAGCCGCGCTCGGTGACGGTACTTGCCGATCACGCCATCCGCGCCCGCGACCTCGACGAAGCCAAGGCGGCAGAAGCCAAGCGGTTGTCCGAAGAGGCAACGCAAGAGCGCCAGGGGAAAGTGCAGTATGCCAAGGCCGAAGCAGAGTTGGAAATTCAGCTGGCGGAAACGTCGGCGCTTGTGCGTACCTTGCGCCGCCGGCGTTGAGGTTGACCGCGCAGGTCATGGAATAGGGCGGCCTAGGTCGCCTTTTTTTTGGACAAGGCAGTATCGTCTTAGCGGCGCCGCGTTTTAGCCAGTTGGCGAAGGGAAACATGCGACCTCTGCGGGAGTTCCCACTTGAAGCGAAGCGGCGCGTTCGCGGAGTCTTTACCGATATCGACGATACGCTCACGCGATACGGCCGCTTGCACTCCACCACGCTAAGCGCGCTGGAAGCCCTGCGCGGCGCCGGACTCCCCGTGATCGCCGTCACCGGCCGCCCCACCGGCTGGTGCGAAGCGCTCGCCCGACAATGGCCGATCGACGCGGTGGTGGCTGAAAATGGCGCTGCCTGTCATTACCTCGATTCCAGGAGCGGCCGGCAATACACGATTCACGATGCCGATGCGCCGCGTCGCGCCGCCCATCGCGAGCGTCTCATCGCGATCGCGCATCGTGTGTTACTCGATTTTCCCGGGGCCAGGTTGAGTGAAGATCTCTGGTTGCGGACCGGCGATGTCGCGATCGATATTGGTGAGAATGTCGACCCACTTGCGCCGGAGAGTGTGGCCCGCATGGCCGATGCCCTGCGCGCCCAAGGGTGTAACGTCGCCGCGAGTTCCATCCATGTCCACGCCTCGTTCGGCGACTACGACAAGCTGAAGATGAGCCGCCGCGTGGCGCGCGAATTATTCGCGATTGACTTGGATGCCCAGGCTGACCAGTGGGTGTTCATCGGCGATGCGCCCAACGACGCGCCGATGTTCGCTCATTTCGCGAATTCAGTTGGCGTGGCAAACGTCATGCAGTTCGCCGACCGGCTGGTGGCAAAACCTCGTTACGTGACGCAGGCGGGCTACGGCGAGGGCTTTGTCGAGCTGGCGAGTGCGTTGCTCGCCGTCCAACCGGATCCACCTCTTCTGGGCCCGTCGGGGCAGGCGGGATCGGTTTGCAGTGGGACGCATCGCTGAATGCGCCAGCCTGGCCGCGGCTGAGCGTGATCCCATGGCGCATTCTCGCGAGGGCGGGGACTTTAGGCCAGGGCTGTGCCATGCCCTCAGTCGGAGGCGCCGCCGGGGCATGCTAAAATCCGCCATCGCGTCCCGCTGATGCCTCCTCGATGAATATCATCATTCTTGCCGCCGGCCAGGGCAAACGCATGTATTCCGCACTGCCCAAGGTCCTGCACAAGCTGGCCGGCAAAACCTTGCTCGCTCACGTCATCGACACCGCGCAAACGCTGTCGCCAAGCAAGGTGTGCGTCGTCTACGGCCACGGCGGCGAGGCCGTTCCTAAAGCGTTCGCGGGGCGTCATCTCGGCTGGGTCAGGCAGGAACCGCAGCTCGGCACGGGCCACGCGGTGCAACAGGCGCTGCCGTACGTCGATCGCGACGGAATAACGCTGATTCTCTACGGTGACGTCCCACTGGTCACCAGCATGACCATGCAAGCGCTCACCGCCATCGCCAAGCGGGGCAGCCTCGCGCTACTCACCGTGCAGCTTGCTGACCCGACCGGGTACGGCCGCATCCTGCGCAGTGCGAGCGGTGCCGTGCAGGCCATTGTCGAGCACAAGGACGCAACCGATGCGCAGCGCGCCGTACAGGAAGTGAATACCGGCATCATGGCCGTGCCGACCGACAAGCTGGCAAAGTGGGTAGCAGCGCTGTCCGATCACAACGCGCAGAAGGAGTACTATCTGACCGATATCGTCGCCAATGCGGTGGCCGATGGCGTCGCCGTCGAACCGCATGTGCTGACCGATGCTTGGGAAAGCCTCGGCGTGAACAGCCAGGTACAGCTTGCCGAGGTGGAGCGCATTCATCAGCGAAACACCGCGAGAGCGCTGCTCGAGCAGGGCGTTGCCTTGGCCGATCCGGCACGCTTCGACGTGCGCGGTGAGCTCAGCTGCGGGCGCGACGTATTCATCGATGTGAATTGCGTGTTCGAGGGCACGGTGCGGCTGGGTGACAACGCGACGGTCGGCGCCCACTGCGTGCTGAAGAACGTGACCGTCGAGGCGGGCGCACGCATCGAACCGTTCTGTCACATGGAGGATGCCGTCATCGGCCCGGCTTCACGTGTCGGGCCCTACGCGCGCATCCGTCCGGGCACGGTAACCGCCGAAGACGTACACATCGGCAACTTCGTGGAAGTCAAAAACAGCCGGATCGCCGCCCATTCCAAAGCCAACCACCTCGCCTATGTGGGCGACACGACGGTAGGCAGCAATGTGAACATCGGCGCCGGCACGATCACCTGCAACTACGATGGGGCCAATAAGCACCGCACGGTCATCGAGGACGATGTGTTCATCGGCTCGGATACGCAGCTCGTGGCGCCGGTGACGGTAAAGCGCGGCGCGACGCTCGGCGCGGGCACCACCCTCACCAGAGACGCACCCGCCGGACAGCTCACCCTTTCACGCGCAAGGCAAGTGACGATCGAGGACTGGCAGCGGCCGGTGAAGAAACCGAAAACCTGACGAAAGCTATCCTGCGGGCGCATTCCGACCAATGAAGGTAGCCGCTGCGGAGCAAAACGCAACATCGTTTGAAGGGTGATGTGCCAAACTGCATTGCCGTGCAATCCGTGCTAGGCTCAATTGTCACTTTCCAGCGAATCCCTGAAAGGCCACTATGTGCGGCATCGTCGGCGCGATAGCGCATCGTAACGTCGTTCCCGTCCTGATCGAGGGCTTGAGCCGCCTCGAATACCGCGGTTACGATTCCGCCGGAGTGGCGGTGCTGAACGGGGGTATCAAGCGCGTGCGCGCGGTCGGACGGGTAGCCGATATGCAGGCCAAAGCCCAAGCCGAGGACCTGCACGGTCTGGTCGGCATCGGTCATACCCGCTGGGCAACGCACGGCGGTGTCACCGAATTCAACGCGCATCCGCATATTTCCCGCAACGAAATCGCGGTCGTGCACAATGGCATCATCGAGAACCACGACCAGCACCGCGCTCATCTGAAAGCGCTCGGCTACCAGTTCGAGTCGCAGACCGACACCGAAGTGATCGCGCACCTGATTCATCACCATTATGCGCAGACCGGCGATCTCTTCGTCGCTACCCAACGGGCAGTGCGCGAGTTGATCGGCGCCTATGCGATCGGCGCCGTGGCGCTCAAGGCGCCTCACGTCATGACTTGCGCGCGCATGGGGTGCCCCCTCTTGATCGGCTTGGGTGAAGGCGAGAATTTCATCGCCTCGGATGTCTCCGCGATACTTTCCTCCACCCGCAGAGTGATGTACCTGGAAGACGGCGACGTGGCCGAGCTGCGCTGCGAGGCCGTCACCATCGTGGATCGCGCGGGCACGCTGATGCAGCGTTCGGTGAACGTGAGCGATGTGTCGCTCGCCTCCATGGAGCTGGGCCCGTACAGCCACTACATGCAGAAGGAAATCCACGAGCAGCCGCGCGCTCTCACCGACACGATCGAACCGGTCATCGGTGAAGGCTTCAAGCCCATCCTGTTTGGTGCCGAGGCGGAGCCGGTCCTGCGCGACATCAATGCCATCCTGATCCTCGCTGCCGGCACCAGTTACTACGCGAGCCTCACCGCGAAATACTGGATCGAGTCCATCGCCAGGATTCCGGTCGCCGTGGAAATCGCGAGCGAGTACCGCTACCGCGAGTCGGTGCCCAACCCGAAGCAGCTGATCATTACGATCTCGCAGTCCGGTGAAACGCTGGACACCATGGAGGCGTTGAAGCACGCCAAGGCGCTGGGTCATGGAAAGACACTTTCCATTTGTAATGTGCTGGAGAGCGCGATTCCGCGCGCTTCCAGGCTCGTCTTCTATACGCGGGCCGGCGCCGAAATTGGCGTCGCTTCCACCAAAGCCTTCACGACTCAGCTGGCCGCGCTGTTCACCTTGGCGGTGACGCTCGCTCAGATGCGCGGCCTCATGAGCGCGGAGAAAGGAGCCGAATTCCGCGATTGCCTGCGCCATCTGCCCGGCAGCGTGCAACACGCGCTCAACCTTGAGCCGCAAATCGCCGAGTGGGCAAAAGCCTTTGCCGGCAAGCAGCATGCATTGTTCCTCGGTCGCGGCATTCACTATCCGATCGCACTGGAAGGGGCGCTCAAGCTGAAGGAAATTTCCTACATTCACGCCGAGGCGTACCCCGCCGGAGAACTGAAACACGGACCGCTCGCCCTGGTCGACAGTGCCATGCCGGTGGTCGTCATCGCGCCGAACGACATGCTGCTCGAAAAAGTAAAATCCAACATGCAGGAAGTGCGCGCGCGCGGCGGTGAACTGTTCGTCTTCGCCGACCTGGATAGCCACTTCGCGGAAAGCGAGGGCGTGCATGTGATCCGCACGCCACGCCATGTGGGCGTACTTTCACCCATCGTCCACGCGATCCCCGTTCAGATGCTCGCCTATCACGCTGCACTGCAGAAAGGCACCGATGTGGACAAGCCGCGCAATTTAGCCAAGTCCGTGACCGTTGAGTAAGGGGCGGCGGCGACCTGACAAGGTTCGTTGCCAGTAAAAGAGCGTCTTCGCCACAAATTGCAAAGAGCCGTCGGCGCAACTGCGGTCATGCGGCGCACGGCGTGCGACTCCGTTTTACTTCGGGATCGTCGATGGGGTTTAGTGGAAGCGCGCCCGTGGAACGTCCGTTGGCCATGAACATCTGCTGCAGCGGTCATCCCGTACGATGAAGATCTTCCTCAGCTATTCCTCCAAAGATCGTCTCCTCGTTGAGCCCATTTATCTGGCGCTGCGCGCTGAGGGTTACGCGGTATTCTTCGACCGCGCCAACCTGCCGGCCGGTGATGAGTACGACGTGCGTATCCGCCAAGCCATCGAAGATGCCGATCTTTTCATGTTCCTGGTGAGTCCCGATTCGCTCGCGAGCGGCAGTTACACTCTCACTGAACTCGAGATCGCGCAGAAGACCTGGGACCACCCGCGCGGCAAGGTCCTGCCCGTGCTCATTCATCCGGTCGAAATCGCGCAGCTGCCGCCTTATCTGCGCGCCGTCACGGTGCTCGAGCCGGTGGGTAACGTGGCTGCCGCGGTGGCGGATGCCGTGCACCGCATGGCGTTGGCGAAGTGGCACCGGCGCGGCAAGTTCCTTGCTGGCGGGTTGGCTGCGGTCATTGCCTTCGGCGCGGGCACTTATCTCCTCGCTCCCGGGGTGCTGCGCAAATTGTCCGGACAATCGAGCAACGAAGTGAGAGGCAAGGACGGCGCGATGGCTCTGCTGGTTCCGGGAGGAGCGTTTGTCATGGGCGATGACGAAGAATTACCCCGGAAGGAAATCCACGTGGATAGCTTTTATATGGACAAGCAGGAAGTCAGTTTGGGGTTGTACGGCAAATTCCTCAAAGCGACCGGTTCAAAAATCAGTTCTGAATTCTGGAGCGAAACGGATCTGGCAGCTCACGCTGAGCTGCCGGTCATGGGGGTGAGTTGGTACGAGGCCGATGCCTACTGCCGCTGGGCCGGAAAGCGTCTTCCTACCGAGGCGGAATGGGAGAAAGCTGCGCGTGGAACCGATAGCCGCATCTACCCTTGGGGCG
>Ga0209118_1000267_pt1 | contig 32591 bp, 28 predicted proteins | sample BlaSpr_A8_Ref_M1_FD_187988 | JGI IMG/M metagenome (GOLD analysis project Ga0209118, IMG submission 187988) | Forest soil microbial communities from Thunder Bay, Ontario, Canada - Black Spruce, Ontario site 2_A8_Ref_M1 (SPAdes) (version 2) | ecosystem: Environmental > Terrestrial > Soil > Boreal... | reverse complement strand
GGGGTCGGCGGACTATGGCAACGACTCGATCGCGGGACAGTTCGACGTCGTGCTGGCAGAGCGCCAGCCCGGATCGTCGTTCAAGCCGTACATTTACGAGGCGGCGCTGCGCGACCACAAGATCACGTGGGCGACGATCCTTCACGACCAGCAGACCAACTTCAACGGCTACTCGCCGCACGACTTCGACAACGGCGGCATGGGAAATATCCCGGCCCGGACGGCGATCCTCTATTCGCGCAACATCCCCGCGGTCCAGGTCGGGCAGATGGAGGGGATGCAGAACGTCATCTCCCTTGCGCACGCGATGGGCATCAAGAGCAATCTCGATCCCGGGCTGTCGACCGCAATCGGCGGGAGCGATGTAACGCTTTTCGAGCACGTCCAGGGCTACCAGACGTTCGCGAACCAGGGCCAGCGCGTCGACCTCAGCGTCATCCGCGAGGTGGACGACGCTTCCGGCAAATCCATCTACTCGCATGGAACTCCTGGCGGCACCGCGGTGCTCACGCCCGCCGAGGCCTACCTGATCACGGGCACCCTCAAGGACTATCAGAACCAGTGGGGCTTCGGGTGGAACCGCCAGATGGCGAGTAAGACGGGGACCAGCGACAACGGCCGAGGCGGAATCCCCGACTCGTGGATCATGGCCTACAACCCGAACATAGTCGTCGGGGTTTGGGTCGGCAGCACCGCGCCGAACGGCGGTGGCGGCCTCATCACGGCCTATGGCGAGCAGGTGGGCAAGACAACGATGAGGCGGTTCATCAACGCCCTCCCGGGCAACATGCGCGACTGGTACTCCCAGCCGCCCGGCATCACGAAGGGCTGCAACGGAGCCAACACCCAGTACATCTTCCTGGCCGGTGGGTGCAACGCGACGCCCTCTTCTGCGTCGCCGGCAGCTTCACCATCCCCGACGGCGTCGCCTTCAGCCAGCCCGTCGGCGTCGCCATCCGCGTCTCCCAGCCCGGCGCCGTCACCTTCTCCGATCCCAACGCCGACACCTCCGGCGTCACCCCCTCCGGCCTCACCGTCACCGCCACCGCCATCGCCCAAACCCAGCCCGTAGAAGGTGTTGAAGATGAGCGAAAGTCCTTTCCTGGACAGCGTCGAACGCCGGCGGCCCGGCACGTCGATGCGCGCCTACGTCACCCGCACGCTGCCGCACAGCTCGGCGATCGTGGTCGCCAACCGAGCGCCGCACGAGCCGCGGCCGGAGGGCGGTTTCACGCGGGGCGCGGGCGGAGTGATCACCGCGCTTTTGACCATGGCGGAGGTGACCGCGGCGGACTGGGTCGCCTGCGCGAGAACCGACGCTGAGCGCCAGCTGGTCGCGCAGCAAGGCGCCACGTCTGTGGTGCCGCTCATTCGCGGCAATACGCATCTTCACTATGTGACCCCGACGCCGGAGCAGTACGAGCAGTACTACTCCGTGATCTCCAACCCTGTGCTGTGGTTCATCCAGCACTACCTCTGGGATCTCGCCCAGCAGCCGATCATCAACGGACGGATTCACCGCGCGTGGACCAACGGCTACGTGGAGGTAAACCGCCAGGTGGCGCGACGGGTGGCCGAGGTCGCCGCTCGACTACCTGACCGGCCGCTCGTCCTCGTGCACGACTACCAGCTGTATCTCGTGCCCAAGCTGGTCCGCGAGCACGTGCCTGGCGCGATCATCCAGCACTTCGTGCACATCCCATGGCCGACGCCGCAGTACTGGAAGGTGCTGCCCAGTGAGATGCGGGACGCCATCCTCCAGGGCCTGCTCGGTTGCGACATCGTCGGCTTTCAATCGAGCGGGGACGTTCGAAACTTCCTTATGACGTGTGAGATGAACGGCGGCCTTGCCGTCGATGAACGCGAGCGGGCCGTGCTGATCGACGGACGCGTCGTCTACGTGCGCAACTATCCGATCTCGATCGACGTCGCATCGACGACCCGCCTTTCGTTTTCACATGGCGTCATGGTCGAGGAGCGCAAGCTGCGGGACTGGCGCCCGGAGCACCTGATCGTGCGGATCGACCGCACCGATCCGTCGAAGAACATCGTGCGCGGCTTCCTGGCGTACGAGAAGCTGCTCGTTCATCACCCGGAGATGAAAGGGAAGGTTCAATTCTGGGCGTTCCTCCAGCCGTCGCGGCAAGACGTCGCCGCGTATCGCAACTACGTGCGTCGAGTGCGCCAGGTGGTTCAGCGCATCAACGCGCAGTACGCGAGCCAGGGTTGGCTCCCCATTCGCCTCGAGTTCGGCGAGAGCGTCCGCAAGGCGATGGCGGCGCTGCGCAACTTCGACGTGCTGGTGGTCAACCCGGTCTATGACGGGTTGAACCTTGTCGTCAAGGAGGGCGCCCTCGTCAACCGGGCAGACGGCGTGATCGTGTTGTCAGAGAACGCCGGCGCGCACGAGGAGCTCCATCAGCACGTGCTGTCGATCAATCCCTTCGACATCATGGCCACCGCTGACGCGATGCACCGAGGCATCGTGATGAGCGCGGGGGAGCGCAAACGGCTCAACGAGGGGGCGCGGGCGGTGGTTCGCACCAACGACATCGCGCGCTGGATCACCCGACAGGTGCAGGACATCCGTGACCTTGCCGCGACGCCAGGCCTGCGCGCCGGCTAACGGGAGGCGCGGACCGGAAGACTCTCGACGGATCTTCGGCGCCCATGCGGCCCATCTCCGGGTTCAGCGACTGCGCTGCTCGCTCACGCATGTAACGATGCGCTCGCTCCGCTGCTCGTCACTTCACCCGGATCTGGGCCACCTGGATCGCCGAATCTCTCGCCGAGAGCTTCCGGCCGCGCCTCGCGGCCGCGAGGCGACGCGCCTCGCGACCGATCTGTTATCTGCGCCCGTCAGTAGGGACGCGGCCCGCCGAACTCGCGCGAGCTGCGGCGGGCAACCGTTACGTTGCGCGCGAACATGATCGCGATCACGCGAGCGAGCGCCCAACCGATGAGCGCGTAAACGATGATCGCGATGACGGCGGACATCTCGAGGACTGCGCCTGAGCTTCCGCCGACCATCGGAAGCAGGTTCTTGAAGGGCGCCAGGAAGATATCGGTCAGGCCGTAAACGAAGCTGCTGAACCCTGCCAGCGGGTTGGCCGCTAAGAGCTTGAGAACCAGCCGGATGATCAGCAGCGCGTCGATGATCCCGAACACGAGGTAGCAGACCTCGATGGCCCGGCGCGCGGGAGTGATGGTGCTGACCACCTCCGCCGAATCTGTGACGGGTCCGACGCCGGGGTCCCGGGTGACGTGCGATTCCTCGCGCACCGTGCCGGTCACGTCGTCGCGAACGATCTCTGTGTCTCTGCGTTCCATTTGCGTTGCCCCCTTTAGGCTCGAAGATCCAATACGAGACTGGTAAGGAGAACGCGCACGGGACCGCGTGCACCCGGACACAAAAGTGATCTTCCCTCCCGGCGGTGGTCTTCGACCAGCGCCGACCTCCCCACGGGGTGGGGAGGCGAGCGGCGCTTCGCGCCGGTTCTTCCACGCTTGGGACGAGGAGATCGAGCTAGTGGGGGAACCAGAGAGGCAGGCTGGAGAGCGCTTCATCGTGGTCGACGTCGGGGTCGGAACCCGCGCTGATCTGGTACTGCCAGGCGGCCATCGGCCCCGCGCATCCCGTCTGGTTCGGCGCGTAGCCGGGCGCGGAGGCCCGGTTGTAGCTGCCTAGCAAAGAGGGCTCGAACGACCACAGGTAGGAGTAGCTGCCGACCGCCGGCTGGGCCGCGACGGCGTTGCACCACGCGGAGCCGAATTCACTTCCGCCGGTTCCGTTGCCGTAGTAGGCCGCGACGTACCCCGAGCCTGCAACCCCGTCGTACCAGCCCTGGATGAAGCCCGCGTCCACGTTGGCGGCGCCGGGGCAGGCATCGCCAGGCGGCTCGATGTCGATGGCGAGCGCACGACCCTGGGGAATGCCCATTCCGGCGGCGGCGTCGGTGGCGGCCGCCGCGTATCGGTGGCCGGCGTCGTAACCGACCACGTTCGAGCAGTTGTAGGCGTTGTAGATGGGCAGGATGCCCATGTGGAGATGCGCGGCTGCGGCGATCTCGGCGGAGCTGATCCCGGGGCAAACCGTGTCGGTCAGATAACGGCCCCAGAAGTCAGGCATCCCGAGCCTGGAAGCGACCTGCGGGAGGAGTCCGTCCGCGCCCGTCGAGCTCGACGTGAACGCCTTGCACGAATCGACTCCCCACAGAATGCGCGTTGGCTGCATCGCTGCGGAGCGGGCCTGGACGTTGATCAGCACTGACGGGCCTGACACTTTGCTGAGAAGCTGACCTAGCGTCGAGGTGGTATCGATCGGCGGCAGCGCGCCGATCACAGCCGAGAAGTAAGGCGCGTCGCCGGACGTGAGGGTGATGTCGGCACTGCAGGTGTTTCCGTTCTTGCATGCCTGGCCAACCAGCTGGTCGTGCTGGTCATAGATGCCGAGGCTCCACGGAGTCTTTGTGAGGTCGGTGTTGGCCATCGCTGTGAGGTGGACGGTTCCTCCGCTGCGCGCGTACGTGGAGTTCCCGGAAAGAGATGCTCCGAGCCATGTCGCGGTGATCGATTGCGACATCGCTTCTGGCTGACCAGGGACCCAGCCGACAATCTCGTGAACGCCCCCGGCTGACTTCGTCACCGACGTGCTGCAGGTCGTGCCTCGGCTGCAGTAAGTGAGCTTCTCCTTTGTAGTGTTGTCATAGATCACGATCACCCGACCGGCCTTGCCGACGTCGAAAGTCGATGTTGCCGTGAAGGTGACCGGCTTTCCCGGAGCGACAAGCGTGGAATCGGACGCGAGCGAGATCCCGAGCCAGGTCACGCTGACCTCATTGGAGGCGAGACCCGCGCCCGCAGCCGGCAGCGCGGCGGCGGGCGGGGCGATGAAAGCGCCGAATGTGTGGAGGCCGGACGTGGCGGCGTAAGCGACGATGCACTGGCTCGACTGCATGCACGCGCCGGCCAGCGTGTTGGTGGTCCGGTCGAAGATCTCGATCGCGCTGTTGGTCCCGGTCATGGTCGCGTTCGCCGTTGCCGTGAGGATCGCCTTGTCTCCCTGCTGGCGGAACGAGCTTCCGGCGTCCAGCTCAATGCGTTGCGCCGGTACGGCCGGCCGCAACGTCGAAACCGGAACACTTGGATTGACCTCGGGCGGGGCGATCGAATCGCCACGGCTCGCTGCTATGGCCGGGACGGCTGCTGGAAGCAGGACGTCAGTACACGCGGCGGGGCTGCTGGGAGCGGGATTTGCCGTGGCTGCGGGACAAGGGACCTGGCCGTCGGGGGTGGACGCGACTCCGGGTGCGATCGCCGCGGCCGGGTCCAGTGTTCTGCACGAGGCGCCAGGGCCGGATTCCGGGCACTGCTCCGAGCCGGAGGGCACGTTGAGGCTGACGTCGTCCTGTGGCGCGCCAGTTGTGCATGCCTGCTGAGAGGCGGCAGCGCCGTCCAGGCTGGCACCGCATAGCGCGGCGCCTTGGTGTAGCGCCCGAACCGAGATCAGCGCCGCGGGCGGCGCGGCCGCCAGTGCGACGAAGCTGACCTGGTTCGAGATCACGACGAAAGCCACGGCGAGGTGCGCCTTCGGGCGCGATTTGAAATCCGATACGAGCCGGCGCAGTGAGTGCAATGGAGACCCCTCCTCGAGATATGCGCGCCCTGCACGCATGCCTCGCCAGGGCTGCGTGAGTGACGCCGAGGAAGGTACCGGCGGGCCGGCAACGGGCCTGCCGCGGTGCGGTTAATTAGCCTGAACTGTTGTCAATTGGCCTGAAAAGCCGTCGACAGGGGCCGATTCGGGCCAAAAGTTCAGGTTGCGTGGGCGATTCGCCTACTCAAGCCGGCAGGACTGCTACGCCGGTACGAGGTGGGTAAGGGATTTAGGCGGTCGCTCCGAACCTCTGGCGCCTGTTTTGGTGCCACCGGCGGACGAACTCGGCCGTAAACGTTGCCTCCTGCCCGGCGCGCATCGGCCTCACCAGCTCTTCGGCGAACTCGCGGCTGATGACCTGGAGCAGCGCGTCGTCCGGCGCAAGCGCCTCCCCGCGCCGGTGACGTTTGCCCACGACGTCCTTGAACATGAGATAGACGAGCTCGGCTGCGCCGGTTCCCTCCTCCACGTGTCCCTGATTGGAATCGAAAGGGCGTGGCTGCCGTCCTGACACGTTGATGGTCCCCAGCCATCCGCCAAACGAAAGGTGATGGATCACGTATGACACTTCGCGAGCCGAGCCGGCCGCCTGCACGTGGCCGGCTTGCTCCGCCATGAAATCCAGGGCCCAACGCTCGAACTCGGCGACGGACGCCGGAACGACGGCTCGCGGCACGTGCTCGGCGATGCCGAGGCGGTGGAGGTCGGCGTCGATCTGCTGGAGCAGCTCCTGGAGTACGGCCAGCCGAGACGCCGCGGGGACCGACGTGTGGGCGTATGCGGTCAATGCTTCGACGACGGAGAAGATGGGCCGCCAATCAGGAAAGATCGACGGCAGCCACTGCAAGGTCTGAGCAAGCTCGCCGGGCCGCGCCAGCCGGTAGAGCAACCGGTTGGCGTGCGGCTGGACCTGGACGATGCCGGCCATCGCCAGCATCTCGAGCGCCTGGGCGACGCTGCCCTTTCCATACGCGGCGTCTTCGGCAAGCCCCGACGCGGGCTGTGGCCGCTCAGGGTCCGCCAGCATGAGCTTCAAGACCTCAGCTCTCGCGGAAACGCCGACGAGCGCACGAAGGCGGAGCTGAACCAGCGACGGCCGCCGCAGGTCCGGCGAGCCGATCCGCTCGGGGTGGAACAACGTCCACGGATCGCCCTCTCCCGGCCACGGAGCCTTCGCGTGGGCCCTCACGGTCGCGGAGTAGCGTCCGAAGGCGGCACGGGTAGCCGGGCCGGCGCCCTCGGCAAGGTGTCGCAACCGGAACGCTGAGGCGAACCGCGCGTTCGTGATGCACCAGTCGATCGTGCTCGCCCGCAACCGGCTGTCGGCACCACCCAGGTGGGCGGTGAAGATGATCAGGGGCTCGAGGTCGATCGCCTGCCAGTCGTGGCGCCGTGCGGCGCCGTCGACCCCAAGCTCGGCCCAAAGGCTCCAGGCCAGGTCGAGGGCGAGCGCATCGATCTCCTGAACGAGGCGGCTCATTGAAATGCGGGGGCTCCGGTCTTCATTCATTCGTCCCCCCGAAGCCAAATGATTGGGTTCGGGAATAAGTGAAGCAGCCCGGGGCAGGGGGCTGCTTCCACTTTGAAAACGCCGCGCGGCGACCTCCTACCGAGTTGGCTTCAAGAGCGCCCTTCCTACGGGCTCGCGTTCGGTGTGCCGAGCACGTTCCCGTACATCATGCCCAGCGCCAGGAGCCCGAGAAGAGAGAGGAGAACGAGCACAAACGTGCGCGCGCACGCGTCGACCAAGCCCACGTCAGCGGTCTCGGAATCCGCCGCGCTCCATTGGTTGCGGTAGGTGACGGCCCTGACCGCCAGGCCGATGGTCGCAAGCAGGATGACAAGCAATGCCGCCATTGAATGGAGAACGCGCCCGGACCGCGGACCGGCGATCGTCAGGCGCCTCCGTTCGTTCCAGGGGGGGTAAAGAAAACGGCGCGGGCGCTGAGCGGGTCAGCAACCGCGCCATCAAGTCAACGCGGGACTGCGCCAAAGTGCCCATCTCTGTCCCCTATTCGGCGTGCCGTCACGCGCGCGACCATCAATGGGGGCGCGCGGGGTCATGGCGGCCCAATACTTGTGCCCGGAGCGGCGTTTTCTTGGCGTGGAAATGCCGCTGCTTCTCCAGTTTCCGATCGCCTTGTTCACCGGGATCGTTGCGGCAACCCTCGTACCGCCGGTCCGCCGGGTGGTTCCGCGTCCGATCGAGATCGCACTTTGGGCGGTGCTGGTCGTCGTGTGCGTGATCGGAGTCATGAGCATCACCAATCCTCAAGCTCGGGAGCTCACGGCTTCGGCGTTCTGGGGCGTCGACCAGGTCATCATCACTCTCGCCGGCCTGCTGGGCGCCGGGTTGACCGGGTGGCTCGTCGACAACAGGTTCGCGCTTGCCACCTGCCTGACGATCGCGTGCGGCGTCGACATCCTCGCCCTGGCGTTGCTTCGTTCTTACAGGAAGGGTCGCGCCTGGCAGCCAAGAGTCTGGCTGCATGAGTGGATGGAGCTGCCGCGCCTGACGAGCGCGACTGCCGCACCCGTTGCGGTCCCTTACGCGGTGGACGAGCTGAGCCGCAGGCTGGAAGCCGCGACGGCCGTGGCCGGCGCTGCTCTCCTGGCCTCGTTGGTCCGGCTCATGATCTGGTCGCGCGACGTGATGCTGCCTCGGCAGGCCGCTCGGCTTGCCCGCGCAGCCGCAGCCGGACGCGTAGGGTCGCGCGCCGGGCTCGAGTCGCTGCGAGATATCGCATCGCAGCTCCAATTCGCGGCGCGCGCCTGGTACGTGGCGGCTGGAGCGCCCGCGGTGAACGGTCTTGCCGTGAGGGCGACGGAAACGGTGCGCAGCATCGGCAGCGGACGCAGCGACGTAGTCGCACCGGACGCGTCGGCGGGCCGAGTCGTCGACATCCACGTGCTTGTGAGCGCGCAGTCGATTGGTTGGTACGGACCGATGAGGCCGGCGTCGACGGTCCATGGGGAGGAGGATGAGGATGAATCACAACAGACCGGTCGGTTGGCCTCTTAGACCAAACGGCATGAGGCGGCGCGCCAGCGCCCCTCGGACGCTCAGCAAGGGCAAGCTGTCCCGACCCGCGAGCTGGATCGTGCGCCTGTTCGTCCTCCTGCTGATTGCGGTCCCGAGCCTGATGATCACCTCGCCGGGATACGTCGCCTTTGCTGACAAGCTGCCAGACCCCAGCCAGGTGGCATCCGCGCAGCCAGAGGACACGATGATCTATGCGGCGGACGGCACGACGCTTCTGGCCGACCTGCATCCACCGGGCTACCAGCACTACTACGAGCCGCTCTCGGACATCGGGACGCTGCTCCCACAAGCTGTGATTTCGATCGAGGATCGCAATTTCTATCAGGAACCTGGTGTCGACCCCCAGGGTGTCGTCCGCGCGACCATGATCGACTGGCGGGCACACTCGTCGGTGGAAGGCGCTTCGACGCTTACGCAGCAGCTTGCGAAGCTGCGACTGGTCGGCAACGCGCCGACGATCGACCGCAAGATTCGCGAGGCCCTGCTCGCCTTTGAGATCGAACGCCACTACACGAAGGCACAGATCCTCGACATGTATCTGAACAGCGTCTTCTTCGGCGATACCGCTTGGGGCACCAAGGCGGCATCGCAGATTTACTTCCATAAGCAGACGAAGGACCTCGACCTCGCCCAGGCGTCAATGCTCGCCGGCATCATCAAGGGACCGACCCTGTACAGCCCGCTACTCAACTGGACCTCTGCGAAGAATCGCCAGCGCGACGTGCTGCAGGCGATGCTGCGCGACGGAAAGATCACTCCGGAGGACGCGGCGAAAGCGTTCGCTGAGGACATCTCCCCGCCGTCCCACATGTTCCTGCCGGTGAACACGTTCGTGGCGGTCGACTTCGTCCGCTACACGACGGACCAGCTGATCAAGCAGTTCGGCTCAGACGCCACCTATGGCGGTGGGCTGCACGTCATAACCACACTAAACGCCACGCTGCAAAACCTGGCTCAGAGCGCCGTAAGCGGCAACATCGCAAGGCTGGCGTTCCGAAACGTGAGGCAGGGCGCGTTGGTTGCCATCGACCCGACCAACGGGGCCGTCGTCTCGATGGTCGGCTCGGCCAACCCCAACGACGACGGTGGTCAGTACAACCTGGCGGTTTGGCCTCCGCGCAACCCTGGGTCCTCCATGAAGATCTTCACGTACACCGCGGGCATCGCGAGCGGCAAGTACAGCATGACCACGCCCATCGTGGACGGGCCATTCTCCTATCGTGAGCCGGGCTGGACGACCAGCTACACGCCGCAGAACTACGACGGCCACTTCCACGGCACCTGCCAGCTGCAGGTGTGCATGGGCAACTCTTTGAACATTCCCGCCGTCAAGGTCGAGCTGGGCGTCGGCGTCTCGAGCGTGGTGAACATGGCGCGGCTGATGGGCGCGCCGCCGTACCAGCAGCACTACGACGCGAACGGCAACCCGCTGTACACCACGGACGACCAGCTCAACACATATGGGCCCTCGCTGACGCTGGGCGGGTACGGCGAGACGCCGCTTCAGATGGCGACCGGTGCGTCGGTCCTTGCCACGCAGGGCATCCTGCGCCAACCATTCGTGATCAATGTCGTCACGCGGGACGGAGCTTTGGTCTACAAGCACGAGCTGGATCCAGGCAAGCAGGTGCTCGATCCACGCGTCGCTTTCATCATGGAGCAGGTCATGTCCAACGACAACAACCGGGCGATGATCTTCGGTCACAACTCGCTGCTCACCCTTCCGGGCCGCACCGTGGGCGTCAAGACGGGAACGTCAGACTCCTTCGCCGACGCGTGGACGGTGGGCTACACGCCACACCTCGTGACCGCCGTGTGGGGTGGCAACGCGGACTGGCGGCAGAAGATGACATTGAACTCGGACAGCTACTACATCGCAGCACCGATGTGGCACCAGTTCATGCAAACGGCGCTCGATACGCTGGGCATCGGCAACGAGTGGTACCCGCAGCCGGCCGGCCTCGTGCAGAAGGGATCCAACTACTACCTGCCGGGCACGCACTAAAGAACGGCACCCGACCACGGCACTGACGATGAAAATGAGTGGGATGTACCAATCTTTGTGTCGTCGCCACCCTATCTGCAGAAAGGGCTGGCCGAACAACACGCCCGAGCGCCTCGCTTGCTGAGCAAACTACCGGCGAGATTAGACGTCCAGGTGCTGGAGTGCACCGGGGCGTCTAGCCCACTGTGTGCGGGCGGGCTAAAACCAGGCTGCTGATCAAGCGAACCAACCGCCGGCGGATGGGAGACCAACCACCGTCGTCCCGTAGTTCGTGGCGGCGCTCATACCTGGGGGCATTGGAGGCGGCGCAGAGCGTGCAACCGCATCCATGTCCCGTGTCAGGAAGCCGCCGTCCGTGCTTGTCAAAACGTGCTTGCATCGTGTCGCTATACGCCGTCAGTCGGCGGCCGCCACCAAACCCGGCTGCGAGCTGCTGCCTTCCTCGATGCCGGCTTCGGGACCGTAGGAGTGCTTGAGCATCACGCGCAGCCGCTCCTTGGCCACGGCCAGGCGAGAGGCCACCGTGCGCTCCGGGATTCCCAGGGCCTGTGCGATCGCGCGGTTGGTGTACCCGTGGTAGTGCCGCAGCACGATCGCAGCCGCCTGCTTGGGCGGCAGCTTCGCCAGCGCGGTGGCAAGGTCGCGGTGCTCGACCAGCTCCTGCGGGTCGGGCGCCAGGCCGGGCCGGCCGATCCGGCGTATCACCTCGCCTACTTCACGCAGCCGCATCTTCCTCTGGTACGAAACCGCCGCGTTGATCGCGATCCGGTGTACCCAGGCCTCGGCGGGCGCGATCGGCTGCCAGGTAGGCCACTTCTTGTAAGCCCGCTCGAAGGCGTCCTGCGCACAGTCTTCCGCCGCCGCTCGATCTCCGAGCATCGCCGTCAGCGTGCCGAGGATCTTTCCGTACGACGTCTGGTACAGGCGTTCGAAGTCCGCTTCGTTCCCGGCCTCATATCCGGTTGTGCTCTCGCCTACGTCGCCGGCCTCCGTCCTCTCCGAGATGGTCTCCGCCATGGATATCGGTTTCCCCCTTGATTAGGTGCGCTTCCCGAATGGGGCGCTTGACCTGTGACAAATGTCGCGCCGGGGGGCCGTGCCGGTCGCCGTACCGATGGGCGGATTTTGACTAACTCACTTGCAGTAGATGCCCAATCAAGTGCCAACCGCGCGGGCGACGTTCTCACAGTGGGATGAATCCAGGGGCGGGGTCCACGGCTGACTATCCAGGCGATGTGCTGGGCGCGCTTGCCAGCGGCCTGGCCACGGACACAATCGAGAGCGGACGAAAAACGCTCGAGGTCGTGCGTGCGCGCTCGCCTCAGCTGGTCCTGCTCAGCGAGGAAACGGGCGAGGATCTCGTCGCCACGTCAGCGGGATTCATCGACATGCTGCTCGCGTCGCTTCGCTCCGATCTCGAGCTCCCGTGGGCCGAGTACGACGATCGCTCACGATCCTACGGCCGCCTTCGCGCCGCGCAGGGCGTGCCGCTGGAGTCGCTCATCGACATGCTCGCCGTGTACCGTCGCGCGACGGTCGAGCTCATCTCGCTGCCGCTGCAGCAAAGTCCACGCCGGGACGAGATCTTCGCTCTCGCTCAGAGCCGGCTGGAGAACGTTGCTGAGCGTCTTACCACGTCGATGGCGCGCGGCTACATCGACCACCTCGACGCAGAGCACCGCGCCCGGGAGAACGAGATGTTCGGACTCGCAGCGATCGTATCGGCGATGGGACGCTCGCTGGACATCGCCGAGACCGCAGAAGTTGCCCTGGTCGAGTCGCTTACGGCGTTGCGCCTGAGCACAGGCGCAATCTGGATGAGGGAGCGGTCCGCCTTCAAGCTGTTGCACACGGTCGGCCTCGACGAAGACCAGGTCGAAGGTTTTGCGCGCCAGGTCGGGCCAAACGTGAAAGCATCAGCGTCGGCGATCGGCCGGTCCGAATCACGTGTCGATCGCATCTCCGACCATGAGTGGAATGCGATTCGTGCGCAGCTTCGGGTCCGGGGCAGAACCGTCGGCATGATGGCGGTGGGCACGATTGGAGATCGCCTCTTCAACGCGTCGGACCTTCTGTTCATGGCCGCAGTCGCCGACCAGGTCGCGGTCGCCCTCGACCGTGCGCGCCAGTTCTCGAACGAGGCGCGGACTGACCACCTCACAGGTCTCGCCAACCGCCGAGAGTTCGAGCGCGTCATGGAGCGCGAGGTCGCCCTGTCCGAGCGCCATGGCAGGAGCCTGTCGGTGATGATGATCGACCTCGACAATTTGAAGCGAATCAATGACCGGCAGGGACACCGCGCCGGCGACGCGGCGCTGCGGCTCGTTGCTCAGCAGCTTCAGCGTGTCGTGCGCGCCTCTGACGTCTGTGCCCGGGTCGGCGGAGACGAGTTCGCCGTCGCCATGCCTGAGACCAGCCTCGAGCGTGCACGAGACGTGGCGGCGAGGTTGCGCACCGCCATCCGGCACGTCGGCCTCAGCGCGAAGTCAGCGGACCAGGTCGCGGTGAGCATCGGTGTCGCGGCGTGGCGGCCGGGCCAGGACTGGCAGGCGGTCTACCAGGTCGCGGACGCAAACCTCTACGAGGACAAGCGTCGCCACAAGGCCGCCCGCGGTTGGGTCGAGCCTGAACGTGAGAGGCCGGCGATCAGGCTGCTGGGCCGCGGGGCGCGGCGGAAGGTGGCCGGAGGCTAAGCAGTTCGTTTGCGGCCATCCCCCTCACCAGTCTCCCCCTGCGGGGGAGCAATCGGTAAGTCACATCCTCGTCGCCGCTTGCGCGCAGGACAAGGAACGGATCCACACCTGCTACTCGACCAACGCCAGCTCGCGGGCTTTGACGATCGCCTCCAGCTTGGAATGCACGCCGAGCTTGCTGCCCAGGCTGCGGATGTGCGTGCGGACGGTCGTGTAGCTGATCCCAAGCCGGCTGGCAATGTCGCGGCTCGCGGCGCCTTCGGCCATCATGCGCAGCACCTCCTTCTCGCGAGGCGTCAGCCTTTCGAGCTGAGTCTCCGATTCGCGCCGCTTGTTGAGCAGGGCGGAGATGGACCGAGGCGTGAACAGCGAACCGCCTCCGGCGACCACGCGGATGGCGTCCACGACCTCGGCAGCCGCCCGCGACTTGTGCAGGAAGGCGCTCGCCCCCGACTCGAGGGCCGCAAACCGGGCGGCGTCGCTGTCCTCGCGCGTCAGGAAGATCAGCTTCGTCTCAGGTCGCACCTGCCGGATTCCCGCCCCGGCGTCCGCGCCGGTGCCATCCGTCAACCGAAAGTCCATCAACACGATGTCGGGCCGCAACTCTCCCGCGCGAGATATGGCCTCGGCGACGGATGCCGCATTGCCGACCACGGTCATGTCGAACTGGTCATTGATCAACGCGGCAAGACCATCGGCGACCACCTGGTGGTCCTCGACGATCAGGACTCGCGCCCGTGACTCGCTTGTCATGCCTTGGGCATCCAGAACTCGATCTTCGTACTCATCCTTCCAGGGGCATCTTTCCCGCTCGGTCGGATTCTACTAGCGGGTGCGGATCATGCCTAGCTAGTGTCGAACATGTTCGCGCCGGTACCGGCGAGCCCCAAGGCGTTGACAATTCGAGGGAGGTCCGGCGGCTGCTTCAGAGGAGCTCCTCCACCCGGGGCGGGGGCGGTGGGCCCTTCCCGGCGTTCGATGTCGAGGCGAAGTCCTCCCTTTCTCAACTCACTTGTTGCTGAGTTCGCGAGCCTCAAAACGAACTCATCGGGCTACCAATACTCCACCGTTCCGCGGCGTTCTCTATGTGCTGATGGTTTCGAGGAGAGAGCTGCACAGAACGGGACGAAAGATGTTCGTCAAACCCCTGGTCGTGCTGGCCGCGAAATGCCTCGGCCCCGGCCGGCTTCGCCTGGAGATGGTCAAGCTGGCCCATGACCTGGAGGACCGCGACGACAGCTTCCGGTCGCTGTACGGCACGCGGCCTCAGCAGCAGGTTTTGCCCAAGTACGAAGCGCCGGCGCAGCGCGCGGCCTGAGGGTCCTACGGGCCCGGTCGACCGAGCCCCATTTCCCAGCCAAAACTATTTGCGAGACCTTGAGTACTCCCGTTGTGGGAGGCGTTTCTAATACAGATGAACGACTTTGACCGGTACCTAGAAAGCGGGCTTCGGCAGATGCTGGATCCAGTGGTTGCCTCAGGGGCACCGCGCCGCAGGCGGAGGACGGGCTCCGGGTTGCCACTGCTGGCGGTGGTGAGGGCTCCGATCGAGCTGGTGGCGGAAGTGCTGCCCGCGGTCGAGCCGGTCGTTGTACCCGTCCAGCCGATCCATCTCCTCCCCTAGCAAACCCCTTCCTTCCTCTCGCTGGGCCGGGCGGCTTCGCCCGGCCTCTCGTGTGCGGCGCTACTCTTCGTGTTGTGAGCACCGAAACCTCGGCCCTTCAATTCAAATCGGCCCTGTCCGAGCGGAGGGTGGCGCCCGAGCAGCGGGCTAGGGCGGTCGCAGATCCGGGCTTCGGTCGCATCTTCACCGAGCACATGATCCGGATCGAGTGGAACCGCGAGCGCGGGTGGCATGACGCCGAGCTTTCGGCCTATGCCCCCCTCCAGCTGGACCCGGCGGTCACCGTGCTCCACTACGGGCAGGCAATCTTCGAGGGATTGAAGGCGTTCCGTCAGGCCGACGGGAGCATCGCCGCTTTCCGGCCCGACGCGCACGCCGCGCGCTTCCGCCGGTCGGCCCGCCGGCTGGCGCTCCCGGAGCTGCCCGAGGGCGTGTTCATCGAGGCCATCGACCGGTTGATGAGCGTGGACGGCGAATGGGTGCCCTCGGCGCCTGAGCAGAGCATGTACCTGCGGCCTTTCATGTTCGGAACCGAGGTCGGGCTCGGCGTGCGTCCCTCCTCGGAGGTCACCTTCCTGTTGATCGCGTCGCCCTCGGGATCCTACTTTCCGAGCGGCGTCAAGCCAGTCACGGTTTGGCTCTCGGAAGACTTCACCCGTGCCGCTCCGGGGGGCACCGGGGAGGCGAAGACTGGCGGCAACTACGCGGGTGGCCTGCTCGCCCAGGCGCAGGCGGCGGAGCAGGGATGTGACCAGGTCGTCTGGCTCGACTCGCAGGAACACCGCTGGGTCGAGGAGATGGGTGGGATGAACCTGTGCTTCGTGTTCGGCAGCGGACCCAAAGCCAGGCTGCTCACGCCGGCGCTGACTGGAACGCTGCTGCCCGGAATCACACGGGACTCGCTTCTCACGCTGGCCAGAGACCTCGGGTACGAGGCTGATGAGGGCAAGATCAGCACTGAGGAGTGGCGTACCGGCTGCGCCGACGGATCCTTGACCGAGGTCTTCGCGTGTGGCACAGCCGCGGTGATCACCCCGGTTGGAGCTGTCAAGTCGGCGCATGGCTCGTGGACCATTGGCGATGGAAAGCCGGGCGAGGTCTCGATGCGGCTGCGCAAGTCGCTCGTCGATATACAGCGAGGCGCCGCGCCCGACACCCACCACTGGCTCCACCGCATCCCGACAATCGCCTGACGTGAAGAGGGTCGTCATCGTGGGTGGCGGCGGCACCGGGGACGCCGCCGGATTCGCGCTCCGCAAGCAAGGTTTCGACGGCATGATCACGATGATCAGCTCGGATCGCGATCGTCCATATGACCGCCCTTACCTGTCCAAGGAATTCCTGCGTGGCGAGGTCGAGCTGCCCAAGGTCTTTCTTCACGATGAGGCCGACTACGCAAAACAGGGCATCGAGCTCCAGCTGAACCGGAAGGTGACCGGTGGCTCGATTCAGGGAGGCAAGCTCGCGGTGGATGGTGGCGGCGAGGTCGAGTTCGACACGCTCATCCTCGGTCTCGGGGGTACCCCACGCCGCCTCCATGACGCGCCGCGCGCCGAGAACGTCGTCTTGCTTCGCTCGCTCAAGGACAGCAAGGCCTTGCGCGAGGCGCTTGAGCGCGCTTCTCGGCTGCTTGTGATCGGAGCCGGGTTCATCGGCGCGGAGGTGGCTGCGTCGGCGCGGCAGATGGGCAAGAACGTGCTCATGATCGAGAGTGCGCCTGTGCCCCTCGCGCGCGCGCTTAGTCACGAGGTGGGCGAGATCTACGCGACGATTCACCGCGCCAAGGGCGTTGATCTGCGAACCGCGACCACTGTTGAGAAGTGGCACAGCGACGGCGGCCGGGTGGTCGGAGTAACGCTGTCAGACGGTCGCCGGGAAGAGGTGGACCTGGTGCTCGAGGCGGTGGGCATCGAACCCAACCTTGACGTTCCAAAGGCGCTCGGGCTCACCATCGAGGGCGGCGGCGTTCGCGTCGACGAGGCCCTCCGCGCGGCCGACGGGGTCTACTGCGGTGGGGACATCGCGTTTCACGCGCATCCAGTGCTCGGCCGAGCGATCCGAGTCGAGCACTGGGAGGTCGCCAAGAACCAGGGGCGCGGAATCGCCGCGAACATAACCGGCGGCGACAAGCCCTATACGAAGCTGCCGTACTTCTGGTCCGACCAGTACGAGGTGAACATGGAGTACCGCGGCAACGCATCGGGAGATGACCGGGCTGTGTGGCGTGGGGATCGCGATGGCCTTTCGTTCTCCGTCTTCTACATACGCAACGGGCTGATCGACGCCGTGCTCTCGATGAACGACTCGAAGACCAACGAGGTGGGTGGGAAGCTGATCGAAAGGCGCCGGCCGGTGAGCGAGACCGCGCTCGCCAACATGGGCGTCGACCTCGCGGAGCTCGCGCCCGCGTCCAGCTCTTAGAGCCCTGAGCTTCGCGCCGGTGCGGCGCGTCTCTGTCGTGGGGTCGAGCGGCGCCGGCAAGTCGACTCTTGCCCGCGCGATTGCGAAGCGGCTCGAGGTCCCGTATGTCGAGCTCGACGCGCTCATGCACCAGGCGGGTTGGCATCCGCGGCCGGACAACGAGTTCCTGGACGAGGTCGAGAGGGCGACGTCCACGCCGGGGTGGGTTGTTGACGGCAACTACCAGCGGTTCGTGATCGAAGGTCCGGTCTGGCAGCGCGCAGACACTGTCGTGTGGCTGGATCTACCGAGGCGAACGGTCATGCGGCAAGTGATCGCGAGGACCGTGCGTCGCGCCGTAACGAGAGAGGTGCTCTGGAACGGGAATCGCGAGCCGCTCTCCAATTTCATTTCGGCCGACCCAGACGACAACGTCATCCTGTGGACCTGGGTGAAGTACCACGAGTTCGTGCAGCGCTACCTCGACGCGATGGCCGATCCCAGGTGGCGCGAAATCAACTTCGTTCGCTTGAAATCCCACGCTGAAGCGCGGCGCTGGCTCGAATCGATAGAGGGGGCGGGTGCGGGTTAGGCCGGGGTCTGCTCCGGGAGAAGCCAGGGCAACGCTTCCGCCATCGGCCGCATGAGAATGGCCGACTGCTCCTTGTTGACCAGGTTGCTGGCCACGAGGCCGAGCGCCGCCGCAAACGCGGCTTGCTCCGCTTTGTGTCCGATGTCGCCATGCTCCGCCTTCCACGACACGAGCGCGTCGCCCGACTCTGTCAGCCCGAATAGAGAGCTCCTCACCTGGTCCCACGCCGGCCCGCGATCTGCCTGCTCGATGGCGTGTGTCGCCGCCTTCTCCGCTTCCTGAAACTCCTTCAGTCCCCTGGTACCAACGTGCAGGTCCCATCCGCGAGCCACCCGCTCCACTCCGGCGGGGGACAGCACCCGGATGTCTTCCATCAAGCGAGCCAGCGTGGGCTGGTGCTCGGGAAACCCGTAACCCTCGGCGTCGACGCTCACAGCGTCTAGCGTATCTGGATCGACTGGACCGGGTGGACCTCGCGCCAGCCGTGATCGGTGTCCAGCACCCACGGTCCATCGATCGCAATGTGCTGGCCGAGCTTGGGAATCGGGAGATTCGTCTTCGGGCAGCGTGAGGCCGACTGCGCGTCGGGAGGGTTGGTCGAGGCGGGGCAATCGGGGGTGATCTCCGCAAGCATCGCCGGCCTGGCCTGGAAGTGGTTGTTTGAATTGAGGAGGTACTCGTATCCCGGATCCGCCTTGAACCAGACGTGGTAGTCGCCGTCATCTTCGTGCGCGACGTCGACGACGACACCCTCCGCGTGCTTGCACGGGTCGAGGATTTGCAGACGGTCGGGGTTGTGGACGCCTGCTTCGGGCGGCCCCGCGCGGCATCCGGTCTCCGGGGCGCTCGGGGAGGCGCCGGCGCCGCCGTTCGCTGGCGAGCAACCGCTCAGCAGACCGGCCACGATCACAGCGATCAGCGCAGGAAGGCGGGGACCCAACCGAATCTCGAAAGAGCGATCGGGCCGGGGCCGGAAACGATCACCTGGGCGGTCGCGAGCAGTGCCAGGTAGTACAGCCACCGGAACCCGTCGTCATTCACCGCGAAAGCGACCGTCAACGCCAGGTTGGCCGCAAGGAGCGTGCCGACGATGGCTGCCCATCGCGTGCCGAGCCCGACGATCAGCAGCACCGCGACGATGGTCTCGCCCACGGCTTGCCCCAGGGCAAAAGGCAGCCAGTTGGGTACGACGACCGAGGTGAGAAATTCGCGCAGACCCGGGATGGGGTTGGCTTTCGCCGTCGCGATCATCAGGTCGTGCATCCAGCCCACGCCCTGCCACTTCTGGCTCGCGAAGTAGAGCCAGTAGAGGCCGACAGTGACCCTGAAGAGACTGGGCCAGGCTTCCAGCACGGGTCTCCGCACGGTGATCTCACTCATGCGCGTTCACCGCGACGACCAGGTCGCCGAGCGCCGAGTCGGCTGCAAGAGCAACGGCCGCAGCGCCGCCGGCCCACGTGCTCGCGCGTCCGGCCTGAATCGCGAGCACGTCGCGATCGCCGTGAGCTGCGACAAAGATCGTCGACCCCGATTGGAGCACCTGGTCGGGGTCCTTGGGGGTGGCAAGAGTGGAAAAGGTGCCGTTCATCGTGTCGAAAGAAAACACACCGCCCGGGTCGGTGTCTTCGGTCCCTCCTTCGGCAGCGATCAGGAGGGAGTCGCCCGCGCCGGGAGCGAGCCAGAACGGGAACACCGGCAGCGGCAGTCCTACGCGATGGTCGGCACCGACGGGCACCAGCTCGGCCCGCTCGTAGTCGGCGGTCCAGATGGTGCCGCTCACCACGGCCACGGCGAAACCGTTGCCGGCGGGTGTCGACGTGCCATCGAGGTAATCCACCAGACCCCGAGTGCCGGCCACGACGACCCGACCGTCCGGGGCGACCGCAAGCACCGCGGGGCCGTCGTGGACCGTATGAGTCGCCAGCTGCGCGCCGTTGGTGGGATCGAGCTCGACCACCAGAGCTCCTGAAAAGAGGCTCACGAACAGGCGGTCGCTATGCAGCAGCAACCCAAATGGCGCGCCTCCGACGTGGTGCTTCCAGGCCACCTTCAAGTCCGGCAGCGTCACAGAGTAGACATCTCCCGGAGCGCTGTCGGCGAGGTAGGCGGTCTCGCCGTCGTCGGAAACGATGACCGCAACCAGGTCCGATCCGATTGGGGCCGAAGCTCGCAGCGTTCCGTCCTTGAGGGACAGCAGCACGAGGCCGGTCTCCGGGTACGCCGGCAAAGCAACGGCGGGCGCCGAGCCGCACGCAACCGCCGCGACGGCTGCGACCAGCGCGATCGCTAGCGCAGAACGCGTAGCACTGGATCAGTGGCGAGCTGGAAGGCTCTGGCCGCCGGACGCAGGTGCATCCGGTTGAGGCGATGCTGGATCGCACCCTTGAGGATCGCCGCCCGCAGCTTGTGCTCCGAGAAGTCGGTGTTGAAGAGCAGCCGGTTATGCCGCACCTTGTGCCACTCTCCATGCTGCCGGCGTTCCCGCACGCGCTCGTAGAAGCCCGTGCCCGGCAGCGGGTAAGCGATCGTGTAGCTGACGTAGTCGAGAGGAAGGCTGCTGGAGAAGTTGATGCTTCGGATAAGGGAGTCGGTGGTTTCGCCCAGGTAGCCGACCATGAAGAATCCGGCGGCCTTGATCCCGGCGCCGACGCAAGCCTCAACCGCGGCGCGCGCCTGGTCCGGCGTGATGCCCTTCTTCATCTCCTTGAGCACGTTCTCGTCGCCGGATTCGATACCGAAGAAGATCCTCTTGCAGCCTGCCCGGCGCATCTGATCGAAAAGGGCGCGATCGACGTGCGTGACGCGGCTCAGGCATTCCCACGTGAGCGGGAGGTGCGCCGCTTCGATCGCCTGGGCGAGCTCGAACGTGCGCTTGTAGTTGAGAGTGAACAGGTCGTCCGACATCCAGATGTGGTCGTACCCGAGCTCAGCGATCTCTCGCATCTCCGCCACCACCGACTCCACCGGACGTGCGCTGAACAGGTCACCGAACACCGATTTGTGGCAGAAGTCGCACCGGAAGGGGCATCCGCGCGTCGACATCAAGGGAGTCGTCGCGTCCTTCCAGTGCTTGCGCCAGTAGGCGATGTACTGGGCGTTGGGCACGTCGCCCCGATAGGGCAGCGGAAGGTGCGACATGTCCTTCGTGCGGATCTTGGACGCGCCTCGCACGATCCCTCCATCACGCTTGAAGACCAGGCCGGCTATCTCCTCGAACCGGCGGTCGTCGAGGTGCTCCATGATCTGGACGATCGTCTGCTCGCCCTCGCCGACAGCCACAAGGTCGAACTCGTCGACAAAGGTCTCGGGCTCACCGGACGGGTACGGACCTCCGACCACGGTCAGCGCCTTGCCTCGAACTTGCGCGGCAAGCGAGAGCGCCTCGTCCTGCATGGTGATCATGCAGTAGATGCCGATCACCGATGGCTGCAGCCTTTCGATCTCGGCCAGGACCTCGCGCCGCTCCAAGAACGTGTGGTCGATGTGACGGACGGAGTAGCCGGCCTGACGCAGCGACGCGCTCAGGTACATGAGCCCAAGTGACGGCATGATCCAGTGCCGTCCCTGTGCCGGAGCGCGCTGCGGATACACGAGCACGACGTCGACCTTCCGGTTGGGCGTCATCTCGCCTCCTGCACGTTGATGTGGTAATCACCGCCTGCGAAGCTGGACGGGAACAGATAGTCCAGGCCGGCCCAGTTGAAGTCCGGCGGCGACAGCTCGCGCCCACCATGAAGTTGGGCGCCCGAAATAGAGGGCACCGACCACTGCACGCCCAGGCTGCTCGATTGAAGCCTTGCCCAGGCCCCGGTCACCGGTTCCCAGCTGCCGAATTGCGCGTTGAGAAGCGTCGGGCTCCCAGCGGTGGCAAAGTCGTTGAAGGCAGCCGACTGTTCGTTGAGGATCCCGATTTCTGAGTATCCGGGCTCGAGTCGCGACACGTGAACGTTTACAGCGACGCCGGTCGAGTCGACGGTATAGGTCACCTCGACGGCGCCACGTGATGCGATCGGCACGAACGCGTAGTCATGTGCCGCGTCACCGCCGATTTCGTCCAGCTGGTAGGTTCGCTTCCAGACCGTGCTGGTGCCGTTCGAGACGTCGACGGTCGTCGCCGTGCGCGAGTAGACCCATCCGTCGGGGTAATGAACGATCGGAACGCCAAATCCCATCCCCTCCCCGGCCACCCCTTTTCCGGCGATCTCCAGCACGATGCCCCTGGCCAGGGGCGCAGTCTTGCCCTCGCCGGGTGCACTTTCGATGCATGCGTCGACTCCCGGGTAGATCGACTGCGTCAAGAGCGCCGTTCCGAGCCGGTAGGCGTACACGGGCTTGCCGCCGGCGACCTGATAGCGCGCTTGTTCACCGAGTGGCTCGAAGGGCGGGGCGGAATGGCCGGTTGCGAGATCGGGGAACAGCCCGGTGGCGCGGTAGTAGCTGATGTCCTCGAGCACCAGAGCGGTCACGCCGTGTGACGCCATCCACGCGAGCGCGTCCGGGCGGTTCGCAGGAAGTGCCTGCGACCCATCGATATGAGAGGGAGTGCGACCGCTGTAAAACGCCACGACGGGGGAATCGGTGATCAAAATACCGGAGCCTCCGGCTGCAGCGTGCCCCGCGGCGATCAGGCCCGCGTTGCCTGCGGCGAAGCTCGCGAAGACCGGCAGGAACGCGACCGCGATCAATCCCGCGGCTGCCACAGCCACCAACCGGACCGCCGGAGCGTACCGGTCCAGAGCAGCCGCGGCGAGCAGGGCAAGCGACGGCAGCGCCGGGTACAGGTAGCGGTGGCTCCCGGTGTAGGCCCCGATCGCGACCAGCCCGAATACCGCCGCGAGATACACGAGCGCCGGGAAGTGGAGGAAACGCACGGTTGCCCGGTCGAGTCCCGATGACCAGCGCCGGATCACAATCCACAACCCCACCGCCCCGAAAACGACCAGAGGAAGAGCCGCGCGGCCGTAGGTGAGAGCAAGCTGGGCGACCCGTGCGAGCGCGCCTCCCGGAATGCTGCCGCGGGTCGTGGCAGAGGCGAGCTCGAGCGAACCGCGAGCCACGGAATGGGTGGCGGGCGCAAACCCGAGCTGGAGAAAGACGAGCACCGCGAGCGCCGGAACAGCCCACGCCAGCGCCGGCCAGCGCCGGCCGGCGGGGGCTCGACGTCGCAAGACCTCGACGGCTGTAAAGCCGGCCACCGCCGCCACCCAGATCCATGCCTTGGTCGCGGTCAGGCACGCGAGCGCCGCAAGCAGCGCCGCCACCTTCATCCGCCCGCGGACCGCGGCGAGCGCGGCGCCGGTCAGGATCGCGGTCAGGAGAGGTTCGACGACCGCCGACCCTGACGTGAACAGGAAGACGGGGTTGAGGGCCAGCAGCGCCACCGCCAGCCGGGCCTGGCGCAGGTTGGGTGCGAGGGCGTAAACGCACGAAAGTGTGACGAGCCCAAGCAAGGCTCCGAGAGCCTTCAACGCTCCGAGCTGCCACAGTCCGAATGTGCGGAGGACGGCCGCCGCCAGCACGTGGTAGGCGGGGAGCCACGTGTCTTCCATGCCGAACAGCGGGTCGCGGAGATGCCCGGTCGACGCCAGGTTGGCGGCGATCAGCCAGTGCCCGTAGCCGTCCTCGAACGGCTCCGGCACCTGCGCCGCCAACAGCAGCAGGACACCGCAGAGCCCGAGCAGGACCAGCGTTAGCCTGGCCGCCTGGAATCGTGCCAGCGCGCGCCGCCCGAGGTTGCGGAAGGCAAGGACCTCGAGCGCGTCAACGGCGCTCAGTGAGGCCAGCGTGAGGAAGCCGAGCGCGAACATGCTGCTGTACAGAACGAGCAGCCACTGATGCAGCACGCCTGCCACGGCGAGGACCGCGAGGGCAGAGATCCCGAAAAAAGCCTCGCCCAGCGCGCGCGGGTCTCCCACCCGGACATAAGCCTGGTGGCGCCATTCCTGGCCGGGCTTCTCGATCCGGTACTTGGGCGTTCGGACGAACTTGCCGCCACGTCGCGTGGCGCGAAACAGCGCGAGCAGCGCAGTCAGGGACATCCCCGCGCCGACGACCTGGCAGACGACGGACGGCAGGCCTGACCACCACCGGCGTCCGAGCCGTGTCTGCGCGACCATGAAACCGAACCACGGCGACACCGCGATCGGAACGATGAGGATCGCCGCATCCGCAAACGGCCACGGGAGGCCGTGCCGGCCGAGCGTCAGAAGCAGCACGGGGTAGCACATCAGCTGGAGCAGCATCAACGGGCCGATTCCGTACGCCAGCAGGTGCACGGTTGCCTGGAGCTTGACCGCGGCGCGATTGCGGCTGCGCAGGACCGGGACGAGCAGCTTGAACGCGGACTGGAAGCTGCCGGTGGCCCACCGCGACTGCTGGCGGCGATAGGCGTCGATCGATACGGGCAGCTCCTCGGGGACGACCAGGTTTTCGAGATAGGCAGCGTGCCATCCGCGGAGCTGCGCCCGATAGCTCAGGTCGAGGTCTTCGGTCAAGGTGTCCGCGCTCCATCCGCCTGACTCATCGATCGCTTCGCGCCGCCAGATCCCGGCGGTGCCCGTGAAGTTGGTGAAGTAACCGTCGGCGGAACGCACGGCCTGCTCGACGAGGAAATGGAAGTCGATCGCGAGCGCCTGGAGCCGTGTGAACCACGAGTAGCCCTCGTCGAGGTGACCCCACCTCGCCTGCGCAAACCCGACCTTCGGATCCTCGAAGGCGCCCACGATCCGCCGAAGAAAGTCGCGCTGTGGAACGAAATCCGCATCGAAGATCGCGACCAGGGGGGCGTCGGTGAGGGTCAGGCCGTACGCCAGAGCGCCTGCCTTGTAGCCTGTCCGCGTTCCGCGCCTCACGTGCGCGATCCGAATTCCCTTGAGCCGCCACATCGCGACGCGGCGCGCGACGATCGACGTAGTTTCGTCATCCGAGTCGTCGAGCACCTGGACCTCGAGGCGCCCGGGCGGCCATTCGATCTCACATACCGCGTCGAGCACGCGCTCCGCCACATATCGCTCGTTGTAGACCGGCACCTGCACGCAGACGAGAGGCTCGTCGCCGTGCGCGATCAGTCGCTCGGCCCGCGGACGCAACCGGGTCGCGCGCCACGTCAGGTAGAGAAGGTTCAAGCCGAAGGCGAAGAGAAGAACGCTTGTAACACCGATGATGCCGAGGGTGGTGGCCTCGATCAACGGTCGAACAGCGCGTAAGGATGCATGGTCGAACGCACGTACCTCACTCGCTCCAGCGCGTCTGGATGGTGGCGCCGCGTCCACTGCATGTACCGCCAAGCGCTCTCGCCAAGCGCCCGCGCGGCGCCGTCAAGAGCCCTGGGGAACAGCGTGGTCGGCAAACGGTGGTCGGGGCGCTCGATGACCAGGGCTGCAGGTTTGTCCGCGAGCTGGGGAAAATGCTCGACCAGCGCGGGGTTGGCTCCGATCAGCTCCTGGATCGAGTCGATGCCGAAGAGCGGTTCGGCCATCAGGAGCTCAAATGCCATGTCTTCGTCCTGGCGCTCGAGAGGTTGGCATTGCGAACGCTCGAGGATCAGGTTCGCGGTCATCAAGCGCGGGGCGAGCGGGCGTCGCGTGAGGTCGTCGACCGGCTTTGCCCGGTGCGCCAGCGCGTGAACCAGCCCCAGCGCGTTCACCGCCACGTAAGCGAGGTGACGGTGGCCGTCATCGACGATCAGGTTGAGGTCGACGTCGTCCGTGGCACGAAAGCCTCCGCTCGCGAGCGACCCTGCGATCGAGACGCTGCGGATGAACGGCGCCAGAACCACCAGCGACCTCACGAACCGGACCGTCATCTCGACGTAAGCGCCGGCCTCGTCTCCGTGGCCCTGCGCCCGGGAACGAATCTGGTCGACCCGGGCAAGTCCCTTGCGATCGACCACGAGATCGTCCGCGATTGCAAGATCGCGGCCTGCGGCGGCGACCGCCCATCTCACCTCTTGCGGCGAGATCGCGCCCCCGATGCATACATGTGCGACGCGCTCAGGGCCCAGGGCGTAGCCGCGGCGCGCGAGCAGCGCGACGGTCCTACGAACCCGATCCGCGATGGAGGCGGATTGTGCCGCGGAGTCCGGTATCAGGCCGACCAAAGCGGTCCGTGCAACAGTCTTGACGGCCAACTTGGTGGGATACGAGCCCGGGTTACGATTTGGGAGATCAGAAGCAGCAATACCGAGGAGTCGAAATGACCGCCGACGGACACTTCAGAGTACCGACACCAGTCAACGAGCCGGTGCGCCAGTACGCACCGGGCGACCCCCAACGAAAGTCCCTCAAGGCCCGCCTGGCGGAGCTTACCGACGCCCGGACCGAGGTCCCGATGCAGATCGGAGGGGAGAGGCGGTGGGGCGCGTCGCGGGCCGATATCCGGTCGCCGCACCGCAAGGAGCTGAGCATCGCCGAGTACGGGGTCGGGTCCGACAAAGACTTCACCGACGCGATCAACGCCGCCCTCAAAGCCCGCCGGGCATGGGCCGCCACCTCGTATCACGAGCGGGCGGCCGTGCTTCTGCGCGCTGCATCGTTGCTGGCCGGAAAGTGGCGGGACACGATCAACGCGGCCACCATGCTCGGTCAGTCCAAGACGGTCCACCAGGCGGAGATCGACGCTGCCTGTGAGTCGGTCGACTTCTGGCGCTACAACGCCTTCTTCGGCGACCAGCTACTGACTCAGCAGCCCGGTAACGACGGCACCGCATGGAATCGACTGGAGTACAGGCCCCTGGAGGGCTTCGTGTTCGCGGTCAGCCCGTTCAACTTCACCTCCATTGGCGCCAACCTGCCCACGGCGGCGGCGCTGATGGGCAACACGGTGGTCTTCAAGCCGGCGACCCAGACGCTTTTGGTGAGCCATTTCCTGATGGAGATCCTCAACGAGGCGGGCCTTCCCCCCGGCGTGATCAACATGGTGAGTGGCAGCGCCGCAAAGATATCGGAGCAGGTTCTTGCGCACAAGGAGCTGGCCGGAATTCACTTCACCGGGTCGACCGAGGTGTTCCAGGGCATGTGGCGGGCGGTGGGCCAGAACGTCGGTCACTACCGAACCTATCCTCGGCTGGTCGGCGAGACCGGTGGCAAGGACTTCGTGTTCGCGCACGAGTCGGCCGACCCGGATGCTCTTCGCACGGCCCTGGTCCGCGGCGCGTTCGAGTACCAGGGACAGAAATGCTCCGCCGCCTCACGCGCCTACATTCCGCAATCCATGTGGAAGGAGATGCGCGCCGAGATGGCGGAGCAGGTCGAGGCCATCCCGCAAGGAGACGTCGCAGACTTCCGCAACTTCATGGGCGCGGTGATCGACGGAAATGCGTACGCGAATCACATGAAAGCGATCGATTTCGCGCGCAAAGCCGATAGCGCTAAGGTGATCGCGGGCGGCAAGGGGGACGACAAGGTCGGTTGGTTCATCCGTCCGACAGTGATCGAGACCACCGACCCCGATTTCAAGCTGCTGCGCGAGGAGCTCTTCGGCCCGATTCTCACGGTCTACCCGTACGCCGATGGCAAGTTCGAGGAGACGCTGGAGCTGTGCGACCGGACCAGCCCGTACGGGCTCACGGGCGCGATCTTCGCGCAGGATCGCCACGCGATCCGCCAGGCGTCCGAGACACTCGTCAACGCGGCCGGCAACTTCTACATCAACGACAAGCCGACCGGTGCGGTCGTCGGCCTTCAGCCCTTCGGTGGCGCGAGGGCGTCCGGCACGAATGACAAGGCGGGCTCGTTCTTGAACCTGATCCGCTGGGTCAGCCCCCGCACGATCAAGGAGACGTACGCGCCGCCCACCGATCACCGCTATCCATACATGGACGCGGAGTAGCCGAACCACGCAGAAAGTCCAGGTCACGACCGACGGCCGCGTGATGACAGTCATCATCACGCGCCCGGAAGTTAGAAATGCTGTCGACCCGGAGACTGCTTCCGCATTGAAAGCCGCCTTCGAACGGTTCGACAAGTCGGATTCGTTTGCGGTCGCTGTGCTCGCCGGCGTCGGCGGGAACTTTTGCGCGGGCTATGACTTGAAAGCGCTTGCCGCCGGCGCGGCCAACCGGCTGCCGGAGGCGGGCGACGGTCCGATGGGTCCAACGCGAATGGTGCTCACCAAGCCCGTAATCGCCGCGATCGAGGGCTACGCGGTCGCAGGCGGGCTGGAGCTGGCCCTGTGGTGCGACCTTCGCGTCGCCGCCAACAACGCAACGCTCGGTGTGTTCAACCGGCGCTTCGGCGTTCCGCTGATCGACATGGGCACGATCCGGCTGCCGCGCATGATCGGCCAGGGCCGGGCGCTCGACCTCATCCTCACCGGCCGTCCGGTCTCGGCGATGGAAGCGCTGCAGATCAGCCTGGTCGACCGGCTTGTCGAACCGGGGAGCGCTCTCGAGGCGGGGCAGCAGCTCGCGCGTGAGCTCGCGGAGCTTCCACAGGGCGCGCTCCGTGCCGACCGTCGAAGCGTGTTGTCCCAATGGTCGCTCAGCCTGGATGAGGCGGCCGATGCGGAGCATCGAGGCGGGCTGGAGGTGCTGCGGTCGGGTGAAGCGAGCCAGGGAGCGCGTCGCTTTGTGGAAGGAGAGGGACGTCACGGGGAGTGACTGAGAGCAGCACGAGAGCAACCAGCTCGCCTGCGATCAGCGGCAGCGGTCCCCAGAAGGGAAGCCCCTCGGCCGCGATGGCGACCGCCAGCGCGAATCCCACGGTCCAGGCGCGAGGTGACGTGCGCAGGTAGAGCCACGCCGCGAGCCCGAGCATGGCCAGGTCGTCGAGATGAAGGTAGGGGCTGGCGAGCAATCCTCCGACCAGCGCCGGGATGAAGATCCACTCGGTCCCTCGACCCCGCAGCCGGTAGGCGAGAAAAAGCGCCCACAGCGCGATTGCGGCCTGGATAACCCGAGTGACGGCAAGGCTGCCGATCAGCGGCGCCAGCGTCAGCTCGCGGTTCACCGGAACACCCGCGGCGAAGGTCAGCCGAGCTTCATAGGCGGCGACCCCGCTCGGGCCCAGCGCGATCGCCGAAGCGAGGCCGAGTATCCCAAGCGCCACGATGCTGCCCCAGAAAGCTCGGGTGCGGCCGCCCACCAAGAGCGCAGCGGGGACAAGGAAGGCAAGTTGAGGCTTGAGGGCGAGAGCTCCGAGTGCGACGCCTGCCCAAAACGGCCGCTCGGTCCTGAGCAGCGCGTAGCAGCCCGCAACCCCAAGCGCGACGAAGATGCCCGGCTGGCCGAGCTGCAATCCGTAGATCACCGGAAGCCAGCCGACCGCGGCCGCGAGATGCACGAGCCGCCACGCTCCACGGCCCGGCGAGGCGAGACGCCACGTCACCACGAGGGCGATCACGAGCAGGGCGCTCCACGTCCAGTAGGCGGCGCTGTATGGAAGCAGCGTCAGGGGGAGCGCGGACCAGGCGACTGGCGGCGGGCTGATGTATCGGGCGAGCTCCGCGATCTTGATGCCCGAACCTATGGTGTCGAGCTCTGTCTGCTGCAGGTTCAGGTCATAGATCGAGGACCAGCCATGCGAAAGCCCGATCCGGGCCGCGGCGTAGTAAAAGGTAAAGTCGTTGTGGAACCTGTCCCCGGCGTAAGCCAGGGCCCATTGATACAGGTCGAACAGCGCGAACAACCCTGCAGCCACGGCGCCGGCGGCCATGCCGAGATTGCGCCATCGCTGCTCGAGGGAGCCCGTCATGCATCCCGGATGCTATAGGCCGCTACCTTGTAGCGGTGCCGGCACAACATTTCGAGTCGCGGGTGCTCGACCTGGGAGACGGGACCAAGGTTCACATCAGGCCCATCGCGCCTGAGGACGAGCCCCTCCTCCACGAGGCGGTCGCCGCGATGTCGGAGCGCAGCGTCTACTTCAGGTTCTTCTCGCCGCTGAAACGGCTCCCGGAGGCGCTCGCCCACCGGCTCGCCGTCGTGGACCAGAAGGATCGGTTTGCCCTCGTCGCGACCACTTACAAGCCGGCTGGAAAAGAGCGAATCCTCGGCGTGGCGCGCTATGACCGGGTGCCCGGCACCGACGTGGCCGAGGTCGCGGTGGCGGTGGTGGACGAATTCCAGCATCGAGGTCTTGGCGGAGCGCTCCTCGCCATCCTCGCGCGGGCGGCCCGCGACCACGGCATCAAGACCTTCACGCTCATCGTCCTCCCCGAGAATCAGCAGATGCTCGGGCTGCTCAGGAAGATGGGCTGGATTCACCACGCCAGGCTCAGCGGTGGCGTCTACGACATCACTTTCGATTTGCCGGAGCCGGCATGAGCAGATCCGAGATCTCCGCCATCCCGCTGGGCGACATCGACACGCAAGAATTCCGCGCAGCCGCCCATCGTGCTGTCGAATGGGCCGGCTCTTACCTCGACACGATCCGAGAGCGACCCGTCATGTCGCAGGTGTCGCCCGGGGACATCCGCCGGAGCCTGCCCAAAATGCCTCCTGAACAGGGCGAGGCGCTGGAGGCCATCTTCGAGGACTTCGAGCGCCTCGTGCTTCCCGGAATCACCCACTGGAACCATCCTCGGTTCTTCGGATACTTCGCGACCACCGGGTCAGCGCCCGGCATCCTGGCGGAGCTGCTCATCGCAGCTCTCAACGTGAACGGGATGCTGTGGCGCACTTCCCCCTCGGCGACAGAGTTGGAAGAGGTTGCATGCGATTGGCTGCGCCAGGCGATCGGATTGCCCGAGGGTTTTTCCGGTGTCATCAACGACACAGCATCCTCGAGCACCCTTTACGCGCTGGCCGCCGCTCGAGAGGCCATACCCGACGCAGAGATTCGCCGCCGCGGAATGCCCGCTGCGCGGCTTCGCATGTACACCTCCGAGGAAGCGCACTCATCGGTGGAGAAGGCGGGCATGGTGCTGGGAGTCGGCCAGGACAACGTGGTCAAGATCCGGACCGATGCAGCCTTTCGCATGGACCCGACCGAGCTCAGGAGGGCGATCGAACGCGACCGCCGCGACGGCCACGTGCCGTTCGCAGTCGTGGCCACGGCCGGCACCACGTCGGTGACCGCGGTCGACCCTGTTCCGGAAATCGCCGCTGTCTGCCAGGCCGAGCGCTTGTGGCTCCATGTCGACGCGGCCTACGGCGGGGCGGCCGCGGTCCTCGACAGCCACCGGTGGGTGCTGGCCGGCTGCGAGCACGCCGATTCGGTGGTGGTCAACCCGCACAAGTGGCTGTTCACACCTATGGACTGCAGCGTTCTTTACTGCAGGCGCGAGGAGCTTTTGAAGAGCGCGTTCAGCCTCACCCCGGCCTATCTCAAGACCTCCGAGGCGGACCAGGTGAGGAACCTGATGGATTACGGATCGTCGCTGGGCCGGAGGTTTCGCGGGCTCAAGCTGTGGTTCGTCCTCCGCGCCTTCGGGATTGATGGAGCCCGGCGTCGCATCGCAGCTCACATCTCGATGGCGCAGGAGCTGCGAGCCTGGATCGAAGCGGATCCCGAGTTTGAGATGCTCGCTCCGTCGCCTTTCTCAACGGTCGTGTTCCGCCATCGCGCCGGCGACGCCGCCAACGAACGGATTCATGACGAGGTCAATCGCTCGGGCCAGGCGCTGATCTCGCATACCGACGTGCGGGGTGTTTACGCGCTGCGCATCGCGATCGGCAACCTGCGCACGACGCTGGAGGACGTGCGCTCGACGTGGGAGCTCATCAAGTCCGCGTCTCCCGACGCGCGGGCCTAAGCGCTTCCCGCCCAGCGGAACTCCGAGCACATGTAGTCGAACGACTGGCCTTCGGGTATGCCGTTGGGCGAGTTCTTGAGGTCGGCGGGGTCCGCCGCGAAGAAGACGACCGTGACTCCTCCGCGCGCGGCCACTATGACCGCGAAGCGCACCTGCGCGGACGTGGAATTGGTCCCGATCAGGTTGGCCGAGTACACCGCGCCGATGCCATCCTGGCCGCCGATTTGCGCGCCCTTCAGGTCCGAGACCTGAGCCACGTCCTGCCATTGCGCCGTGGGAAGAGCGGACACCGTGGACTGGAGCACCTGCGTGAGAGGCTGGCCGCCCCGGGTTCCCACGACCGTCACCAGGCCGAGCCTGGTGCCCAGCGAGATCCCGTTCGCGTCCTGGCTGCGCACCGTCCATCCCGAGTTGTAGTCGACCTCGAATCCGAATGCAGAACTGTGGAAGGTGGCAGATTCCGGAAGCGGAGTGACGAACTTCGGAGTGCAGTTTTGGGTGCAGGTGTTATGGGTTCCTCCGAGGGCGTGTGAGACGGCGAAGATGCTGATCGCCACCGTAACGATGGCCAGGATCGCGAGCAGCCCACCAGCGACCGCAACCTGCGAGCCCCTCCCCTGGCGCGCCGTTCGATAGGGCACGCGAGGCGCGATCGGGTAGCTGTGGACGGGCGCGGCCGCCGCCATCGCTGCGGCCTGCGGCGCGCCGCAGCGCCCGCAGAATGTCGCCCCGAACGGCACCGGCGCTCCGCACCGTCCGCAATAGCGCACCTGCGCCGCCATCTAGTGTCCCGCTCCGGAGGTTCGGCGGAAAATCGCCGCATCGGCGGCCGAGCTCCCGGCGCCGGCGAGCAACGCAGCGCGCATGTCGGTAGACCTGTGAGCGA
>Ga0209118_1000266_pt1 | contig 32661 bp, 27 predicted proteins | sample BlaSpr_A8_Ref_M1_FD_187988 | JGI IMG/M metagenome (GOLD analysis project Ga0209118, IMG submission 187988) | Forest soil microbial communities from Thunder Bay, Ontario, Canada - Black Spruce, Ontario site 2_A8_Ref_M1 (SPAdes) (version 2) | ecosystem: Environmental > Terrestrial > Soil > Boreal... | reverse complement strand
CTGGACAGGTCAGTTGAACGCCAACGGCAGCTATCACTTGGAGCTGCGATTCGCGCGCAAAAGGCCGCGGCCGACCGTGCAGTACCTCGGCACCGACGCCGTCTGGCATGGTACCTATGATGTGACCCTCGACGGAGACACAGGGTCGATTTCCTTCCTGGATGGCCCGTATAAAAACAGGTGGATGCTGAGCTGTCAGGGTGACGGCACTCTTTTCGGTGATCTCGAACAGGGAAGCCATGCGACCGGGGGGAAGGTCACCGCGGATGTTCGTCGCGTTTCCCCGCCGTTGGCCGATCTCTTCTCGTGCTTCACGGCGCCAAGTCGCTGGACAGGTCAGTTGAACGCCAACGGCAGCTACCGCTTGGAACTGAGATTCGCGCCCAGAAGGCCTCGGCCGACCGTGGAGTACCTCGGCACCGACGCCGCATGGCATGGCCCCTATGGTGTGATCCTCGACGGAAACACTGGGTTCATATCTTTCGTGGATGGCCCGTATAAAAACACGTGGATCTCGGGCCGTGGCGTCAATGCGACACCGGCTGCTTGTCGAGGTCGTTATGGGTGGATTCGGAGGCTGCACAGAGTCGGGATATGAACGGGCAGGTCGCAGACACATTAACTCCTAGGCCGTTACCTCACATGGTTATGCAACCGAAGTTGATGCCAGTTGGAGTTGTATGACGAGTGGAACATCAAGGGCCGAGAGGAACTACAATGACTTGCAGTGCGCAGGGGACTCTGCTTTCCTGTACGGAGAGTTCATGAGCTTGATGCGGCCGACGATCCCATCGTAGGCGGAAGTCATCTCGACGATAGGCCTCTAGTGCTACTATGTCGCAAACTGTTGCCAAGGGGCAAGCGGTTATGGCAGTCTTGGGCATGCCCAAGCAGGAGTTGCCCGAGGCGAAGCGATTTGACGCGTACGTTGAGAAGTTAGAGACGACGGTTGAGCACGCAGATCGCCGGGAGCCGCTGCGCGCCTATCTTCGCGTTCTCATCGCCCTCGCCGCGTACGTTGCCGTTGCTCTCGCGTATCTGCGACCGATCTGGGAAACCTACAGCGACCACGTGCCTGGGGAACCCGGCGATCCGCTGTTTACGGTCTACATCCTTAAATGGGTAGTGCACCAAGCACGGATAGGTTTTCCCAACCTTTGGGACGCGCCTTTCTTCTTTCCTCAGCACGGTGCGCTCGCGCTGTCAGATCACATGATCGGGCCAGCACTCTCAATCGTCTTCCTCGACAACCCGATCACGGGCTATAACCTGCTCTTCTTCTCATCCTTCGTGCTCTGCGGTCTCAGCACCTGGTGGGTTCTTGAGCGGAGTGGCTGTTCGTTCGTGGCCGCGCTAGCGGGCGGCGCGATCTTCGCCTTCTCGCCGCTGCGCTTCACCAATACCAATCATTTGTTGCTGCTCATCGCGCAGTGGATACCACTCGTCCTGTGGTCGTTCCACCGCTTGCTGGTCGAGCGCACGTTGAAGACGGCGCTTGTCTTCTTGGGGTTCTACGGCCTGCACGTGCTCGGCGGCTGCTACCTCGCCTACATGATACATTTCCCGCTGGTTGCCATCCTGGTCAGTCGCTGGGTCGACGAGGGCAAGAGGCTCTTCTCGCCATCGTCTCTGCGCGTGCTTGTCCCCACGGCGGTCGCGGCAATGGCACTAACCGCGGCGATCTTCCTGCCGTACGTGGGCAGGGCGCGCGAGCTTCACTTGACTCACGACGATGAGGATGCGGTCGTTCGCGACAGCGCCGCGTTCACCAGCTACCTCAGCCCTTCACTTGAGAACTGGTATTTTCTCCATTCGCGCGCTTTCTGGCGGCGTTTCGCACTCGCGCAGCCGTTTTTGCGCCACGAAAGCTCACTATTCGCCGGCTTTCTTCCCACGCTCTTTTTGGTCGTTGGGTTCCGGGAGTTCTGGCGTCGCCATCGAGCGCGGCCTATCCAGCCACCGGTTGCCTGGAGGCGCATCGTACTGACTGCGCTGCTGGCCGTGGCGGTGGCTCTCTACCTCCTCGGCGATATCTTCACTCTCGGTTTGGAGCAGACCACCTGGCTCACCGACCGGGTGCCATGGGCTCGGGCCCCGACGTTGACGGGACTCGGCGTGTCTTTTCTCGCGACGCTGGGGCTGTGGATCTGGCTGCACGGTCGTTGGAGGGCCGGGCCATCGCGCTGGGGTGAGGTCGATCCCTGGGAACGCGCCGTTGCGTGTTCAGGGATCGTTTGCTTCCTGCTCTCCCACTCTCTTGTCTACCTTGCTCTGATGCGTGTCCTGCCGGGCATGTCAAGCATGCGCGCACCCACTCGTTTTGGCTTCCTGTTTTCGTTCGTCGTTGCCTTTTTCGCCGCGCATGGCCTCGACCGCTTTCGCAAGGCAGTCAAGGGCACTTGGTGGCGTGCGGCCGCCAGCGGTGGCGCCCTCGTGCTGCTACTGCTCGAGCTCGCACCGCGGCCCCTGCGCTGGGTGGAGGTGCTGCGCGAGCGCGACTTCCCCGATGTCTACGACTGGGTAGCGGATCATTCGGAAGTTCGAGCCCTCGCTGAGGTACCCATGCGCCAAAACTGGCGAGAAGTAGAGCCGATGTACTACTCCTCGCGGCACTGGAGACCCATCGCCAACGGTTACAGCAGCTTCGTCCCGCCGTTCCACCGGAACCTGGCTAGACACCTGGCAGCGCTTCCCGACCTGGGCGGCCTCGCCCTGCTCTACGGAGTAGGCGTCACCCACATCATCGTCCATACCGACCAAGCGGCAAGGCGGATGGGCGAAACTGGTGGACGAGAGGCGATAATGCGCCAGTGGGAGCGGGAATTCACCGGCTGCGTGGCGCTCGTCTTCGTCTCGGAACCCGACCGCGTCTACCGTCTACTGCCAATGCGGCCCGCGGGCCTGGGGCGAGAACCAAGCATGCCGTCAACCGGAGGCGCAGCGGCGACCGGCTGCGCCGCAGCTACGGAGCGCCGAGGCTAGTCTAGCAGCCCGTGGTGAAAGCCCGAATCTCAGAGGGGCCGAAGGGTGTACCGGTCGCCCCGCCTGAGATAGATCCCTGATCAGGAGCCCAGCCGAGACGGGGAGCCCGCGCCCAAAGCGACGGGTTGTGCAGTGCTGTGGCTCGGCGCTCTCGTTGGCGCCTGTTAGCGAAGAGAGCCTTCTGACCGCTCGGCTTGATGCGACCGCGAGACGCATCGAGACGAGGCTACGTCAAGCGGGAGAGAAAGTCGACGCCCCGCGCCGGCCTCCATCAAACCTCCACAGCCACTGGCGGATGCTGGTGCCCGTTGCAAGGAGGATGATCCAATGCACCGCCAAGCAAAACCGGTCCGCCTTTTTCTACTGCTCCCCTGGGTGCTCTGCACTCTCGCGGCTCGCTCGCCAGGCCAGCCCGCTTCCACCAGCTCCGCTCCCGAGCTGCTCAACACGATCGAGGCATTGGTGGCGACGCTCTCCGCGGGTGAGCCCCAACGCTGGGAGCAATTTGCCCGGGAGCGCTTCGCGCCTGAAGCCTTGTCGCGGCGAACGCCCGAACAACGCCGGCAGCTCCTGGCCCGCCTGCACGAGGACTTCGGAACGATGCGCCTCACCGGCATCCGGCCGCAGGATGATCCCTGGGCGGCCGATGTCGAGGTCCGCAGCAGTGCCGGAACCATCGCCGGCACCCTGCACGTCGAGCTCGAGCCGGCGCCGCCGCATCGCATTCGCCAGTTCGGGATCTCGGTCGATCAGGGCGGCGACGGCCGACCGAAGACCTCGCTCCCGCCGCCGCCCGACCTGCGTGGGGCCAAGGATCCGCAGCGGCTCTCCTCCCTGCTCGACCCCTATCTCGAAAAGCTCGCGGCCGACGACACGCTTTCGGGTGTGGTGCTCGTCGCCCATGCCGGCAAGCCGCTCTTCGAGCGTGCCTACGGACTGGCGGACCGCGAGCGCAAGGCGCCCAATACCACCGATACCCGTTTCAACGTCGGCTCGATCGGCAAGCAGTTCACTCGCGTGGCGATCGGCCAGCTGCTCGCCGCTGGAAAGCTGGCGCTCGACGACCCGCTCGCCAGGCACCTGCCTGGATACCCGAACCACGACGCTGCCAGGAAGATCACGATCCGCCAGCTCCTCGAGCACCGCGCGGGCGTCGTCGACATCTTCGACGTGATCCATGCCGGCGATCCGCCACCGCGCTCGAATCACGAATGGTTCCTGCGCGTCGCCCCGCTGCCGCTCCAGTTTCCTCCCGGCACGCAGAAGCGCTACTGCAACGGTTGCTATGTGGTGCTGGGCGAAGTGGTGGCGGCGCTCTCAGGCACGACCTACGAAGACTACCTCGCCAGTCATGTCTTTGCGCCCGCCGGCATGAGCGCGGCGTTCCTCGCCGGCTCTGACCCCGAGGAGCGTAAGGCGCGAGGCTACACGCGCACGCCGGCAGGGCTCGAGGTGGCGTCACTGGGGCCGGGCGGCCGAGGCTGCGGCGCGGGAGGAGTCTTTGCCACCGGCAGGGACCTGCTCGCCTACGACAACGCCCTACGCGAGTATCGCCTGCTGGACCGCGAGCGTACCGCGTGGATGCTGGATGGCGCCGACTCGACCGGCAGCCGCGCCGGCGGAGCCTCGACGGTCGCCGGCGGCGCTCCAGGAGTCAACGCGGTGCTGGCGAGCGAGGGCGAGTGGACCGTCATCGTGCTCACCAACCACGATCCCAGGGCCGGGGAAGACCTTGGGATTGCGCTCGCCAGAGCGATTCTCAGGTAATCTCGACGCCGTGCGCGTTGGCATGATTGGTGGGTGGTGACAAGCTCCGGCGACGATCTGGCGGCGGGCGGCGGCGGGGCGATCGTGGTGGTGGAGGACGACCGGGTGGTCGCCGAGACCCTGCGGCTCTATCTCGAACACGCCGGCTTCCGCGTGCTGGTCGCCGCCGACGGGCGCGATGGCCTCGAGCTCGCGCTCCGTGGGCACACCGCGCTCGTGCTCCTGGACGTGTTGCTTCCCAGCCTCGACGGGCGCGAGGTCTGTCGCCGGTTGCGTGCCGCCTCCTCGGTACCCATCGTCATGCTCACTGCACGCACGGCGGAGCAAGACGTGGTCGCCGCGCTCGAGGCCGGTGCCGACGACTACATCGGCAAACCGTTCCGGCCGGCGGAGGTGGTGGCGCGGGTGCGGGCGCTGCTGCGCCGCCGGCCACCGCCGGATGACACGGGGAAGGCTCCGGCGTTGCGCATCGGCGAGATGGAGATCGATCTCTGGAGCCATCGGGTGCGGCTCGCCGGCCGCGAGGTGGCGCTCACCCCCACCGAGCATCGGCTGCTGGCGACGCTGGCGCGGCAGCCCGGCCGCGCCTTCAGCCGCGACGAGCTGGCGCGGGCTCTCGCGCCGCAGCGGGAGGCGCAGGACCGCACGATCGACTCGCACGTCAACCACCTCCGGCGAAAGATCGAGGTGCCGGGGGGCATGAGCTACATCCTCACGGTGCCGGGCGTGGGTTACCGGCTGCGCAGCGGCGACGAGCATGCGTAGCCTGCAGGGCCGGATGCTCGCCGCGGTAGGGGTGCTGGCGCTCGCCGCCGTCGTGGGAGTAGGACTGGCGGCGCGCCAGGGAGCTCGGCGCGAGCTGCTGAGCTTCGCGAGCCTCGAGCGCCGAGGCGCGGTCGCCGATCTGGCCGGCGAGCTGCGTGCGCTCGCCGCTGCACACCCGGGCGGAATCTCCGCCGCCGAGCTGCAGGCGGCGGCCCAGTGGGGGCCAAGCAGCGCGGCGCTGCTCGTCGATGCGCGCGGCGCCCTGGTTGCGGCTGCCGGCAAACCGCTGCGCGGACTGACCGTGCGCACGCGCCGGGCCGGTCAGGTGACGATCGTGACCATCGAGAGCGAGCGCGGCCGGCAGCTGAGCGAGCTCCACCTGCGCGGCGGCGGCGTGCCGGCGCGACTCGCCGGCGGCCGGCCCGGCTGCTTGCTGCCGCTCCTGCTCCCCAGTCTGCGCGAGGAGCAGCAGCGCGCCGCGGCGCTGGGCGCGCTCGATCACCGGCTGCTCGTCGCGACCGCCGTTGCCGCCGCCCTCGCCCTGCTGTCGACCTGGGGCCTGGCGCGCGGTGTCCTGGCGCCGCTGCGCCAATTGCAGGCAGCAACTCGGGACCTCGCACGCGGTCAGCTCAATCGGCGCGTGGAGGCCGCCGGTCCAAGCGAGATCGCCGAGCTCGGCCACAGCCTCAACCGAATGGCGGCGGAGTTGGAGCGCCAGCAGCAGCTACGGCGCGACCTGGTCAACGACGTGGCCCACGAGCTCGGGGCGCCGCTGACCACCATGGTCTGCCGCCTCGAGGCTGTGCAGGACGGCCTGGATCCCAACCCCTCGGCGACGCTCTCCGGCTTCCGCGATGACGTCCTCCACCTCGCCGGATTGGTTGCAGATCTGCAAGCGCTCGCCCATGCCGAAGCCGGGCAGCTCCGTCTCGACTGCATGCGCACTGCGCTGATGCCAGCGGCGAACCAGGCCTTGAGCGCCGCGGGCCTTGCAGCCGATCCGCGCATCGCGCTGCGGATCGATCCGGCGATCGATGTACAGGCCGACCCCAAGCGCCTGCGCCAGGTGCTGATGAACCTGCTCACCAACGCCGCGCGTCACACTCCCCCTGGCGGCCGCATCGAGATCCGCGCCGAAGAGCGGGCCGAGGAGGTGCGGGTCGAGGTTGGCGACAGCGGGTGCGGGCTCTCCGCCGAGCAGGTGGAGCGCGTTTTCGAGCGCTTCTACCGCACAGACCTGGCACGGCAGCGCTCGACGGGCGGCAGCGGTCTCGGGCTCGCCATCGTCAAGACCCTGGTCGAGGCGCAGGGCGGGAGAGTATGGGTCCAGAGCACGCTTGGGAGCGGAGCCAACTTCGGGTTCGCACTGCCGCGCCCAGGGGATTGAGATCCGGCCGGCATCGCGAGGGTGGCGAGAACGAGAACCGAGAACGGACTATAATCCTCGACGGGCAGGCCCTCCCGGGGAGGTGCTAAGTCATTGAAACGGCGGCTTCTAGGACCTTCAAGTCTCTTCAAGGGTCGAATCTACCATCAATCGAAGGTCCGGAGCTGACGCCCCGAGGGTCCACCGTAGGATCAAGCAGTTCGCCTGGAGCATTGTGGTCTCAGCTCTGATTGGGAACGCTCGAGGGCACCGATGAACGCGCGGCTTCGGATCGACCACGAGACCATCGCAGACTTCTGCCGGCGCTGGAAAGTCACCGAGCTCTCGCTCTTCGGCTCGGTTCTCCGAGATGACTTCCGGCCGGACAGCGATGTCGATGTCCTGGTGACTTTCTCCGCGGATGCGCCTTGGAGCCTTTTGGATCTAGTCACGATGCAAGAGAGCTTGCACAAGATCTTCGGTCGAGAGGTCCATCTGGTGGAGCAGGCTGGTTTGCGCAACCCTTTTCGGCGTCATGCGATCCTGAAGCACAGGGAGGTGATCTTTGCCGCCTGAGGAGCGGGACCCTGCACACCTATGGGACATGCTGGAAGCCGCTCAAACGCTCCGTCAGCTCACCGCTGGGCTCTCGATCAAGTCCTATCTGGCGGATCGCAGGACCCAGCTTGCGGTCGAACGAGGGATCGAGATCCTCGGAGAAGCCGCCCGCAGAGTCTCACCGTCATTCCAGCAAGCGCACGCAGAAATCCCATGGGCGGGAATCGTCGCACAGCGCAACGTGATCGCTCACGAATACGGGGAGATCAAACAAGAGCGCATATGGGTGGTCGCTACGGTTCATGTCGAGGACCTGATCGCGAAGCTGCAGCCGCTGGTTCCGGTAGGCCCACCCGATATAGACCCCTGATCAGTAGTTAGGACTCGCCGGTCATTCCTGTCCCGCTCGAGGAGCGTTGCATGGCATCGCAGGTGCGACGAGACCCTTCATCTGGCGGTTCCTTCGTTGTCGTAGACCTTGCGCGATCGGGTGGGGCCACGCGGTCGCGATACCGCGCCGGAGTGGTTCCAAGACAGCGCCGGAAGACGCGGCTACAGTGGCTCTGGTCCGTGAAGCCCGCGGCGGCGGCGGCATCGGCAATGGTAGTGCCTGGCTGCGCCAAGGCCGCGCACACCGCCTCGACCCGCAGCTGGCGGAGGCGCTCACCGACGCTGCTGCCGAAGTGGCGGCGGAACACCCGCGCCAGGTATACGGGATGCACGCCGGCGCCGGCGGCGAGGTCCGCAAGCCGCAGCTGCAGATGACTCTCGTCGCGCAGCCGTTCCGCCACCCGGTACAGCCACGGCGGCATATCATTTTCAACGCGAGGGCGAGCCAGTGCACCGGTCAGTTGCAATGCTAGACCCTCGAGCACGAGTCCGGTGCTGTCGTCTCCGGCGGAGGTCTCGCGCAGGAGGGCACCAGCGATACGTGACAGCTCGGTGTGCGGACCGGCAAAGCGCGGCTCGTCCCTGAAGCGCGGCGGTAGTGCCGCGAGCACCGTCTCAGTCACCTCGACGCAGAGGAAGCGCGCACCGCTCGCGCCGACCTCGTCATCGTGCTCGGCGCCGGGAGGATGGAAGCGGATGTAGCCAGGTGCATACTCGAAGCGGCCGCTGGTGTCGTGCTCCCTGTAGGAACCGGCAGCGAGCAGCGAAAAATAGGCGCGCGCGTGCGTATGTCGGTTGGTCCTCGAGGCGGTGCGGTGCCCGAGCACGGTCACGAGGAAGCCCGGCAGTCGTCGGGTGATCAACGCCTCCCCGCAGAATGAGGAGCCGGCAGAGGAAGGGCTCCTCGAGGATGACGTGATAGTGGAGTCGGGCTGAGAGTGCGCCATGCCTATGAGGAATACGCGCTTGGCGGCAACAAGGTTGCGCGAGCGCTGCCATCCCGAGATTCGCTACTCGAGGTTCCGATCGTGCCGCCTGGCTCCGATCGTGCTCGACATTCCCCCGGCCTGAACCTAGCCTCGGACAAGGGCCCCGTTCCCGGGGCCCCTCTCGAGGAGCCAACCGATGAGCCACCGATCAACTTCCGCTCTCCTGCTTCTTCTCATCCTCCCGTTTGCCGCGCGCCGCGCGTCTGCCACCGACGATCCCAGCACGCACGCGCCGCTGCGAGGCGTTGTCCACGTCGCATTCGCGGTAACCGCCGGTGCCAATGTCATCGACCTCGCTGGTCCGTGGGAAGTCTTTCAGGATGCCACAGTTCCTGAGCCAGGTGCGAGAATGGACGAGCAAAGCCCGTTCCGTCTCTACACCGTTTCCGACAAGCGCGAGCCGGTGGCGATGACCGGCGGTCTGCGGGTGATGCCGGACTACACTTTTGATGACGCACCCATACCCGACATCGTCGTCATCGGCGCCCAGCGCGGCTCCGATGCCATGCTCACCTGGCTTAGGAGGGTGAGCGAGCACGCCACCGTGATGTCGGTGTGCACCGGCGCTTTCAAGCTGGCGAAAGCGGGGCTGCTCGACGGCAAGGCCGCCACCACCCACCACGACTTCTACGACTCTTTCGCCTCATCGTTCCCACGGGTGCGGCTCGAGCGCGGCCGCCGCTGGGTGGAGGCCTCGCCGACGGTCTTCACCGCCGGCGGCTTGACCTCTGGCATCGACTTGGCGCTGCACCTGGTCGCCACCCTCTATGGCGACGCAGCTGCCGGCCGCACCGCCGCGTACATGGAGCACGGCGGCAACGGATGGAAGGACCCGGCGGCCACGACCGTCGCCGCCGTCGCCACCGGTCCCGACAACGCGAGCATGATCCGAGCGGACCACTACCTACCCAATCTGGAGCTCGGGGATGACGTGCAGGTTCGCAATCTGCAATCCGACGGCGGAGTTGATCACTGGAAAGCAGAGATACTAATCACCTCGTCGTTAGCTACTGATCAACTGTTCAGAAGGCTGGGACGACAGCTCGAGGACGGAGGCCGATGGAAGCTCGAAACCGCCATCTCGACCGTCGATCGGGTGACTCGCGGATCGTGGACCTTCCGTGACGAACGCGGTCGTCTTTGGCGGGGAGAAATGCGCCTGGAGCCTAGCACGGCGACCACGGATCGGAAGCTTGTTCTCGAGATAAGACTGGCGGGATAGCGACTCAGGAAGAGGCCGACTACCCCGGCATCGGCGCCGGCTCGCCAGGCACGTCGTCAGTTGCTGGCCGCCGCCTGGCAGTGAAAAGGCTGGCAGTGGTAGGGCTTGGGATTCCCTGGCCCAGACCTGGCCTTGAACTCCTCTATGATCTGCCACAACTCGACGCGCTGCGACTCGGGAAACTCGGCAACTCGTGCCGGGTGGGTGGCAAGATACTGGAGCAGGTTCCTTGGACGATAGGTGCAGTCGCTGATGATCAGCGCGCCCAGCGACTCGTCGAACCCAAGGCCGGCTCTCTCCCAGATCCCGTCGTGGTCCAAGGCTGCGAGGTCCCTGACTCCCCGGCCGCTCTTCCCGCGAATGAGATCGGCGAACTTCATCCAGGCTGTGTTCGTGTCGGGCCGGCTGGGTTCATTGCACATAGCCTTCTCTGGACCGAAGAAATGTTTCAGGTAGTCGGCATCGAGAGCAACAGGCGCATGCACGGTGGTCTCGGCGAGCATCCACTCGAGGGCGTGGTCGGCGAGGCCGTCGTACCGATAGCCGCCGCCGACGTTCGAATGGACGCCGGGAAACCAGCGCTGCACCAGTGACTGAGACGGGTTGACGGCGTCGGGCCGCCAGATCTGAGGCCTGAAGTCCCACCGGCGCTCGTCTATCGACAGTGCGTGGCGAATGGTCTTGACGATCTTCGGAGGCGTCTCGTCCACGAGATAGGCGTACTCCTCTGCCACGGTCGTCACTTTGCCGTCAGGTGCGAAGCGCGAACCGACCGAGAGGACGGTGTCGTAGACGCCCAGGAACTCGATCTGGGCCTCCTGCGGCACCCTGATCACATCGGGGCGTCCACCGCGCCGCTTCCTGATCTCGTCGAATACCTCCTGGGCCTTGCCGGGGGCGGCATGGGAATGGGGGCTCGACTGGGACTTCCTGAACCCATCGTAGAGCTCTGCAATGTAATATTCGTCCTCCTTGTTCAGGATGCCTCCGACTTCCTTTCCGGGAAGTACGCCGCCAACCCATTCGACGAAGCGAACCAGCGTCTGCGCCTCGGCGGCGCCGCGGCTGAAGCCGAAGACGAAGATCTGGTCGTGAGGGTGGTAGTTCGCCACCAGGAACCGGTAGGCAGACTTGACCCGTGGCTCGTAACCAACGCCAAACGCCCCGCCGACGATCCGGTCCACCCATACCTCGATGTTGGCGTAGGGAGTGGGTTCGCCGATCAGCGAACCGACGCCCTCCGAGTAAAATGCGATCTGGCTCACGCCATCGCCTATTGGCAGGATCGCTCGGAATGTCTTGAGGACGTTGGTCGGTTTGAAGAGCTTATGTCCGTCGAATTGCTCCACAGCTTGTTCGGGGCTGTTCTGGGTGCCATCGAGGCACACCACCAGGCGCCTCGGCCGAGTACTTTCCTCGGGGCCGACCGCCATTGTGGAGGCGGGGCCGAGGAGCGAGAGGGCAGCGCAAAGGAGGATTGTCCGGGGCTTCATGTATGCCTCCCATCTGGACGCATCTGGCTACTCGATCCTCTTGACAGTCATCTGGATCTCTCCGGAGTTGTTGGCGTAGAAGAGCCAGACATCGTTGGCATAGCAGGTAAGCTCTCCGGAACGCTTGTCGACCGCGCGTTTACAGCCGACGGGGAATGCGGTGCTCTGCTGCGCATCCAGTGCGCAGATCAGCTTGAACCAGTTGTCACTCTTCATCCGGCGGAAGCGTTCGAAGGTCCTCATCGTGCCGTTTGGGCTGTCACCACCGCCAGGCCCATGTCGATAGTCTTTATCCCACCAGACTCCCTGTGCCGTGATCAGGTACTTGCCGTCGGGATCCAACCGGATACCCGAGTGGTTCCATCGTAATCTCGCTTGCACACAGACCGTCTTGGTCCCGCCTTTCAGGAGGGATACACTCTTCGTGCCGCCGGCCTGGGGAGAGCCGCACGCACCGACGAGCACGATCGAACCGGCCGTAAGCAGTGCCCGCCATGCCCGCATAGAAACTCCTCTGGGCCGCCCGCCACGCGCGGCGCCGCTCTGATAGCACTTCCGAGTGGCGTGTAATGCATTCAGTGTAGGACCGCGGCTCCGGCACCGTCAAATGCAGCGTTACATATATGGCTCTGAGCTTCATCGACCTATGGTGGCGAGCTGCGCGGCAGCAGGCTCGCCGACCGTCACCTTAGAGTGAGCGCCAGCTCGGACGCCACCAGCCGCCAGCTGCGGCGGCTGCAATAAAGCTCGTAAGCCTCGTCGGCCGCCTGCCGCCAGTCGCTGCCATCCCAGGTTGCCGGACGCCAGAGGCTTACGCCGTCGTCGGGCGGCTCGGTCTCGGCGCAGTTGAGCACCGCGCAACCGCTTGCCATGCCGGCGGCGACAAGGGTGGACTTGGCGGCGGCGGCGCGCGGGTAGTGCACGGCGAGCACGCGGCTCTCGAGAAGAAAGCGGCCGACCTCTGCCGCCGGCAAGGCTCCGTGGACTTGAACCGGCAGCCCCGCCAGCGCGGGAGGCGCTCCCGCGATGGGTGGACCGACGTCGTGCACCGCCTCGATCCGCGCCTTCTTACAGAACCGGAGCAGAGCCTCCCTGCCGGCGGTATAAACGCGGTTCCGGACTGCCGGCAGTCCGAGGACGACCACCTGCGGCTGGCGCTCGCGCGGCCAGGTCGAGCGCGCGGGCTCGCCGAGGGTGGAGGGGGTGGGCAGGACGCTCGTCCGCGCGGCAGCTTCCGGGACGAGGTCCCGCAGGGCCGCGCCCGCCGCCCGCGTCGTCGCCACGCACTGGCGGCTCAGCCGCGCGAGCCGGCGCACCAGGTCCTGCTGCCGAGGCAGGAGCCAGAACCGATGCGTCCAGGGCGGGCCGCTGACCCAGGTCTCATGGAAGATGGCGAGCAGGGGCGGCGTTGCGCCGGCCCGCTCGAGGCCCCTGACCAGCCAGCCGGGGCAGCCCCGCCGGTCGAATCCGTAGCCCACGTAGTGCAAGACCATGGCGTGCGGGCGGCGCTCGGCCGCGGCCTGCCGCAGGGCCGCCGCGAGGGCACCAGGCCGCGGCTCGACTTGCAGCAGATCCTGCCGGTTGGCGCGGCCGGGCTTGCTCGGCGCCAGGAAGAGCGTCTCGAAACCATGCGGCACGAGAGCGCGGGCCAGGAGCTCGGCGTAGCCGGCGACGCCGCCGATCTCGGGCGCCAGCTCGGGCACGATCTGGATCAGCCGTTCCAACTCGGCCACCCCATCGCAGGTCGATGGCACGGAAACGCGATCCTCATGCCTCGGCGCGCTCGCCGCGCTGGAACTCGCCCGCGGTGAAGAAGGCCTGGCCCGGGCGCAGGCGGTTGAATCGTCGGTTTGCCTTGCGGAAGCGCAGCACCGCCGGCAGGCGCCGCAGCGTCAGCCAGAGCGCCGCGGCGTGGATCCTCGTCTGGGCGAAGCGCAGGCGCAGCAGGCTGCTTGCCAGGGGCGCCAGCAGGTCGAACGCGGCCCACAGCAGCGACGGCCCGGTGAAGTGCTTCAGGCAGATGACCGCCCGGTTCGATTCCCCGCCTACGCGACGCCGGAAGACCACCTGGCTCGGCGGCGGGCCGGCCTGCAACGTCGACATACCCACCGCGTGGTAGACCTTGGCGGCGGGCGCCGTCACGCAACGCCATCCCCGCTGCCAGGCGCGGAGGAAGAAGTCGACGTCATCGAAGTCCATGAAGAAGCTGGGGTCCCAACCGCCGGCCTCGAGATACATCTGGCGGTGCACGAGGACGGCGCCGGCGCAGCCGAAGGGAACTGCCTCGCCGTCGGCGAGCGGCACGAGGAAATCGAAGCCCCGCGGCGGGTAGCAGCTGATCGGGTCGATGCCGGCGTTGACAAAGCGCGTGCCGGCGTGGAGGAGGCGGGTGCCGTCATAGGACCATTGCCAGGGATCGGCGGCGCCCACTCGGTCGGCGATGGAGATGTGCCGCGCGAGCTGCGCGAGGCAGTCCGCTTTCAACCACAGGTCTTCGTTGCAGAAGAAGAGCAGCTCGTGACTGGCTGCCGCGACGGCGGCATGGTAGCCGGCGACCAGGCCGCTGCGGGCGGGCTCGGTGATCACTTTGATCTCGGGATGGCGCGCCAGGTAGTCGCGCGAGCCGTCGGTGCTCTCGCGGTCGGCGACGATGGTCTCCGTGCGCACCCCGCGTTGCGCCCGCAGCGTCGCGAGCAGGCGCGGCAGGAACCGCATGCCGTTGAGGTTGCAGATGATGACCGAAACGTTAGGCCCGGACCCGCCGGCGGCGTCCGCGGCGGCGCCCGCGCCGCCGGGGGCTTGGCGTGGCGAGGGACTGGAAGGCGGCGAGGAAGCCATGGTCGCGGCGGCGGGTGGCGTGCTCACTCGAACTCGCGGACGATGGCACGCAGCTCGGCGCAGAACGCTTCGGCGGTGAAGCGCACCCGGCGCTCGGCGGCGTGCCGGCGGAGCGTGCCCTCCAGCTCCGCACTCGCAAGCACCCTGCCGATCCGTTCCACGGCGTCGGCGACGGTGTCGAAGACGAGGTCGGGATGGGCGCCGACGATCTCCACCGGACCGCCCGAATCATGAACGAAGGGCAGGCAGCCCGCGGCGAGGAGCTCGGCGGGCGCGATGCCGAAGTGCTCGTCGCGCGTGGTGTGAAGGCCGTAGCGGTGGCAGGCGACCTCGGCGAGCAGCTCCTCGCGGCTTAGATCCGGCAGCAGCCGCAGCCAGGGCCGCGAGGTAGTGAGGTCGCGCAGCCGCGCCTCGTACCGGGGATCCTCGCGATGGCCAATCAGGGTCAGCGTGAGGTCGTGGCCGCGGCCGCGGAGCGCCTCGACGATCGCCACCGCCATCTCCCAGCGCTTGCTCGGCGCGATCCTGCCGACGGCGACGACCCCGTGGCGCCGCTCCTGCCAGGGCACGCAGGGGAACGGGCCCGCGACCGGAGGGTAGAGCACGACCGAGTCGACGCCGTAGACCTCGCGAATGCGGCGCGCGATGTTCTCGGAGTCGGCGAGAAAGAGGTTGCGCAGCGGTCCGTCGCGGCGGCTGCGGCCCAGGGCATAGCAGGCGGCGCGGAAGGCGCCGTGCAACCCCGGGACGCGGTGGGACCAGCGGCGCGGCGACTCCCGCCCCGGATGATAGGCGCCGGGCAGGTTGACGTACTGAATGCCGCGGCGCCCGAAGTCGACTTCGTTGTGGGTGCTCAAGAGGACGTCGAAGCGGTGCATGCGGTCGAGCTTGCGCGCCAGCCGGACGGTGAGCTGGCATTCGAGCAGCGCGCCGGGAGCGTGCACGGCGCCGATGAGCCGGTGGTAGCGCCGCGGCGCGAGGAAGGTGGTGAAGTCGGCAGCGCGGAGGGCCGTGCCGAAGCTGCGATTGACAGCCGCCAGGTCGACCGGGGCGAGAGTCGCCAGGCCGACGCTGAACTCCTCGCGCAAGGCTTGCAGCGCCCAGGCCGCGACGGCATTGGCGCCGCCGACCGGCGCCACGTAGGGATGAGCGATGAGCACGCGTCTCATGAGGGTCCGCGCTTCAGCCGTGCGAGGGCGGCCCGCCGATGACCGGCCGGCAGCGCCGCTTGCGCCGCTCCTCGAGCAGGCGCCATTTCCATCCCAGGGCGAACGACAGCGGCCGGCGGCCCATCGTCACGCAGCCGAGCGCCGCCCAGTGCAGCGGCGACCATGGAAACGAGCGCAGTTGCGCGACGCCTTCCCGCACCGCGCTCCCGCGTTCCCCGGCCAGGGCCAGGGAGACGGTGAGCTGGCGCAGCTGCGCCCGGTGAAAGCCGGGGGCCAGCCGCCGCAGCGCTTCGCCGTGCCGGCGGAGGATCAGGCGGATCTCGTCGGCGTCCTGCCGCGCCTCCTCCGGGCTGCGGCCGCGCGACTGTCTCTCCCCGGCGTCCACGTGATAGGTGGCGCCGATCTCTCGCACCCAGAGCGTGTCGAACCGCCGCGCGAAGTCCAGGTGATGCAGCATCTCCATCAGGCGGCCGGCGGGCAGCGGGACGGCCAGGAGCGCGCTGCGCCGCGTGACGGTGAGACAGTCGTAGAGCTCCGACCGCTCGAGCCAGCGGATGAATCCATCGTAGCCGAGGACGTCGCCGCTCGGCGGCGGGGACGGCGACTCCCTGCCGTCCGGGTAGCGGTACATGAAGCCGAGCCTGCCGACCGTCTCGGGCAGCCCGGCGGCACGGCGCTGGATGGCGCCCAAGGCTCCCGGCACCAGCTCGTCGTCGCTGTCGAGGCGGACGATCCAATCGCCCGCGGCGGCGCTGATGCCGCTGGACCGCGCCGGGCTCGAGCCCAGGTTGTGCGGGTGACGGATCAGCCGCACGCCGCGGTCCGCGTACTCGGCCGACACCGCGGCGGAGCGATCGCGCGACGCATCGTCGACCACGATCACCTCGAAATCGGCGCCCTCCTGGGCCAGGCAGCTGTCGATGGCGCGGCGGACCTCGCGTTCGCGGTTGTACACCGGGATGACGACGCTGAGCGCGGGCGCGGGGGCCGGGGCGGAGGCGGTCCTGTCTGCCACTTGCTACCGTCCTTGCTTGCGCCAGAAGGCGCCCGTCCAGTCGATGCTCTGGATCGGCTCGGAGATGCCCTGGTCGCGGCGATAGTCCTCGACCGCTTGGCGGCACTCGGGAAGGGCGCCGTAGTCGTCGATCACGGCATAGCCGCCGGGCGAGAGCCGGGGATACAGGCTGGCGAGAGTATCCATGGTGGACGAATACAGGTCGCCGTCGAGCCGCAGCAGGGCCAGCCGCTCGATGGGGGCGTGCGGCAAGGTGTCCTTGAACCAGCCGGGCAGAAACCGCACCTGCTCGTCGAGCAGGCCGTAGCGGGCGAAGTTCTCCCGCACCTCAGCGAGCGGCACCCCGAGGATGGCGTTGGAGCGCCAGTGCGGGCTGCCGTCGTCTTGCCGAAAGCGCCCGTCCGGCGCCGGCAGGCCGGCGAACGAGTCCGCCACCCAGACGACCCGCGAACGGTCTCCGTATGCCTGCAACAGCGCGCGCAGGAAGATCGCCGCACCGCCGCGCCAGGTGCCGGCCTCGATCAGGTCGCCCGGGACCTGCTCTTCCAGGACCGTCCGCACGGCGCTCTGCAACTGGTCGAGGCGCGCCAGCCCGACCATGGTTTCGGCGTCGGCCGGCCAGTCGGATCCCGCCGCCCGCGCTTCGACGTCAACCGGCACCCGGCGGTAGAGGCCGCAGCTGAGTCTCGCCAGCAGCGGCTGCATGCGGCGCTGCATCGGACCGCCCGGCATGGCAGGCGCGAGCAGCGGCCGGTACTCCTCCGGGAAGGCGAGCCGGGTGAGGCACCGCTTCAGCAGGTCCAGGTAGAGGGCGGCGGCCTCGGCGGTTTCAGGAGGCACTCGCGCCGCCACCCTTCTGCGCCCAGGCGGTCATGCGCGCGGTCTGGCCGAGGAGACTCAAGGGATAGGACAGCGGCAGCAAAGCCAGGTTCGCGCGCCCGCCCCGCCAGGGATAGGACACCAGCAGCCGGGAGATGGCCGCAAGCCGGCCCCGGTCCTGTAAGACGTAGCCGGTGCTGGCGATCAGGTCGCTGAGGTTCCGCTGCAACGAGATCCGGCGGACCTCCCAGCCGGCGCGCGCGAGCGTCTGGCGCAGGGTCTCCGGCGTGAAGTGGAAGAGGTGGTTCGGCAGGTGCAGCGGAAACCACGCGTCGCCGAACCACCGGCGCTCGCGGCACGCGGCGTTGGGCACCGACACCGCCAGCCAGCCGCCGGGCCGGGTCCAGGAACGCAGCTTCTCGAGCCCGCCGACGGGATCGTGCAGGTGCTCGAGCACCATCCATCCGGCCACCAGGTCGAACTCGCCGCAGGCTTCGGGAGCGGTTTCGAGGGTTCCGGCATGGACCGGATAACCGAGCGCGGCGCAGGCTGCGGCGGCCTCCCGGGAGCGCTCGATCCCGGTCACCCGCCAGCCGCGCCGGGACATGCGCCGCAGGAAGGCGCCGGACGCGCAGCCCACTTCGAGCATGCTGCCGGGCGGCAAGGGCGGCACCGCCTCCGCCAGCAGCAGGCGGTCGACGAGCTCCGCGCCGCGCCTGGCGTGCGGTCTGGAGGAGTGGTAGGGCTGGTAGCCGGCGCCGTAGTAGAACGACATCGCATCCGGCGTCGGCCGCGGGTTGGTCCGCAGCAGGCCGCAGCTCTCGCACTCGACCACCTGGAACCTGCCGGGAAGTCCCTGCAGCCGATCGAATCCCTCAAGCACGGGACGGTCGTTCGCGGCGCAGCCCAGCGGGCACGGGACCTCTTCCAGTTCCAGCTTGACCTGGTTGGCAAGGGCGGCCCGGTCGACCCGGTCGGGGGCGATCACTGCCGCGACACCTCGCCGAAGATCGCCGCCAGCCGCTTGGCGGTCTCCGCCGCCGAGTGGCTCGCGACGGCCACGCGCCGCCCGGCGAGACCCATTGCGGCCCGCAGCTCCGGCTCCGCGTAGAGCTGCGCGAGGCCGTCGTACCAATCCTCAGGGGCGTGCGCGGCGAGCCCCGGTGGTCCCTGCCGCAGGATCTCCGCGGCGGCGCCCACCGGGCTCACCACGACCGGCACGCCCACCGCCATGGCGCACAGCATCTTGGTCGCGCACTTCGCCCTGCCCCACTCGTCGTCTTGAAGCGGCATGATGCCGACGCTCATCCGCCGCAGGGCGTCGACTTCGACCGCCGGCGACCAGCGCTGGAAGTGGACCCGGCCGGCCGGCAGCCGCCGGAAGCTGGGACGGCGGTCACAGACGACGAGGATCCGCGCGCCCGCGTGATCCGCCAGGAAGCGCGCCAGGGTCTCCTCGATGGCGTAGAGGTAGGGCAGGTTCCAGTGGGTGCCGCTCCAGCCGATGGTGAACGCCTCGCCGCTGGTGGACGCCGCGGGCGCCGCCGGTGACGCGGACGTCGCGGGCGTCGCGGGCGTCGCGGCGGCCGGGGGCGCCGGCGACCAGACGTCGGTGTCCACCGCCGTCGGCACCGTCCAGACCCGCGGCGCGGCGCCGCGGAAGTGCTCGGCGATGCTGGGATTGCCGGCGATCACGCCCGCGCAGCGCGCGGCGATGCGGCGGGCGAAGTCCGGGCGTCCGTGCAGCCAGATGGCGTCGTCCACGTCGAGGAGCCGCCGTCCTCCCATGAACCGCTCGATGGTCTGGCGGCCGGTCACCAGCTCGCGATTGAGCCAGGTGACGTCGTAGCGCCGCGCGGCGATGGCGTGGACGACGCGCGACACCGCCCCCAGGCCGGTCAGCTGCAGCGGGCCGCGCCCATACTTGCTGATCCAGGGGCGGTACTCGACGGCTTCGATCCCGAGCTCGCGCAGCGGCGCCAGGAACTGGCGGACCCGGAAGCGGCTGGACGGATCGTCGCGGCTTGCGGTGATGGCGGCGACGCGAATCATGCGGCGCCCGTCTCCTTGCCAACTGCACCAATCGGGACCATCGCGACAAGATCCTGTCCTGGCCGCCGATCGGATGGTGGGGCCGGGGAGAGATCCTGCCCTGGCCGCCGATCGGAGGGTGGGGCCGGGGAGCGCAGCCGGTCGATCAAGGAGAGGTAGCCCCGCAGGTGGGCCGCCAGGGTCCACCGGGTCTGCCACGCCTGCCGCCCGGCATCGCCGAGCGCCCGCCGCAGCGCCGGGTCCTCCTGCAACTGCCGCAAGCAGGCAGCGAGCTCGGCGCCGTCGCCGAACAAGACACCGCCGCCGCTGGTGTGGATGATCTCGGCAAGGGAGCCGCGGTCGCGGGCGATCACTGGAGTGCCCTCGGCAAACGCCTCGAGCACGACCAGCGGAAAGACTTCGTATCCCAGGGAGGGAACCAGCACCGCCAGGGCGCGGGAGATGAGACCCGCGAGGCGGTCCCGCGACACGTTGCCCAGGAAACGGATGTTGTCGCAGCCCGCTGCCATGGCCGCGAGGGCGCCCGCCTCGCTGCCCACGCCGGCGATCAGCAGGTCGGCGGCGCGATGGGCGCGAAACGCCGCGATCAAGGCCGCCACTCCCTTGATCCGCTCGAGGCGGCCGGCGTAGAGGAAGTATGGGCGGGGCGGTGCCGGCACCAGCGCCGCCGAGCGTTCGGCAGCCGCAGGATCGGGATGAGGATCGGGTTGATGGAAGCTCTCGAGGACGGCGATCCGCAGCGGCAGCCCGGACGCGAGATGGATAGCGCGCGTGAACTCGGTGGGCGCGAGGAACAAGTCGACGTGCTCGACGGACCGCGCCATGAGCCGCCCGTAGCGCCACAGCTGGGGCGGGCGCGCGTAGCGCAGGGAGCACGAGAAGCAGCGCTTCTCCGTGCACGGCTCGCGGTTGTCGCGGAACAGCGTGTGCATCGGGCACAGCAGCCAATGCTCGTGGATCGTGTAGAGCTTCAGCGCCGAGCCGTAGCCCAGCACCGCCGGGCCGCCGATGAGGGAGACGTTGTGAAAGTGGATGACGTCGAAGGGCTTCGCGTCGAGCAGCCGCCGCAGCTGGGCGGCCTTGAGCCACGGCCGGCCGGTCTGCTGCGTGGCCAGCGGCGAGAGGATGCCGAAGGGGCTGCGCAGGCGGTGGACGTGGACACCTGCCGCCGGCACGGCGCGGCCGGCGGGTGCCCGCGGCGCCAGCGCCCGGTAGCTGTCGAGGCAGTGGATGACGTCGACCTCGTGTCCCTGCTCCGCGAGGCCGCGGCTCAGGGCTTCGACGAAGACCGCGTCGCCGCCGAAGGAGTAGGGCGGATAGAACGTGGTGATCATGCAGAATCGCATCGTCGGGCGCACTTTCCAATTGAGGCCGCGGGCGCTACTCGGCGGTGCGGGGGACCGGAGCCGCACCGGGCGCCCCCGCCGCAACCGCCGCGACGGCTGCGGCAACAGGAGCAATGCGGGCCTGCGCCTGGAGGGGCGGGCCGGCCGCGCCGGTCGCGCCGGCCGCCGAAGGCTGCAGCTCCCAGAGCACCGCTCCCTGGTCCTCGTACTCGACGCGGAAGTGCTTGGCGAAGTCTGCCTCGTGCGGCAGGACGACGAGATGGTTGCGCGGCGCCAGGAAGTGGTCGGCTCCGAGTCGCCGCAGCGCGAGGTACAGCGCCTCGCCGCTCGCGAACGAAGGGTAGAGCTTGGCGTAGCGGACGGGTCCGAAACAGTCTCCCTGGTAGCGTCCCGGCGCGTAGTACGCGAGGTCCGCGAGATCCAGGCCGTAGACCGACGACTGGCGGCCATGTCGGCGGCGGACCTCTTGCAGCGCGGCGAATCCCGGGAGATGGGAGCGCTGCACCGCCGCGCGGGCCGCCGCGTCGAACGGCAAGGGCCCCAGGTAGCGGCAGCGGATGCCGGTGTAGACGAGCCCGGGAACCACAGCGGCGATGACCGCGAGCGCGGCGAGCGCCGGGAGCACGGCGGCGGTGACCGAGGCGGCGCGCGGCGTGCCGGTGGCCGGGCGCTCCGCCGCCGGCGGCGACGGCGACGACAGCTCGATCTCGACCTGGTAATCGAGCCGTCCGCGGAAGGCGGGCCGCTCCAGCCCTGCCGGCCACGCCAGCCGCCGCAGCTTCCGCAGCCACCCCTGGCTGCGGCCCAGGACGCCGCCGAACTCGGCGATGAAGGCGCCCGTAGCCAGGGCGAGCGGCGGTCCGGCTGCCAGGACGTAGCGCGGGTCGAGGCGCTGCATGTCCTCGAGCGTCGAGAGCCAGAGCACCAGCGACGACAGCGCCACGGTCATCGCCAGGCGCAACCGCGGCCGCCATAGCCCCCGCAGCCAAGTCGCCGCCAAGGCCAGCAGCAAGGCGGCGCGCACCCAGGCGGGCCGCCGGCGGAGCACCCGGATGTGAGGCGGATCGCGGTCCGCGCGCGCCAGCTGGTCGAGCGTCCCCGCGCCGCCGTGGAGGAGCGCCGCCGAGCGCTGGACCGGAAAACGCAGCAGGGCCGAGAGCGTGGCGGAGGTAAAGGGCACCGGGATGGGCCGCACCTGGTCGGGGCGCAGGCCCAGGTCGTGGGTCCACTCGGTGAAGCCGAAGACCTGCGGGAAGAACGGAAACGCCGGGTTGCCGGTCAAGCGGAGGATGTGCGCGTAGACCGGCAGGGTCACGACCAGCGCGGCGACCGCGAAGGCTGCGGCGAGCCGCCGCCGCTGCCGCGTGAGCATGGCTGCGGCTCCGGCCGCGAGGAAGAACAGGCCCAGGTACTTCACCGCGGCCGCGCCGCCCAGGAAGGCGCCGGCGAGGACCGGCCATGCGGCGCGTCCGTCCGTCCGTGCCCGCTCCAGGCAATAGAGACCCGCGAGCACGAAGCAGGCGAGCGCCACGTCGACGTGCGCCGTGGTGCCGAGGAAGATCACCATCGGGTTGCCGAGCCAGAGCGCCGCGGCGACCAGCCCCGCCGCCTCGCCGCCGGCGTCGCGCCCCCAGACCCAGAGCAGCAGGGCGGTGAACAGCGCCATGGCCGCCTGGATCAGCTGCGCCCCGGTGGTGCCGTGCAGGCGCAGGCCGATCGCGAACAGCAGCTCGCCGAGCTGCGGGAAGATCGGAAAGCGCAGGCTGGCGAAGAACGGCAGCCCGGGGCTCTCCATGAAGCCGCGGGCGAACGGCAGGTGGTAGATGCCGGGATCGGGGTCGATCGGGGGGTAGAGGGCGAGCAGGAGGAACGGGGCGCCGCCGGCGGCGAGCAGCAGAGCCAGCCGGGCGAGAGGCGCCTTCCGGCCGGGGGACGGCTGCGCCTGGGCGGCGGCGACGCCGGCTGCGATGGCGGCGCGTTGCCGGCCGAAGCGGGCGACGGCCGCCGCCAGCCCCGCCACGACCAGGAGGGCTAGCGCCGCCGGCGGCAGGCGCCAACCGCACAGGCGCAACAGGAAGTCGAGCTGGCCGACCGCGAGCAGGCCGAGGGCGCCGCCGAGGGCGATCTCCTCGACCCTCCCCCGGCAGAGACCCGCGGGCAGCAACAGGCTGCCCACCAGCCAGGCGCCGCCGGCGATGGCGGCGAGACAGAGGGCGCCGAGCGCCAGAGCGACCATTTGGGGCGCGATTATAGCGGCCTCCCAGCCGTCCGGGCGTCGCGGCAGCCGCGGCGGTGCCGGCAGGCAGCGGCCTCTGCTACACTGCGGGGTCCACCGGCGGCAAGGATGGGATCTGGATCAACCTCTCATGCGGGACGAATCCTCCTGGCTCCGATAGATCCTGCGATGGATCCTGTGGTAGATCCTGCAGTAGATCTTGCAGCGGAGCGGTCCGCCGACCCGGCGCGGCGCCCTGCGGCCAATCGTCCTGCCGATCCCGATCCCGAGCCGGAGCTGGAAGCGATCGGCGCGCCGTCCGCTGCGGCCACGCCGTTCTTCTCGGTCGTGGTGCCGGTCCGCGATGGCGCCAGACATCTGCCGGCATGCCTGGCGGCGGTGCGCCGGTCCTCTTTTGAAGACTGGGAGCTGTGGGTGGTGGACGACGGCTCGGCCGACGGCTCGGCGGCAATCGCGGCCGGCGCCGGCGCGGCGGTGCTGGCGACCGCGGGCGGCCGCGGTCCGGGCGCGGCGCGCAACCTCGCCGCCGGCCGGGCGCGCGGGGAGTACCTGTTCTTCCTCGACGCCGATTGCGAGCTCCGCCCGGACACGCTGGCCGCCGCGCATGCACGGCTGCTGGCGTCCCCCGGCCTCGAGGCGCTCTTCGGCTCCTACGACGACGCGCCGGCGGCGCCCGGCTTCGTCTCGCAATACAAAAACCTGCTGCACCACTTCGTCCACCAGCACGGGCGCGAAGCGGCGGCGACGTTCTGGGCCGGCTGCGGAGTGGTGCGGCGCGATGCTTTCCTGGCGGCCGGCGGCTTCGACGAGATCCGCTGGCCGCGCCCGGCGATCGAGGACATCGAGCTCGGCTACCGGCTGCGCGACCGCGGCGCCCGCATCCTGCTGGCCAAAGAGGTCCAGGTCAAGCATCTCAAGCGCTGGACCCTCGCGGCGCTGCTGCGCTCGGATCTGCGCGACCGGGCGCTGCCCTGGGCGCGGTTGCTGCTCGAGCGCGGGTCGATGCTCCCCGGCCGCTCCGACCTCGCCGATCTGAACGTGGACCCCGCCGGCCGGGCATGCGCCGCCATCGCCGCGGCCGGGGCGGCGGCCGCCTGCCTCGCCCCGGTCGCCGCCGGCTGGCTCTGGGTCACCGCCGCCGCCGCCGCGGCGCTGCTGGCGATGAACCGGCGCCTCTACCGGTTCTTCCTGCGCCGGCGGGGGCCGCTCTTCGCGCTCGGCGCGGTCCCCTTGCACTGGCTCTATCACCTCTACTGCGCCGTGGCCGCCGCCATCGCCGCCGCGGGCCATCTCGGCCGGCGGCTCGGGCTCGGTGCGCGCGCCACGCCGGTGGAGACCCCGTGACCGCGGCGGCCGCGGCCGCCGGGGCGCGGTCCTCCGCCGGGGGGGCGCGGCCTTCCGCCGGGGCGCCGGCGGTCATCATCGGCGCCGGCCCGGCCGGCCTCGCGGCGGCCTATGAGCTCGCGCGGCTGAAGCTGCCGGCGATCGTCTTCGAGCGTGACCAGGTGGTGGGCGGGTTGGCGCGCACCGTCGAGCATCGCGCCTATCGCTTCGACATCGGCGGCCACCGGTTCTTCACCAAGTCTCGCCTGGTGGCCGAGATGTGGCGCGAGATCCTGGGCGAGGAGCTGCTGGAGCGGCCCCGCCTCTCGCGCATCTATTACCGGCAACAATTCTTCGATTATCCGTTGAAACCATGGCGGGCGCTCGCCGCCCTCGGTCCCTGGGAGGCGATGCGCATCGTCGCGAGCTACGCCGTGGCAAGGCTCGCGCCGTCGCCGGTCGAACGCAGCTTCGAGCAATGGATCGTCAATCGTTTCGGCCGCCGCCTGTATGAAATGTTTTTCAAGACCTACACCGAGAAGGTCTGGGGCATCCCCTGCTCGCAGATCGATTCGGCGTGGGCGGCGCAGCGGATCAAGAACCTGGACCTCTGGGCCGCGGTGCGCAGCGCCCTGCCTGGCGGCCGCCGGCGCGGCGGCGATCAGATCACCACGCTCATCGAGCGCTTCCACTATCCGCGGCTGGGGCCCGGCCAGATGTGGCAGCGCTGCCGCGAGCTGAACGGCGCGAGCGGCGCGCCGACGGTGACCGGGGCGCGGGTGGTCGGCGTGCATCTCGACAACGGCAGCACCGCGGTGAGCATCCGCCACGGCGACGGCAGGGAGGAGCGGGTGGCGGCGGGTCACGTCATCTCCTCGATGCCGCTCGGCGAGCTGCTCGCCATCCTCGATCCGCCGCCGCCCCCCGCGGTGCTGGCGGCGGCCGGCCGACTGCGCTACCGGGACTTCCTGATGGTGCTGCTGATCGTCCGGCGCGCGGAGATGTTTCCCGACAACTGGATCTACATCCACTCTCCCGAGGTGCGCGTCGGCCGCGTCCAGAACTTCAAGAACTGGAGCGCCGACCTGGTGCCCGATCCGGCCACGACCTCGCTGGGCTGCGAGTATTTCCTCTCGGAGCGGGACGCGCTCTGGCAGGCCTCAGAGGCCGAGCTCGTGGCGCTCGCCACCGCCGAGCTGGCGGCGATCGGGCTGCTCGATCCGGCCGAGGTGGCGGGCGGCGCCGTGGTGCGCATGCCCAAGGCCTACCCGGTCTACGACGCCTCCTATCGCGCGGCGCTCGCCGAGATCCGCGCCTACGCCGCGAGCATCCCGAACCTCCATCTCGTCGGGCGCAATGGCCAGCACCGCTACAACAACCAGGACCACTCGATGCTCACCGGCATCTTCGCCGCGCGCAACGTCGCCGGCGCCGCGTACGATCTCTGGCAGGTCAACGCCGACGCGGAGTATCACGAGGAGGCGCCCGCCGGCGACCGCCTGACGCCCGAGCCGATCGCCGCGTCGACCTCGGCATGAGGCAGTTTCTCGCCAACGTCTGGCACCTGTTCGTGCGCGGCTGGCGGTCCGCCGTTCGCCTTCCGACTTTCCTGATCCTGTCGATCGTGCAGCCCATCTTCTGGCTGCTGCTCTTCGCGCCGCTGATGGCCAGGGTGGTCACGGTGCCCGGGTTCGGCGCCTCCTCGTATCTCGATTTCGTGGCGCCCGGCATCGCGGTGATGACCGCGCTCTTCAGCGCCGTCTGGTCCGGCGTGGGCCTGCTCCAGGACATGGAGCGCGGAGTGCTCGACCGCTTCCTGGTGACGCCCGTGTCGCGCGGCGCGCTGATCGGCGGCCGCGTCCTCAACGCGGCGCTGCAGGTCGCCTTCGAGGCCGCGCTGGTCCTCGCCGTCGCCGCGCTCGCGGGGGCGCGCGGGCGAGGCGGCGCGCCGGGGATCGTCGTGGCGCTGCTGGCCGCCGCGCTGCTGGCGGCCCTGCTGGCCGGGTGCTCGAGCGCGCTGGCGCTGCTCGCCCGCCGCCAGGAGGCGCTGATCGCTGGCGTCAACTTCGTCGCCCTGCCGCTCGCCTCGCTGTCGAGCATGATCATGGCGAGCGCCCTGATGCCGGGCTGGATCCGGGCGGTGGCGCGCTTCAACCCGGTGGACTGGGCGGTGGTCGCCGCCCGCGCCGGCTTCGAGGGGCGCTGGGAGCGTCTTCCCGGAACCCTCGCCCCCCTCGCCGGCGGCGCCCTGCTCGCCGCCTTTCTGGCCACGCGCTCCTTCCAGCGCTACCTGCGGACGTTGTAGCCCCGGGCGGCGGCATCAGGGTTGCACAACGGACTCGGTGGGAAGCGTCTAGGCTCTCGAGGAGGAACCAGCGTGGAGGCCGGATCAGCAGAACCAGCCGCCAGGGTGGCTCCTTTTGGGGCGCGGAGGACTTCGGGGCTCGCCAAAGGAGGCCGGCGGGGAGCCCGCCCGCTTGCACCCCTGCCTCCGCCCCTGCGGCCACCAGGCTCTTCGGCCCGTCGTTTACTCCGACGGCTTCCTGGGGCAGGGAGGCGGCTTCTGGGCTTTTCCCGCCTTGAACTCTTCGACGATGGCGCGCACGCCGGACCGCAGTTGCGGGTCGGTAAACTGATCGATCCGCCTCTCGTCCTGGGCCAGATGTTGCAGCAGGTTTTGCGGACGATAGCTCTGGTCGTTGATCAGCAGCCAGGCGACCGAGTCGTGCAGCTTGGCGCCGGCAGGGAGCTGCCTCACGCCTTTGCCGGCCTTGCCCCGGAAGAACTCCGCGACGTGCAAGAAGCCGGTGTCCGTATCGGGGCGGTCGCCGCACACATAGGGCTTGGAAAACCCGAGTTGGGTGCAATCCCAGCCGAGTCCGGCCGCCATTGCCTCGGCGGTCATCCACTGCATTGCCGCGTTGGCGAGCCCGTCGTTGGAGTAGCCGCCTCCGACGTTGGAATGCACGCCCGGGAACCAGAGCTGCTCCACCGACTGCGATGCGTCGGCGGGACCTTCCCAGACCTGCGGCCTGAAGTCCCAGCGCCGCTCGTCGATCGAGAGCGCCTGGCGGGCCGTTTTCACGATCGCCGGAGGAGTCTTGCCCCCCAGGAACGCAAACTGGGGAGTCACGGTCGCCACGTCTCCTTCGGTCTTCACCCGGGAGCCCAGCGAGATGACCGTCTCGTAGACACCCAGGAATTTGACCTCCACGGGCCGTGGAGGCTTGATCTGTGGTAGTGCTCGGGGACCACGCTCACTCCGGGTCTCGCCGCAGGCCATGTGTCGATCCTGCCGGTGGATCTTTTCGCTCGCACCGCATGCTTTCTGCTCGCAGGTCGGCAGGTTCTTCGTTTCCTTTACACTGCGATGATTGATCTGGTCGAGCACGGTCTCGACCTTGACGCCGGCGCTGATGCTCTTCGAGAAGCCCTCGTAGAGCTCGACGATGAAGTACTCGTCGTCCTTGGCCAGCAGGCCGTGCGCCCAGTCGATGAAGCGGACGAGTCCCTGCGCCTCGGCGGCGCCGCGGCTGAAGCCGAGGATGTAGATCTCGTCGCCGGGCTGATAGTTCGCGACCAGAAAACGATAGGCCGACTTGATGCGGGCCTCGAAGCCGGCGCCGAAAGCCCCGCCGGCCAGGCCCTCCACGGCACCGAGCAGCCGGGAGAATGGCACCGGCTCGCCGATGAACGACCCGACGCCCTCCGAGTAATAGGCGATCTGGCTCCTGCCGTCCGCGGCGACGGGAAGCACGGCGCGATAAGCCTTGAGGATGTTGGTCGGCTTGTACAGCTTGTGGCTGCCAGTGGTCGGCACCGCCTGCTCTGGGTTGTTCAGGCTGCCGTCGAGGAGGATCACCAAGCGCCGCGACGTCTTTGCCTCCTCCGCATTGAGCGCCAGGGCACTCATGGCGCCGAGCAGCGAGAGAAAGATGCCGGCCAGGACCGCTTTCGGTTTCATGTCACCTCCCATTGACGCGGTTGGTTTCCTCGCAGCTCCGGGATCAGATCCCAACGAGCGACGGAGACGATGCTATAAACGGACGAGATGCCTGCAGTATCAGTTCGCTCCGAGAGGTTTGTCAAGCAATGGCTACGATACTCTAGAGCCATTGCCATATAGGTACGCGACCATATTCGAGATTCGAGGTGCTGGACATGGGAGCAAGAGTCCCGAGCAGCGTTTCTCCGCGAGGGAGGAGTGCCATGACTGGCGGCCATCGGAGCCCCGGCGGGCCGGTCGAGATCGTGGCCCATCGGGGCACCGGCCGCGACTATCCTCAACCGATCGCGTTGCAGGCCCATCGGCCGGCCGCCCCGCCCGAGAACACCCTGCCGGCGTTCCAGTGGGGCTGGGCGCGCGGCGGCGCCTGCGAGCTCGACGTCCACCTGACCCGAGATGGCAAGATCGTGGTGATTCACGACGGCACCACCGGGCGCACCTGCGACCGCGACCTGAGCGTCGGCGGCAGCAGTCTCGACGACCTGCGGCGGCTCGACGCCGGCGTCAAGAAGGGGCCGACGTGGCAGGGACTGCGCCTGCCGACGCTGCGCGAGGTGCTCGACATCATGCCGCCCGGTGGCCGGCTCTACGTCGAGGCGAAGAATGGGCCGGGTATCGTCGAGCCCTTGCTGGCCGAGATCGACGCGGCGGCCAAGGGACCGGACCAGATCGTCTTCATCAGCTTCAGCATCGATTCCATCTCGGTGCTCAAGCGGACCCGGCCGGAATTCACCTGCTACTGGATCCTGGTGTTCGAGGAACTGAAACCCGGCGTGTGGCGCGCGGGCTACGACCGGACCGAGGACGACCGCCTGACCTTTCGCACCGTCTGGCAGCAACCGGTCGACTACGGCCAGCTGCTGGCGCTGGCGCGCAACGACGAGGTCCAGCTGGACGGCCTGGACGTCAGCTTCCAGCAGCCCGACGATTTCGCCGCCGCCATGCGCGACGCGGGGATGCCCTGGGGCGCCTGGGCGGTCGACGACGGCGACGTGGCGGTCGGGCTGGCCCGGAAGGGGGCGATCCAGATCACCACCAACTGCGCCGACGACATCCGGGGAGCCCTGGCCTATCCCGGAATGCCGGCCTGGCCGGCGGCGCGATAGGATCAGATCTATCATGCCTTTCATGGACCTCGTCATCCGACGCTCCTTGCCTCGACGCGCCGCCGGCCTTGGTCTTGCCGGCCTTGCCGGGCTGGCCGCGGCCGGCGGCCTCGCCGACCTGACCACGCTAGCTTCGGCTGCTGACGAGAAGGTCGTCATCCAGTACGACTGCATCCCCAACTACGCGAACTGGGGCAGCGTCACCGCCCTCTACAAGAAGGTTGCCGGCGTGACCGTCCCGCCCGATCCCAAGGGCTCTTCCGTCGCCATGGCCGCGCTCGAACGGGAGCGCGAGCACCCGGTGGCCGACTGTGCGTATTACTCGGGTGCGATCGGTTTTCAGGCGGCGCAGAAGGGTCTCCATCAACCTTACAAGCCGAAGGGGTGGGAGACGATCCCCGCCGCGCTCAAGGATCCGGCCGGTCTCTGGTGGACCGTCCATACCAGCACCCTCGCGATCCTGGTCAACACCAAAACGCTCGGCGGTGCGCCGGTGCCCCGCTCCTGGCAGCAGCTCCTCGATCCGGTCTACAAGGGAAAGGTCGCCTACGACGACCCCACCTGGGGCGGGACGTCCTACACGCTGGTTTACGGCCTCAACCAGCTCATGGGCGGCAGCGATACCGACTTCCGACCCGGGCTTGCCTATCTGAAAAAGCTCGACGCCAACGTCTCCTCCTACCCGCGCGAGTCGATCTACAACGCCGTGCTGCGCGGGGAGGTCCCGATCTGGATCAACGCCGACGGCAACGGCTACAAGATGCGCCATGTCGATGGCGGGCCGATCGAGGTGGTGATTCCCGCCGAAGGCAGCTTCACCATGCCGTTGGTGATGGGGATGGTCAAGGGGGCGCCCCATCCCGACGAGACCCGCCGGTACTTCGACTGGCTGCTCGGCAGCCAGGCGCAAGCCAAGTTCGCCAGAGCCTTCTTCCGGCCGGTGCTGCCGGGAGCGATGCCGGCCGAGGTCGCCGCCAAGTTCCTCCCCGAGAAGGAGTATGCCCGGGCGCGGGCGCTCGACCTGGCGCGCATGGCCGCGGCGGCCGACGCGCTGAAGAAAGCCTGGCTGGACGAGATCCGCGGCAGTGGCAAGTAGACGGGGCTGGTCCGGCTTCCTGCTCACGCTGCCGCTGCTGCTCTTCCTCGCCGCGGTCGTCCTCTGGCCGTTGTCGCACCTGGTCGCGGCCGCGGTCACGGACGGCGGCAGCGCGATGCGCAGCGTCCTCGCCGCCGGCCGGTACCGGACCGCTCTGGTGAGCTCCGTGGTCCTGTCGGCGGCCGCCGCCGCTGCCGCCGTCCTGCTGTCGCTCACCCCCGCCTGGGTCCTGGCGCGAGAGCGGTTTCCCGGGCGGCAGCTGTTGCGGGCCGCGATGGCCCTGCCCTTGAGCTTCTCCGGCGTGCTGGTGGGGTTCCTGATGGTCGTCTTGCTGGGCCGGATAGGCGCCGTGCCCGTCTTGCTGCACTGGCTCACCGGGCGCGAGCTGCTGGCGGGCACCGCCTACACCTCGGCCGGCCTCTTTCTCGCCTACCTCTACTTCGAAGTGCCGCGCGCCGTGCTGACGCTCGAAGCGGCGTTCCGTCGCTATCCGGCCGAGCTCGACGCGGCCGCGCGAACGCTCGGCGCCGGCCTGGGCGAACGCCTGCTGCGCGTGCGGCTGCCGCTGCTCGCTCCGGCGCTGCGCGCGAGCCTGGCGCTCACCTTCTCGGCGTCGATGGGCTCTTTCGGCGTCGCCCTCATCCTCGCCCGGCGCTTCACGGTGGCGCCGCTCGAGATCTACACCGAGCTGACCGGTTTCTCGAACGATGCCGTCGCCGGCGCGCTATGCCTGCTGCTCGCTCTCACCACTCTCGGCGCCGACCGTCTGCTGGCGCGGGACGGCTGGTGGGGTAGCGCGGACAGCGGGGAGCGGCAAGGCGGCGAGCGGAAAGGCGGCGAGCGGCAATGGGGAGAGCAGCATTGAAGCGCCCGGTCCGGCGGTCCTCCCTCGGCCGCCGGCTCGGCATCGCCTGGACGGCGCTCGTCGCGGCGGCGCTGTGCGCTCCGCTCGCCATCACCATCGCCGGGGCCTTCTCACGCTCCGAATGGTATGGCCGGCGCTCCGAGGGGGCGGAGGTAAAGGGTACGGCCGCGCTGTTCGCATACGTGCTCGAGATCTGGAGCCACAACCTGTTGCGCTCGGTCGAGATCGTCGCGATCGTGGTGCCGCTCGCACTGCTGCTCGGCGCACCTGCCGCGTACGCATTCCGCCGCCGCCCCTTCCCGGGCTCCCGCTGGCTCGAAGCGGCGGCAGTGGCGCCACTGGCGATCCCGGGCATCGCGCTGGCCGTGGCGCTGATCGAGACCGCGGGCGGCGCGGCGCGCTTCGGGCTGCTGGCCGCCGGCCACCTGGTCTACACCGTGCCGCTGGTGATCAAGACGGTGGGCAACGCTCTGGCGAGTCAAGACCCTCGCTTCGAGGCCGTTGCCCGCAGCCTCGGGGCGGACCGGCTCGCGATCGTCCGCCGCGTGATCCTGCCGCTGCTCGTCCCTTCCCTCGTCCTGTCCGCGCTGCTGGTTTTCGCGATCTCGTGGGGCGAGTTCAACGTCAGCTTCCTGCTCGCCACGCCGCTGGTCCAGACGTTCCCCGCCGCTCTCTACCTGACCTACACCACGAATTCCTTCCCGGTCGCCGCCGCCGCCACCCTGGTCTTCATTCTCCCGATCGTGCCGGTGGTGGCGGCGATCCAGGCGCTGGGAGGAGAGGAGTTCCAGCGGGGTCCGCAAGCGTGAAGGTCGAGCTTCAGGACGTGACCTTCGCCTACGGCAGGGACGACGTTCTTGCGGCCGTCTCGTTCGCCCTGGTGGAGGGCGGGGTCACGGCGCTGATCGGCCCGTCGGGTTCGGGTAAGTCGACCCTGGTCGCGCTCATCGCCGGACTACTGACACCGGTGGCAGGCCGCATCCTGTTCGCTGGCCGAGACGTCACCGGTGTGGCGCCCGAACGGCGCGGGGTAGGGGTGGTCTTCCAGAGCTATGCGCTGTTTCCGCACCTGTCGGTGCGGGACAACATCGCCTTCGGCCTGACCACCGGCCGCGGCCGGCTGCCGCGCCACGAGGTCGCGCCGCGAGTGCGGGAGCTAGCGGCGCTGTGCGGCCTGACGCCGCTGCTCGACCGCCGTCCCGCCGAGCTCTCGGGCGGCGAGCGGCAGCGGGTCGCGCTGGCGCGGGCGCTGGCGCCG
>Ga0209118_1000265_pt1 | contig 32801 bp, 34 predicted proteins | sample BlaSpr_A8_Ref_M1_FD_187988 | JGI IMG/M metagenome (GOLD analysis project Ga0209118, IMG submission 187988) | Forest soil microbial communities from Thunder Bay, Ontario, Canada - Black Spruce, Ontario site 2_A8_Ref_M1 (SPAdes) (version 2) | ecosystem: Environmental > Terrestrial > Soil > Boreal... | reverse complement strand
TCCGAACTCCGTGGCCACTGCCCGAGAGCTCGCGGACTTATGGGCCAGCGACCCCGATCGGTGGTGGCCGGACACGGTGGACTTACTGGTCTTTGGCCTTGCGGCGATGCTGCGAAAGGGGCCCAAGGGGCGCCGGGAGTAAACCGCCACAACCGATCCCGGTCGACAGCACTTCGGATGCGTCTGCTAGCCACCACATCCGAGTGCCGCCCCGGGTTCAAATCCGGGGCCTCCGACCAGCTCATGAAGTCAGATCCGGCGCGCCGTCGTACTCGTCGTGGCGGTGCCACCACATTCCGGTCTCGTTGCGACCTAGTGGTGCGCGGTCGAGCCACTGATACATACCCCAGAGGCCGTCTATCCCGCGCTCGTACGCCGAGTAGGTGTGGTGCACAACGCCGTTCTCGAGCGCAAACGCGCTCACGCCGGGCCCTTCGCTCCTGTACGTCGCCCAGTCTGTCCCAACGCTCGAGGTGAGCGCAGCGATGAACGGATTGTCCTCGCCGCCCTGCAGCATCCGTAAGTCCACCTCGCGGAAGTTGTACTCGACGGCTCCTGCGTTCCAATCCTCCTTGGTGACCGCCGCCTGGAAGTCGTAGTTGAAGTCGCTGTCGAACGAAGACGCCCAGGGGAAGGTCCATCCCATCCGCTGCTTGTACGCATGCAGCTTCGCGAACGGAGCTCGCGACACTGCGCACAGCGTGACGTCGTGGTTCGCGAGGTGGACGACCGAGCCGTTGAAGCCGTCCGCAATCGCCGAGCAGGACGGACACCCTGCCGCGTAGTCGGGCCCGAACATGAAGTGATAGATGAGGAGCTGCGAGCATCCTCTGAAGAGATCGGCGAGGGACGCCGTGCCGTCGTCGGTCTCGAAGCTGTACTCCTTGTCGATTCGAACCCAGGGCAGCTCCTGCCGCCGGTGCGCCACCTCGTCGCTACGCCGCGTCAGCGCCTTCTCATCCTCGAGCAGCTCCAGCCGGGCCGCAAGCCACTGTTCGCGTGTTCCGATCTTGTGGTTGTTCATTGCTTCTTCCTTTTGTGGTTACAACAGGTTGCTGTGGCCCGCGCCACCGATGACGCCCGCGTCGGTGCCCGGACTCACGCCGTCGACGTGAACGAACCGAGCGTGGTCGCAACGCCCATGTCCATGCCATTCATCTACCGGACCGCGACGACCCACGATGCGGCTGCGAGCCCGACGGTCGCCGTGAGCACGGCTGCCGTCGCGGCTGTCCTGGCGCTCGTCCGCGCGTTTGCGACCTCGTTGTTCAAAAGCATGGTTCCTTCCTCATTCCTCCACGAATTTCTTCAGACGACTGAGCGCTTCGTCCCATCGCTTCGAGACGTGCTCGAGGTAGGTTCGCGCTACTTCCATTTGTTCTGGCTCGAGCTCCCAGATGCGCTCGCGGCCACGTCGTAGATCCGAGACGAGCCCGGCCGTGGCGAGCACGGTCAGGTGCTTGGTAATCGCCTGTCGCGTGACGGCAGATCCGGCGGTCAGCCGGGTAATCGAGAGAGGGCCATCGGAGCTCAGTCGGGCCACCAGCGCCAGCCGGGTTTCGTCACCGAGCGCCGCAAACACCGGCGCAGCGCGAGAGACCTCGCGCCAGCCGGCGCTATGAAGCGACATATCGCGCGATGTTCTGCAGCTGCTCAGCCCACCCCGCGTCGTTCATCCGAAGTGCTTCAGCACGCCTTGCCGCGGGGATGCGATCGAAGCCTGACTCGACCACGGTGAGCCGGGTCCCTTCCGCGACTTCCTCGAGTTGGAACTCGACCAGCGTGGTGGGCTCGTTCGAGTAGTCCACGCCGGATTCGACGGCGTATGGATGCCAGCGGTATGACATCCGGCTCTCGGGATCCATCCGCTCGATGGCGATCTCGATGGTCACGTTCCCGTGGCCAGGTCGCTCGAACCGGCCATGGGCACGCCCGCCTGGTGCGAAGGTACCTTCAAACTTCATGCCGAACCAGGCGCCGAATTGTTCGGCGTCGGCAAGCGCGTGCCAGACACGCGAGCGAGGTGCGCGCAGAACGATCTCTTTCTCGATGCGGTCGGTAGCGTTATGCAACTTCATGGTTGCATCTTACGGCGGCCCACCCCAAAATGCAACCGCTGAATTGCATATCCGAGCTCCCAAGTACCGAACGGGAAACCCGGCACGGCCGGTTCGGCCGCCCCCGGGTCCCGCCCAGCATCAAGTCAGCGCAGCCCGTTGGATCGCCTCTCGGAAGCTGCCAAATCGGCGCTGGATTGTCTTCTCAGACCGACTCGCGATCTGCTCTCGACCCGTCACTGAAGCGGGAACGGCGGCTGCCACCAGTGGGGCACGTCGTCGATCTCGATGGCGCTGACCCACTTGACCCACCAGAAGCCCCGCGCCTCGGGCACGACCAAGCGTGCGGGGAAGCCATGTCCATGGTCGAGCGTCTGGCCACCGAAACGCGTGGCGAGCAGCATGGAACTCGCTTGATCAATTGAAAAGCGACGGTCGTATCCAGTGACCGAAACGACACGCATCGTCGTGCCATCCACCTTTCCGATCAGGCGGTCGAGCCGAGCGCCGGTCCACACCTGGGTTGAGAAGAAGCCGCCGGTGCAGTCAAGCGTGGCGGTGAGCCGGTCGTCGAACGCGAAGAGCTCCTCGTAGCGCCAGTCGCGCCCGCCGGCCCGCAGCCGCCACGCCGCCTCGTCCACTTGCGGAACCGGATCGAACATCCACGAGCTCACCGGCATCGCGCCTGGCTCGAAGGAGCCGGCCTCATACGAGCCTGTGAAACGGCGTACCGCACCCGGCATGCCGGCCGCCCTGACCACCATCTCGCTCGCCGCGTACGCGACGGTCGCGCCTGCGATGACGGCTCCAGCACGCAGCACGCTGCGACGCGCCAGGTCGGTTGGCCGGACCCGCACCCGCCGCGCCACCACATGCCAGATCGCAAGCGGAACTGCGGCGATGGCGGCGCCCACGTGAAAGTCCATCGCGGTGAGCGGCCCCACGTAGACCAGCAGGCCAGTCGAATGCAGAAGGCCGGCCGCCAACGAAATCAACACCAGCACGCCAAGAAGAACGGACGCCCAACGGCCACTCCGAGGCCGGCCCATCCCGCGCCTGGCGATCATCGACTTCCATGGCAGCAGGGCGAGGATCGCGAAGCCGCCAGCCGCGTGGATGATGAGCGACCATCGCGCGAGCGCAGTCGCAAAGGTGAACGCCAGCCATCCGGTGACGAACGCGATGGCAAGGAGCGCGAGCAGGGCGAGGTTGGTCCGCGCTCCGCGCGCGATCGCCACCGTCCGCGTGCTCATCCTCTGAGCCTACCCCGGTGGGCTGCCAGACTAGCGGCGTGTTTGCCAGCTCCAACTATCCACCCGACCTGGAAGCCGCTGAGCGCTTTGTCGCCGAGATGCGCCACGGGACGCTGATCGCCTGTGCCGTTGACGGTTACCCGCAGGTCAGCATCCTGCCCTTTGTAAAAACCGGCGACGTCATCGAGCTCCACTGCGTCCAGGCCGATCCGACGTTCGACGCCGTCCGGGCCAACCCTCGCGTGACCTTCTTTGTCTCAGACTTTCTCGCCTGGTCGCCTCACAGCTGGGTCGACGAGAAGGACGCCGGGCGCGCGACGCTTCACTTCCGCGCCGTTGCATTTGAGTGCGACGTGGAGCGGGTGTCGACCGATCCCAATGACGTGGCCGGCGCCCTCAGCCGGCTGCTGAACACATACGAACCGGGCGCCTCGTACGAGCCGGTCAAGATGGGCGACTTCTATGGCTCGCGCCTGCGTCGCCTCGCCACCATGCGACTGCGCGTCGTCCGCAGCCACGTCAAGTTCAAGACCGGTCCGGCAGGAACAGGGGAGACCAAGCGAAAGGTTGCGGTCCGGCTCCGCGAGCGCGCCGAACCCGGCGACCTTCGAGCCGCCGCCGTGATTGAGGCCTATCTCGACTAGGGCGGCTCTTCTCGGTATTGGCGCTTGCCTGTCGAAGGATCCTCGTAGACGCGGGTCAACTTTCCTGTCGTCGGGTCTTTGAAGACCTCATTGGTGGCCTTGAAGTTTCCCTGGCTCTCTCCCCGATAGCGGCGGTCCCAGATGAAGTAGCCGGCGATCGCGAAGACAATCACAAACGCCAGCACCCACAGGTTCACGGGGCGCTCCGCTCGATGATCGCTGCGGTGCCGTACGCGACCACCTCGGTCATGGTCTGGCCCATCTCCGAAGAGTCGAACCGCATCATCACCACTGCATTGGCGCCCATCGCGCGTGCGTTCTCCACCATGCGGTCGATCGCGTGGCGGCGTGTGTCCTCGACGAGTCGCGTGTACTCGACGATCTCGCCACCCGCAAGCGAGCGCAGGCTCGCCATGACATTGCCGCCCAGGCCGCGGCTCCGCACCACGACACCGAACACCTGGCCGAGAGCTTGCTTTACGTCATAGCCGGCTGGACGCTCCGTGGTGGTGACCAGAACTGAAGGGATGGACGGTGGTTGAGACATAGGCTGATGGTACGGCCCGCTAGCGAGGCGGGGGTAAGGAGACCAGGACCGCGGCGGCGACCAGCACGCCTGCCAGGGCGCCCAGCTCCCAGCGCCGCCGGCCTCGCCAGGCCAGCCACAGCGCCACCGCCACCAGCAGCAACTTGACCATCAGGACGCCGCCATAGGCCGTCGTCATCGTCTCCAGCGGATTGGCGAAATGGAGAAGCGCCAGCGCCATGCCGCTCGCCACGAGCAGGCCTGCCGACCAGGCGGCCACCCGCCCGAACCCGCTCGACGGCGCGACCACGAACGCAGCCAGCCCACCTAGCCACACACCCATCGCGGACACGTGGAGCCCGTTGAGCGCAACTCCAAGCGCCTGCGGCAGTGCGGGCGTCGCGTGGGCGGCGGTGGCATCCACCATCGCCAGGGCCAAGCCCAGCGTCGGAATGGCCCACCGCAAACGGGGTGCCTGGCGAAGCGCTCCCAGGACCGCCCAAAGTCCAAGCGCCGCCGCCACGCGCAGGCCCAGTACCCGGCCGAACGGCGAGGCAAGCGCGCCGATCAGCGCGTCGCCGTCAAACGTTTGCGAAGGATCGAAGCTGGCGGTTTGCGCCAGGAGGGCCAGAGGCTCGGCGACAAGAAGTAGAACGACGCCGGCGCCCGCGAGGCGCAGAGGCCGCGGATCTTTGGCGACGAACAACGCGGAAATCGCAGACCCGAAACCAAGCGCGAAGCCGGCGAAATGGAGCCAGCGGCCGAGCGCCTGGAGCACCAGGCCGATCGGCGAGACCAGGCCGACGTCGCCACCGCCCAGCCCAGGAGCCTTGACAGGACCTGAATGACCGACGCTGAACGTGAACTCTCCGCGCGAGGGATGCGTGTCCGCCGCGACCACCGTCCACAGCACGGCGTAGGTGCCTTCGATCCCAGGCGTGGTAAGCGCGGTCGAGAGGCGGTTGCCCTGAGCTCGCGCCGTTTCGCTCGAGACCAGCCGTCCGTCGGGGCCATAAACGCTGATGCCGCGGCCTGCCGGCGTGACCGGTTCGGTGAAAAAGAGCTCGACTGTGGCTGGGAGGCTGACCACCGTGGCGCCCGCAGCAGGGTTCGAAACGATCAGCTGGGCATGCGCAAAGACCGAGACGGGCAGGAGCGCCAGCGCGGCCCCGGCCGCTCCGGCCAGAACCAACCGCCTCAGTACGACGGAGCAGGCAGCGGCGCCGCCTCTACCTCCAGGCGCGGGGCGACCCGTCCGATACGGATCACAAGCCCGGCTGCGAGCAGGCAGAGCAGGCCGGAAGTCATGAAGGCCAGCTGGTAGTCCCCGAAATACGTGCGCACCGCGCCCGCCCCGAATGCAGCGGCGGCCGCGCCCAGCTGATGGGACGCGAAGATCCAGCCGTAAACGACTCCCAGGTTGCGCCTTCCAAATGTGTCCGCGGTCAGGGCCACCGTCGGCGGCACCGTCGCCACCCAGTCCAGTCCATAGAAGACGATGAAAAGGAACAGTCCGAAGTACTGCATGCCGAACGCGTAAGGCAAGAACAGCAGCGACAGTCCGCGCAGCGCGTAGTACCAGAACAGCAGCCAACGCGAGTCCAGGCGGTCGGTCAGCCATCCAGAGATCATGGTCCCGGCCACGTCGAAGATCCCGATGAAGGCCAGCAGGCTTGCGGCAGTCACCTCCGGCATCCCGTGGTCGATCGAGGCTGGGATCAGATGCGTCCCGATCAGTCCATTGGTGCTTGCGCCGCAGATGAAGAAGCTGCCCGCGAGCAACCAGAAGTTGCGATTGCGCGCGCCCATCGCTAGACCGCCAAGCGCCGCACGCACAGGGTTCTGCAGCGGCGGCGCCGGCTCGTCGGCCTCCGTGGCGCCGTACGCGCGCAGGCCGACGTCCGCCGGCCGGTCGCGCATGAACAGCGCGACGAGCGGTATCCCGAGCAGAGACGCGCCCGCCACTACGAGAGCCGCCGCTCGCCACCCTATGTTCACCGCAAGCCAGGCGAGCGCGGGCAGAAAGATCAGCTGGCCGGTCGCCCCGGCGGCAGTGAGCGCGCCCAGGACGAGTCCGCGCCGCTGCACGAACCAGCGGTTGGCGACGATGGCAGCCAGCACCGTCGCCATCGAGCCGGTGCCAACCCCCACCACGACGCCCCACAGCAGGTCGAGCTGCCATGGCTGATGCATGAAGAACGTCAGTCCTGATCCCGCGGAGACCGTCAACAGCGCTCCCACGACCACCCGGCGAACGCCGAAGCGCTCCATCAGTCCACCAGCGAACGGCGCGAAGAGACCGAAGAGCATGAGGTTGATCGAGACCGCGATCGAGATGGTCGCGCGCGACCAGCCGAATTCGTGCTGGAGCGGGACGATCAGTACGGCGGGCGTGGACCGAAAGCCGGCCGCAGCCAGCAGCGTGAACCATGTGATCCCGGCCACGATCCAGGCGTAATGGAGGCGCTTCACCTGGTTATTGTGCTGTGGAGTCAAGCCTTCGAAATTCCTCAACTGGACCCACAGCCTCGCGATTCCGATGGTCATCGAAGAAGACCTGCGTGTCGTGGTTTTCTGGGCGCCGCCTCACAAATCGGCCGTGCGCTAGGTCCTCCGGGTACGGGCAGGTGGTCCGCGCGAAGTTATCTCACAGTCAGTCTCATGACGGTCTTGAAATCGGTCCCGAGGAATTCGCGCGACACTTGAGGGGTGAACGCGGCGATCAGGGCAGGCGTTCGTCTCGAAGTCTTCACCGTCGTTTGGATGGCCTTCGAAGCTGTGCTTGCGATTGGCGCCGGCGTCGCGGCCCGCAGCGTGCTCCTGACGGCCTTCGGTTTCGACAGCGTCATCGAGCTGCTCAGCGGGGTGACGCTCCTCTGGTGGCTCTCAGCCGAGGCGCGCGGCTCCGGCACCTCGCATCTAGAAGGGATGGAGCGCCGGGCGACCCAGATCTCGGCGGTGCTGCTGGTGCTTCTCTGCGGCTACCTCGTGTTCGTGGGTGTGGGCGGCCTAGTCTTGCGGCTCCATCCCGGAGGATCCGTGCTTGGGGTCGCGGTGTCCGCCGCCGCCGTCGTGGTCATGCCCCTTCTCGCCTGGCGCAAGCGGCGGGTCAACCTCACCCTCGGCAGCGACGCGCTGCGGGCCGACATCGCGGAGACCCTCACCTGCGCCTACATGGCGGTCGCGACGCTCGCCGGGACCGCCCTCAACCTCCTCGCCGGCTGGTGGTGGGCAGAGTACGTGGCCGCCCTCGCGCTCCTGGTCTTCGTCGCACTCGAGGCGCGGGAAGCCATCGAAGCCGCCCGAGGCCGCGAGCACTAGCACACTATTCGGCATGAGCGAGATCCAGCCGACCTACATTTCGAAAGTCCACATCGTCCGAGACCGAGGCCCGATCCGCCGCGCGTTCCTGCCCGTCGAGCCCGAGCCCGTCTTCTTCGGCACCCACGATGAGATCCGCGAGCACTACGGGACAGCGCCGGGGCAGTATCCCGACCACGCCACAACCCTCGACTATGTCGTCGCGGCGGCCGCCGGTTGACTCACTGGCACCCTGGGTGGCGCGCTGGAGGCGCGCGGGATCAATGCGAGTGAGGGACGGCTGTCGTCTGAGGCCGAAGGCGAAATCTACCTCGACGAGAAGGTGCTAGTCATCAAGCGGATTCGCGTCCGCTACACGCTGACCGGCTGCCCTGAGGACAAGAAAGAGGTCGCGGAGCGTGCGCACTCGTTCCACGCGTCGCGGTGCCCGGTCGCAAAGAGCATCGAAAAGGCGATCGAGATCTCAACCCAGCTCGCTTTTGAATGACGAGCGGCGAGACCAGATCGTCACGCCGACCCGGATGTTGCGGAAAACCTCCTCGCTGACCAGGAACCCCGCAAAGATCAGCAGCACGCCCAGGAACTCGCCGAGAAAGAACGACCACGTGACGCCGAACCGGTTGAGGCCGCTGGTCACGCCCGGGATGAATGCGCCGGCGGCGATCAGGATGGTCGCCGGCACGCGCGAGTTGAGCTTGCCGGCCAGCAAGGCGACCACCGCACCAGGCAGCGAGGCGATCATGTTCACCGCGACGGCGGCCGCGCCGTACAGCTGGGCCAGCACAGGAGTCCTCACCTTGGCGCGCAGCACTTTGTGCTTGGGCATGTAGACGTAGGCCGAGTAGATCGCACCGAACACCAGGCACAGCGCGCCCGCGATGTTGAACGGCCCGGTCAGCACCCGCACGTAGCCCGGGAAGGCCGAGCCCACCGGTGCATGCGTGCCCGGGTCGAGCGCCCAGCCGGGAGCCGGGAGCGCCGCCGTGAACACGAGGTAAGCGGCGGCGAGCGAGCCGACCACCAGCACGCCCATGAAGATGTGCGCGGCGAGGGGGCGGCGCCAAGCGGTCGCGGCGATGATCGCGATCCCACCGATGAGCGCAACCACGAACGCGACCGTGCCGGCGGTCCCGGCCCCGGGATATAGAGGTGTGTGGGTGCCCCGGGCGTTCAGATGGCTGAAGAGCAGGGACAGCGTGCCTCCGATCAGCACCGTCACGCCGGCGAAGTAGCCGAACCGGCTCTTCCGCAGAAGGTAGATCGACCCGGCGCCCAGGTACGCGGCGACGAAAAAGGCGCCGATCAGGTACCAGGTCCGATACAGGGGCTGGTTCCAGCCGAAGGCGCTGCCCACGAACTCGCACCCGGCGCTGATGCCGTACCAGACGAGGCCGATCGCCCAGACGAGCTGGAAGCTGTGGCGCCGCTGCAGCCACTGGTCGAAGACCATCGCCGCGAAGACAAAGCTCAGCACTGACGAGCCAAGCGGCAGCACGACGTTGAGAAAGCTCATCCGGTCGCTTCAATTCTCGCCAAGTCCAAGACAAAGCGTCGGTTTCCGGCAGGGTGTGACATGGTTGATTGACAACGCAACCACCCGGTGATACAACCGGCGTGGTCGCACGGGGCCGTTCCCCGCGCCGTTTGATCGCGTGCATGGGGAGGGTTGGCAATGTTTCCCGCCGCTTTTGACTATCAGGCTCCGTCGACCCTGGCGGAGGCCCTTTCCACCCTGGCGGAACGCGGCGACGACGCCAAGGTGATGGCCGGAGGCCAGAGCCTCATCCCCCTGCTCAAGCTGCGCTTCTCACAGCCCGCCCTCGTCGTCGACATTGGCCGCCTACCTGGCTTGAATGACATCAAGCGCGACGACGGCTACGTCCGGATCGGTGCGCTGGTCCGCCACGTGGACGTGGAACGGAGCAAGGAGCTGGCGAAGCTAATCCCGCTGATGGTCGAGGCCGTCCACTGGATCTCCGACCCTCTCGTGAGGAACCGGGGCACCGTGGTCGGGTCGGTCTGCCACGCGGACCCCTCCGGCGACTGGGGCTCGATCATGCTGGCGCTGAACGCAGAGCTCGTAGCCCAATCGAAATCCGGGGAGCGAGTGATCCCCGTCGACGGCTTCTTCCAGGGCCCGTTCACCACCACCCTGCGGCCTGACGAGATCGTGACCGCGATCCGGATCCCGCTGCCGGCAGGGCATGCCGGTGGGTCGTATCACAAGCTCGAGCGCAAGGTGGGCGACTTCGCCACCGTCGCGGTCTCGGTGCAAATCGAGCTGGACGGGAAGAAGGTGAAGCGCGCGGGCATCGGCCTGACGTCTGTCGGCGCCACGAACCTCAAGGCGAAGCAGGCCGAAAAAGCGCTCGTCGGCCACGAGCTTAAGGACGACGTGATCGCCGAGGCGGCGCGCGCGGCCGCAGCGGAGTCAGAGCCCAAAGACGACATCCGCGGCACCGCCGCATATAAGAAGGACGTGGTTCGGGTCTTCGTGCAGCGCGGCCTCAAAGCAGCCCGCGCTCGAGCCCAGGAGGTCAAGGCATGAAGGTGACGATGCGCGTCAACGGAGCAGAGCGCAGCGGTGACGTCGAGCCGCGAGTCCTGCTGGTCGACTTCCTGCGCTCGAATCTCCTCCTCACCGGCACCCATGTCGGCTGCGACACCACGAGCTGCGGCGCGTGCACCGTGCTGCTGGACGGAGACCCTGTGAAGTCGTGCACCGTGCTTGCCGTCCAGGCCGAAGGCAGGGAGATCAAGACCGTCGAGGGCCTGGCGAACGGCGCGACCCTCGCGCCCATTCAGGTCGGCTTCCACGAAGAGCACGGCCTTCAGTGCGGCTTCTGCACGCCCGGCATGATGATGGTCGCCTCGGCTCTCTTGGAGCGGAACCCGAATCCGACCGATGACGAGATCCGCTGGGCGATCAGCGGCAACATCTGCCGCTGTACCGGCTACATGAACATCGTCAAGGCGGTCAAGCACGCGGCTCAAATGCAATCCGAGGCGGCGAAGGCGCCCGAACATGCGGCGGTTGCGGGGGGTGGGGAATGAGCTCGACAATGCACATGCACGGCGGCATCGGCGAGTCGATCAAGCGCAAGGAGGACGGTCGCTTCCTGCGCGGGAAGGGCAACTACCTCGACGACTTCGTGCTGCCCAACATGATGCACATGGCGATCCTGCGCAGCCCCTACGCGCATGCGCGAATCAAGTCGATCGACACGAAAGCGGCCTCGGCCAAGCCGGGCGTGATCGCGGTCGTCACCGGCGAGCTGATGGCGCAGCACAAGCTGGCGTGGATGCCAACGATGAGCGGCGACACGCAGGCCGTGCTGGCCACTGACAAGGTGCGCTTCCAGGGCCAGGAGGTGGCCGCGGTCATCGCCGAGACCAAGTACCAGGCCGAGGACGCCCTCGCCTCGATCGAGGTCGATTACGACGTCCTGCCCGCCGTGACCAGCCCAGACGGAGCGAAGGCTGAAGGTGCGTCGCTCATCAGGGACGACAAGGACGGACAGAAGGACAACCACATCTACCACTGGGAATCGGGCGACGAGGGCACCACCAAGGCGGCCTTCGCCAAGGCGGCGAAGGTGATCAGGCTTCACACGTTCTATCCCCGCTGCCATCCCGCTCCCCTCGAGACGTGCGGCTGCATCGCAGACGTCAACCCTGCGACCGGCAAAGCCACCATCTACATGACCAGCCAGGCGCCCCACGCGATCAGGACCGTGTTCGCGCTCGTCACGGGCCTTCCGGAGCAGAACATCCGCATCATCTCGCCGGACCTTGGTGGCGGCTTCGGCAACAAGGTGCCGGTGTATCCGGGCTACGTGGTGGCGACGGCGGCCAGCCTCCTGCTCGGCCGTCCGGTCAAATGGATCGAGGACCGAAATGAGAACCTCATCTCGACCGGCTTTGCGCGCGACTATCACATGACCGGCGACCTCGCGGTCGACAAAAACGGCAAGATGCTCGCGCTCCACGTCCATCTGGACTCCGACAATGGCGCCTTCTTCGCCGACGCGCAGCCGTCCAAGTTCAAGGCGGGCCTGTTCCACATCGTCACCGGCTCGTATGACATCCCCACCGCGCACATCACCGCGGATGGCTACTACACCAACAAGGCGCCCGGCGGGGTTGCGTATCGCTGCTCCTTCCGGGTCACGGAAGCGAGCTATCTGATCGAGCGACTGGTCACCAACGCAGCCATCGAGCTCGGGATCGACCAGGCCGAGTTTCGCAAGAGGAACTTCATCCAGCCGGAGCAGTTTCCGTATCACTCGGCCACCGGCTGGGTGTACGACAGTGGTGACTACCCGAAGGCGATGGACGTCGCGCTGGATCAGCTCGGGTACGCCGAGCTCAAGAAGGACGTCGAGGCGCGCCGGAAGAAGGGCGAGGTCACGGGCATCGGGATCGCCAGCTTCACCGAGGTCGTCGGCGCCGGACACGGCGCTGACTACGACATCCTCGGCTTGAGGATGTTCGACAGCGCCGAGCTGCGCGTCCATCCGACGGGCAAGGCCATGCTGCGAATGGGTACCAAATCGCAAGGCCAGGGCCACGAGACCACGTTCGCGCAGATCGTGGCCGAAGAGCTCGGCATCCCCGCGCAGGACGTGAGCGTGGAGGAAGGCGACACCGACACCGCGCCATACGGGCTGGGCACGTACGCATCGCGCAGCACGCCGGTGGCGGGCGCCGCGACCGCGATGGTGGCGAGGCAACTGCGCGAAAAAGCCCGCAAGCTCGCGGCTCATCTGCTCGAGGCCGACGAGGAAGACCTCGTGTGGGAGCGGGGCAAGTTCTACGTCAAGGGCTCGCCCGAGCGCTCCAAGACGATCCAGGAAGCAGCCTTCGCCGCGTACACCAACCTTCCGGAGGGGATGCAGCCCGGACTTGAAGGCGTGCACTACTACGACCCGCCGAACATGACCTACCCGTTCGGCACTTACGCGGTGGTCGTCGACATCGACAAGGGCACCGGCCAGGTCAAGGTGAAGAGGATGGTGGCCGTTGACGACTGCGGCGTGAGGATCAACCCGATGATCGTCGAGGGCCAGATCCACGGCGGCCTCGCCGAAGGCTTCGGCATCGCCTTCATGCAGCTCATCACCTTCGACGACGAGGGCAACTGCATCGGCTCCAACTTCATGGACTACCTGATCCCGGGCTCCTGGGAAACTCCCAAATTCGAGCTCGGCGAGACTACCACCCCCTCGCCCCATCACCCGATTGGCGCCAAGGGAGTCGGCGAGTCGCCCACCGTGGGATCGCCTGCGGCTTACGTCAACGCCGTCATCGACGCCCTGTCCCCGTACGGCATCACGAACATCGACATGCCTGTGACCTCCGACAAGGTGTGGGCGGCACTAAGATCGAAAGGGGTGACCGAATAGCCGACGACGTACTGGAACTACTGCGTGAGTACGCTGCCAATGGCACGCCGTGCGTGCTTGCGACCGTGGTGCGCGTTGAACCGCCGACCTCGGCCCGCCCGGGGGACAAGGCGGTCATCACCGCGGACGGCCGGTTGCGGGGGTGGATCGGAGGGAGCTGCTCGGAGCCGGTCGTGCGGCGCGAGGCCCTGCGCGCCCTTGCCGAGGGCACCCCGCAGCTGGTCAGGATCGTGGCTGCCGAAGAGGTCAGACAGACACGCAAAAAGGGTGAGCTCATGGTGGCCACCACGTGCCCGAGCGGCGGCTCGCTCGACATTTTCATAGAGCCACGAGTGCCACGCCCCCTGCTGCTCGTCTTCGGCGACACCCCGGTCGCGCGCACGCTGGCCAAGCTGGGCGAGCTGACAGGCTTTCGCAGCCGGACCGTGACACAGGCCGATCTCGCCACCATGTCGGTGCCACCGGCCGACGCCTGGGCAGTGGTCGCCACGATGGGCCATTACGACGAGGACGCCCTCGAGGCGGCGCTCGCGCATCCGGATCTTGACGTCAGCTTGATCGCCAGCACGCGGCGCGCCGCAGCAGTGCGCCGGGCTCTGCTGGCGCGCGGGCTGGACGAGAACGCGCTCGGGCGGTTGAGGACGCCGGCGGGCAAGGTGCGTGGCGTTTCGCAGGAGGAGATTGCGCTTCTCGCGCTGGCCGAGGTCGTCATCGCGCGCCAGAAACGAGGTCACGACCACGCCACGCAAGAGGCGCCGGCAGTCGTGTTCGCGACTGACCAGGTCTGCGGGATGACAGTCGACCCGCTCACCTCGCAGCACAAGGCCGTGTATCGCGAGCAGACCTACTGGTTCTGCTCGGCTGGGTGCCAGGCCGAGTTCGAAAAGGAACCGGAGCGCTTCCTGCGACCGATCGAAGCGTAGACGCATGAGCACCGCCGGCCTCGTGCTTGCCGCCGGATCCTCGCACCGCATGGGAAGCCCGAAGCAGCTGCTTCCAATGGCAGGCGGCAAGCCGCTGCTCGAGCTGGTCGTCGGTCAAGCCAACCAGTCGAAAGTCGACCAGGTGACAGTCGTGCTCGGAGCCGCCGCGGAGGAGATTCGTTCCCGGGTCGACCTCGGCCGCGCCACCGTGCTGGTCAACCCGGACCACGCTTCCGGTATGGCCTCATCGCTCAGGGCAGGGCTCGCGTCGCTGGGCGCTGACGTTGACCGGGTGGTCGTGATCCTCGGCGACCAGCCCGACGTCGACGCGACCCGATTGAACCAGCTGCTCGACCTGCAGGAGACCTCGGGCCTGCCCGCCGCCGCCCTCAGCTTCAGCGGCCTGCTGCACCCACCGGTGGTGCTGGAGCGCGGACTCTGGGGCGACCTGATGGCGCTGGAAGGCGACGTTGGATGCCGCGCGGTGATCCGCGCGAAGCCCGAGCTGGTCGCCAAACTACAGGTCGCCGGGGACCGGAAACACCCAATCGACGTAGACACACCTGAGGACTACGAGCGGTTCAGGCCGCCCAGCGCATCCCCGGCCCGCGCGCCCGTCTGATCAGGAACCGGTCGGGCGGCAGGAACCTGAACTCCCGGCCGGATTTGATCACCTGCCATCCGCCTTCGTGCACGAGCCGGTGGTGGTAGTAGCAGAGACAGACCATGTTGGGCAGATTGTTCGGCCCGCCTCGCGCCCAGTGAACGATGTGATGAGGATTCGTCCAGTCCACCGGCCGGTCACAGCCCGTGAACCGGCAGCCTTTGTCACGAGTCCGCAGCGCTCGCCGAGTCGGAGCCGACACCGTGCGCGTCGCCCGCCCGACATCGATCACCATCGAGTCGGCGAGCAGGACACGTGACAAGGTGGAGTCGCAGCTGATGCGCTCCAGAGACCGAGTCGAGATCGGGAGCGAGAGCTCGAGGTCTGCCGGCGGTGCGCCGACTTCGTTCTTCAATCCCTCGATCGTCGTGGTGAGGTTGATGTGAGGACGGACGCCGTTGCGCCGGGGCAGCGTGCCCTGATTTAGAGCGTGATTGATCCCCTCGCCGAGAGCATCGTGCCTTCGCTGGGCGGCGGTCCGCTCGTCTTCAGGACCCCTGCGCTTGGCCAGCGGGTCGATCATTGTCTTGACCGCCGCCGCAGTGACCGGGTCGAGCAAGCCATCGATCCGGTGCATGCCGTCCGCAAGCTGGCTGATATGCAGCCGGCGCCGCGAGTAGTTCTCTTCAGCCTCTTTGAAGAAGCCGTCGGGGTCGACGACATGCCAGGCGACATCGCACAGCTCGCGCAGGTGGCGGACTGAAAACTCTCGCGCAAAACCAAGCATCTCTTCTTCGTTGAAGAGGTCTCTCTTCTCGCCGAGCTTGTCGCGCAGGCGCGCGAGCTGCGAAGCCGACTGGTAACCAATCTCACCTGAGACAAGAGCGGCCTTGACTTTGGGCAGCGACTCGAGCTGCTCACCGACACGCAGCCGGTCGGCCGCAGATGTGACGGACATCTTGCAGGTCCGGGCGATCCACGAGGCAGCGGTGAGGTTGCCGTTGACCAGGTGAGCGCCGGCTTTCTGAGCATCACGGGCTTCCGAGCCAAAGTCGCCGTCGAGCGCATCGATGGCGGCTCGATACTCGGCGAGGTCTACGTTGCCGAGCTCAGGGCGAGCAAGGAATTTGCGCGTCGCCGCCAGCCACTCAGCGAAGGGTGTTCCCCCTTCCCCCAACATGATCCAAAGTATACCAAACATGTGTTCTACTGTCAAGCATACCTTTACACGCCAGGCCCCACCCCAACACCATTGTCACTGTCCTTTTTCTTGTCCGTCATCGGCCAGCACATCGCCGGCCCTGAGCCGCTCGAGCGTCTGCATGCGTGACTGGGCGCGCGGCCCGAGGCGGCTGAGCACGGCTGCGACCACTCCCTCGACGACCGCCATCGCGCCGACCAGCGAGTCGAACGGTCCCACCATGTCCACGCTGGTCACGATCACCTGGCGCGCAAAGGCCGAAGCGGGCGAAAGCCACGGGTCGGTGAACAGGACGATGTGGCAGCCCTGCACGGAGGCCACCCGGGCGCTCTCGATCGTGTCCGCCTGGTAGCGGCGGTAGTCGAAGACGACCAGCACGTCGCCCTTCCTCATGTCGATGAGCTGCTGTGCGGGGGCGCTGCGTTCGGCGTCCACGAGCCCGATTCCCGGGCGGAGGAGATGCAGCTGGCCGGCGAGGTATCGCGCCAGGGGCGCGCTCATCCGGCCGCCGATCACCAGCACGCGACGCCGGACGTCGGCCAGCAGCTCCACCGCCTCGTTCGCATCGCGATGAGAAAGCACGACCAGCGTCGCTTTCAGGTTGGCCGACGCCACCTCCATCGCGTCGCTCAGCACCGAGTCCGTCCCGCGACCCGGCTGGTCGTCGCGATAGCGGGTCAGAGGTGAGCTAAGCCTCGCCTGCACCTCGTGGCGCAGCGTCTCCTGGAACTCGGGATAGCCGCTGAAGCCAAGCTTGGTGATGAACCGGGTGACCGTCGGGGGGCTCACGCGCGCCCGTTCCGCGAACCTGGCCACGCTCTCCAGGCCGGCGATCGGGTAGGAGGCGAGCAGCACCCGCGCCAGCTTCCGCTCGGCCGGGCTGAGGCTGTCGAGCCGCTGCCGGACGAGCTCGCCGACCTTCGAGTCATGGCCTGCAACGTTTGTTACATCTCGGCTCATGAAGGCGCCGTTCGGACCATCCTTGACAAAGATCCTATCCCCTGTTAGCTTCCCCGCCAAGCCCTGTTCGCTGGGCCCGTTGCCGGCGGCGTAGAAGGGAGGGAGGGCCCTGCATGAGCGTCCAGGCCAAGGAATCAGACGTAGAGCTGCTCCACCGGATGGGCTACGCGCAGGAGCTGCGCCGCCGCATGTCCACGTTCTCGAACTTCGCGGTCTCTTTCACCATCATCTCGATCCTTTCCGGCTGTCTCACTCTGTACGGGTACGGCATGAACACCGGCGGCCCGATCGACATGAACATCGGCTGGCCGCTCGTCGGCCTTTTCGTGCTGATGGTCGGCCTCGCCATGGCCGAGGTGTGCTCCAGCTATCCCACGGCCGGAGGGCTGTACTACTGGGCGGCCAAGCTGGGCGGTAAGAACTCTGCCGGCTGGAGCTGGTTCACCGGGTGGTTCAACCTGCTGGGCCAGATCGGAGTCACCGCCGGTATCGACTTCGGGCTGGCGCTGTTCGCAGACGCTCTGCTGAACGCCCTGTTCAACTACCCGACTACGCCGATCTGGATCGTCGTGATCTACGCCGTCGTGCTCTTCCTGCATGGGCTGCTCAACACCTTCGGTGTCGGATTGGTTGCCCTTCTGAACGACATCTCCGTGTGGTGGCACCTGATCGGGGTCGCAGTCATCTTCGTCATCCTGTTCTTCGTCCCCTCGCACCACCAGTCCGCGTCGTTCGTCTTCACCAAGTTCGTCAACAACACCGGGTTCAACATCCCGTTCTACGTGTTCTTGATTGGACTCCTGCTCGCCCAGTACACGTTCACCGGCTACGACGCGTCTGCCCATATGACCGAGGAGACGCACAACGCAGCCGTCGCCGGGCCTAGAGGCATCGTCTGGTCGATCGTCGTGTCGTTGATCGCGGGGTGGATCCTCCTGATCGGCGTTACGTCCGCGATCCAGGACTACGCCGCCGAGGCAAGCGCAGTTACTCCCGCCGCCCAGATCTTCATCGATGCGGTCGGGCACAACCTGGGCCTCTTCCTTCTCTTCATCGTGGTCGGCGCTCAGTTCTACTGCGGCATGTCGTCGGTGACGGCGAACTCGCGGATGATCTATGCGTTCTCGCGCGACGGCGCGGTCCCCGGATCTCAGTTCTGGCACAAGATCAACCCGCGCACGCGCACCCCGACCAACTCCATCTGGTTCGCGGCCGTGGGCGCGTTCATCCTGGGTCTGCCCTACCTCTACAGTCCGGTCGCTTACTACGCGGTGACGTCGATTGCGGTCATCGGGCTGTACATCGCATATGGCATCCCCATCCTGCTGCGGTTGCTCGCCGGCGAGCGGTTTCAGCGCGGTCCCTGGCACCTCGGGCGGTGGAGCTACATAGTGGGCTGGATCGCGGTGATCTGGATCGCGTTTATCGCCATCCTCTTCGTCCTCCCGCAGGCGGCGCCCGGCAACGACCTGAAGACCTTCAACTACGCGCCGGTGGCGGTCGCCGTAGTCTTGCTGTACTCGGGAGGCTACTGGTTCTTTTCCGCCAAGAATTGGTTCAAGGGGCCGAAGGTTCAAGGATCTGCGGATGAGCTTGCCAAGATCGAAGCCGAACTCGCCGCGGTCGGATAGCGAAACGTCGGCCGAGACCGACCGGCCAAGGATCGGGATCACCGTCCACCCGCGGAGGGGCCTGGAGTACTACGTGCCCTACCGCCGGGCGGTGATCGCCGCCGGCGCCGAGGCGGTGGACATCGTCCCCGGCACTAAGGCGCTGCCCGATCTCGACGGTCTCTTGCTGCCGGGCGGCTGGGACGTCGACCCGTCTTTCTACGGAGAGCGTCGCGACGAGAAGGTGGGCGATACCGACCCCGAGCTCGACGAGACTGAGCTGTCGTTGTTCCGCCAGGCGCGCGAGCGCGACCTTCCGGTCCTCGGCATCTGCCGCGGCCAGCAGGTGATCAACGTGGCAATGGGCGGGTCCCTCGTGCAGCATCTCGAAGGCCACGAGGTGCGCGCCCTCGGGCGCAGCCACCTGGCGCACACGATCGAGGTCGACCCGTCCTCGGAGCTGGGTCGTGCCGCCGGCGAGCACAAGGTACGCGTCAACAGCCTTCACCACCAGGCGATCAAGAAGCTCGCCGAAGGGCTGCAGCAGACCGCTCGCGGCGAGGACGGAACGGTGGAGGGCGTCGAGTCCAACGACGGGCTCATCGTGGCGGTGCAGTGCCACCCGGAGGAGCTCACCACCGACCTGCCGTGGGCGCGCAACCTGTTCAAGCGCTTCGTCGACCGGGCGCGCAACCGCCGCCACCGGACTTAACGGGTGCTGACCAAGGAGCACCTCGCGCACTCCGTTGCGGACGGGACGATCGACACTGTCGTCGTCGCCTTCACGGACATGCAGGGACGCCTGATGGGCAAGCGCGTGGACGCCGAGTACTTCGTCGAGACGTCTTACGAGGGCGAGTCGACCGAGGGCTGCAACTACCTGCTCGCGCTCGACATGGAGATGGACCCGATTCCCGGTTACGAGATGGCGAACTGGGAGCAGGGCTACGGCGACTTCGACCTCGTGCCGGACTTCGCAACCCTGCGCCTGATTCCGTGGCTGGACGCGACGGCCCTCGTCCTCTGCGACGTCGCGTGGCATGACGGCAAGCCGGTGCGGCCGTCGCCCCGCCAGGTGCTGCGCGCGCAGATCGACCGGGCTCGCAAGCTCGGATTTGAGCCCATGTTCGGCTCCGAGCTCGAGTTCTATCTGCTGAAGGAGACCTTCGCCGAAGCGCACGCCAAACACTTCATCGACCTGACGCCTTCGGTCCCATACATCCTCGATTACCACATCCTGGCCACGACCTATGACGAGCCCTTCATCCGCGCGGTGCGCAAGGGCATGAAGCTGGCCGGGATCCAGGTTGAGAGCTCGAAGGGAGAGGCGTGGCCGGGCCAGCAGGAGATCAACTTCCGGTTCTCCGATGCGCTGACCATGGCCGACAACCACGTCATCTACAAGAACGGGATCAAGGAGATGGCGCACCAGCACGGCTGCGCCGTGACCTTCATGGCCAAGCCCGACCACCGCTGGATCGGCAGCTCCTGCCATGTCCACTCGAGCCTGTGGAAGAACGACCGCAACGTTTTCGATGGCGAGTCGGAGACGTTCAAGCAGTACCTGGCGGGCCACATCGCTTACGCGTCGGAGCTGGCGATCTTTCTCGCGCCCACCATCAACTCGTACAAGCGTTATGCCGCGGGGAGCTGGGCGCCGACCACGCTTGCCTGGGGCCACGACAACCGAACGTGCGGCTTCCGCATCGTCGGCCACGGCCAGCACCTGCGGGGAGAGTCGCGCATACCCGGAGCCGACGCCAACCCGTACCTCTGCTTCGCCGCTCTTCTGGCCGCGGGCCTGCATGGGATCGAGAAGAAGCTGGAGCTGCCGCCCGAGTTCAAGGGCAACGCTTACGAGTCCGACGTGAAGCGATTCCCGCACGCGATGCGCGACGCGATCGCGGAGCTGGAGCGTGGACAGATGGCGCGCCAGGCCTTTGGCGATGACGTGATCGATCACTACCTGAACTACGCGCGGACCGAGCAGGCGCTCTTCGACAAGGTCGTGACCGACTACGAGCGCGCGCGGCTCTTTGAAAGGGGATAGGAATGGGACGACTTGACGGCAAGGTCGCGGTCATCACGGGCGCAGCCGGCGGCATCGGCCGCGAGGCGGCACTGCTGTTCTCGTCCGAGGGAGCGCGGGTGTGCGTCGCGGACGTGGGGAAGGAGGCGGGGGAGAAGACCGCCGCCGAGTGCAGGGACGCCTTCTTCTACCAGGCGGACGTCAGCGACCCCAAGAGCGTGCAGGCGATGTACGAGGCGACGGCCAAGCGGTACGGGAAGATCGACGTGCTCTACAACAACGCGGGCATCATGCCGCCGGACGACGACTCGATCCTCACCACGGAGCCTGAAGCGTGGGATCGAGTGCAGGCGGTGAACGCGAAGGGCGTGTTCCTGTGCTGCAAGTTCGGCATCCCGCACCTGCTGAAGGCGGGCGGCGGTTCGGTGATCAACGTCGCGTCTTTCGTGGCGCTGATGGGCGCGGCGACCTCACAGATCGCATATACGGCCTCCAAGGGCGCGGTGCTTTCGATGAGCCGCGAGCTTGCAGTGCAGTTCGCTCGGCAGGGCATCCGCGTCAACGCGCTTTGCCCCGGGCCCGTAGAGACGCCGCTCTTGATGAGGATCTTCAACGCGGACCCGGGCGCTTACGAGCGGCGCCGCGTGCACCTGCCGATGGGCCGCCTCGCGCAGGCCCGCGAGATTGCCAATGCCGCGCTGTTTCTGGCCAGTGACGAGTCGAGCTACGTCAACGGCGCGACGTTCACAGTCGATGGAGGCATCACAGCGGCCTACGTAACGCCGGAGTAGCCGCCTCGTAACCCGCCTCGGTATCGGTTTTCGTGCAGTCGAAAGTCGTCGCATTTGCCGTCGCTGCCGTGGCGCTGATCGCCGCATGCGGTGGTTCGTCGAGTTCATCGACGGCGGCCACGAGTCCGGTGCCAAGCCCCGCCGCAGCGGGCGAAAAGATCGCGGTGGTGACGAATGCCAAGTTGGGCCAGATCCTGGTCGACGAGAGCGGCATGACGGTGTACCTGTTCGTGGCGGACACCGGGACGACGTCTACCTGCTACACGACCTGCGCCACGATCTGGCCGCCAGTCCTCACCACCGGCGCGCCGCAAGCAGGCGCCGGCGCGCAGCCCTCGCTGCTCGGAACCACCACACGGACTGATGGCAAGGTGGAGGTGACCTACGCCGGTCATCCTCTCTACTACTTCGTGCAGGACAAAGCCGCGGGCGACGCGACGGGGCAGGCCATCAACGGCTTCGGAGGCCTCTGGTGGGTCCTGTCACCAGCCGGCGCGGCGATCACGACGAAGCCTTAGCCCGAACTACCCGCCCGTTACCTTCTGCAGGTGGATTCCGCGCGCCGGGGCGTGATTCGAGATGCGCTGGGCATCGGCATCGCAACTGGCGCGTACGCGCTCTCGTTCGGCGCGATCTCGACGGCGGCCGGGCTCTCGCTGCTGCAGACCTGCGCGCTGTCGCTGCTGATGTTCACGGGCGCGTCGCAGTTCGCGCTGGTCGGGGTCGTGGGGGCGGGCGGGAGCGTGTGGGCGGGGGCGGCTACAGCCGCGCTGCTTGGCTCTCGTAACGCGCTTTATGGCGTGAGGCTTTCGTCCGTGCTGGAAGGAGGATGGTGGAAGCGGGCCGCCGCGGCTCATTTCGTGATCGACGAGACGACGGCGATGGCGATCGCGCGCGATTCGCCCTCCGAGAGCAGGCTGGCCTTCTGGGCCACCGGCATCGCGATCTTCACGCTCTGGAACCTCGGCACGCTGATCGGCGCGCTCGCCACGCATGCGCTGCCAGACCCGAAGGTGCTTGGTTTCGACGCGGCTCCCCCGGCCGCCTTCCTCGCCCTGCTCGCCCCGCGGCTGCGCGCCCGCGAGCCGATGGCGATCGCCCTGAGCGCGGGGGTGATTGCGCTCGTCTGCCTGCCCTTTCTCCCGGCGGGCGTTCCACTGCTGGTCGTTGCGCTGCTGGTCGCGCTGTTCGGCGTGCTCCGGACACGAACGTGATGTGGGCCGGCGTGTTGGTCGCGTGCGCGAGCTGTTATGTGCTCAAGCTCGCGGGGCTGTCGCTTCCCGCGAGCGTCCTGCAGGATGCACGCGTGCAGCGAACCGTTCCGCTGGTCCCGATTGCGCTGCTCGCCGCGCTGGTCGCCACGCAGACCTTCTCGACCGGCCACCACCTGGTCGTGGACGTGCGCGCGGCGGCGCTTGCGGTCGCGATCGTCGCGGTGCTCCTGCGCGCTCCATTTTTGGTTGTGGTCGCGGCGGCCACAGCGACAGCCGCGCTACTCCGCTTGATCTAGCCTGTCCGGCATGGTGCGCATCGAAGCAGTGACGGAGGCAACCCCCGAGGTCCATGCGGCGCTCGCCCACCTGCTGCCCCAGCTCAACCCACAGCTTCCAATCCCAACGATGGAAAGGCTACAGGCGATCATCTCCGACCCGGCGGTCACCCTTCTCCTGGCCAGGGACGGGCAGCAAATCGTGGGCACGACCACGGTGATCGTGTACACAACGCCGTTCTGGATCAAGGCGCGCCTCGACGAGGTGGTCGTCGATGGGTCCGCGCGCGGCAAGGGCGTCGGTGCAGCTCTCGTCGAGGCAAGCCTCGATCTCGCTCGTGCGAACGGGGTCGAGGTCGTCGAGCTTCAGTCGGGCGTCCAGCGCGAGGCGGCGCACCGGCTCTACGCCCGGATAGGGTTCAAGCTGCGCGAGACAAACGTCTACAGGATCGTGATCTGATTCCGCCCGTTTGGCGCCAACGCCCGCGCTATACGAGCTCTTCGAGCCGCGCGACCATCCTGGCGAGCGTCGCGAACGCCGCCTCCACCGGTTCCGGCGAGGTCATGTCGACCCCCGCCAACCGCAGGCCTTCCAGCGGAAACATGGAGCCGCCACTCTTCAAGAACGCCAGGTAGCACTCGACGGCCTTCGCATCACCATCGGCCACGCGCTCGACCAGGTGGTCGGCGCCGGCGATGCCGGTGGCGTACTGGTACACGTAGAAGTTGCTGTACAGGTGGGTGTGGAACTGCGCCCACGTCGACCCGATGCGGTCGCGGTCGCGCCCGGTGATCTCGACCTCCGACCCGTAGACCTCCAGCATCAGGTCGGCCATCAGGTCGTTCAGGTAGCCGGCGGTGATGGCGCCTCCGCGCTCGACCTGCTCGTGCACCTCCAGCTCGAGCCGGGCGAGCGACGGCATGATGAAGAAGTAGCGATAGAAGTTCGCCATCGCCTCTTCGATCACGGCCACCTGGATGGCCGGATCGGTCTGCGTCGCGAGCAGGTGGCGCCGGACGAGCGCCTGGTGCATGTTCGACGCGACCTCGGCCTGGAACAGCCCGTAGCTCGAATAGATGAAGGGCTGCGTCCTGCGCGCGTAGTAGGAGTGCATCGAGTGACCGAGCTCATGAGCGAGCGTGCTCATCGAGTAGATGTCGTCGTTGAAGCTCATGAAGATGAATGGGAACGTGTCGGGCACGCCCGTCGAAAACGCGCCCATGCGCTTGCCTCGGTTGGGGTAGGCGTCGACCCAACGTTCCTCGAGCGCGCCGCGGCGCAGGATCCGGACGTATTCCTCGCCCAACGGCTTGACGCCCTCGGCGACCCACTCGACTGCCTGCGCATAGGGCACGTTGAGGGTTGACGCGCCGATCGAGGCACGCGTGTCGTAGGGCTTGAGCGCGGAGAGCCCCAGCGCTTTGCGCCGGACCCGCCAGTAGCGATGCCACGTGCCCACGTTCTCGCGGAAGGTCCGGATGACGTTGTGGTAAACGTCCGGTGGGACGTAGCTGGGCTCCAGTGCCGCCGCAAGCGATGACGGGAACCCCCGGGCGCGCGCGTAGAAGACGTCGCGCTTGATGCCGCCGGCCAGGCTCGCGGCCATGGAATGCTGCATCGCGAGGTGAGCATCGGCATAGTTTTCGAACGCCGTGCGCCGGATTTCTCGATCCGGACTCGTGAGGAGCGCACCGATCGTGCCTTGAGCCACCTCGTGCTCTTCGCCATCAAATCCGACGGCCGGGCTGAACCTCAGGTCGGCGTTCGCGAGCACACCGTGCACCGAGAGCGCTGTCGCGAGTGGGTCCGACGCCTGGGTGAGGACCTCCTCCACCTCGGCGCTCCGAACGTGCTGCTGCAGTTTCTCGACCCGGTCGAAGTAGTGTCCGAGGTGAGCCAGCCGCGGCGAGGTGGACACCCACTCCCGTAGCCTGGGGATGCCGATCGCGATCATCTCCGGGAGAGCGAAGGCGATCGCCGCGCCTAGCAGAGCCGCGGTCGAGCGCGCCCGGTCGGCCCGCGCAAGCGCACCCTGGTTGCCGGTGTCGACCGAGTACGACATCGTGCTGTAGACCATCACCTTGCCCATCAGCCGGTGCACGCTTTCGGTCGCGTCGAACCAGTCCGCCAGGGCGTCGGGTGAGTGTCCCAGGTGGCCTTTGAACTCGGCCAGGTCGGGAAGGCGCGCCTTGATCGTTTCGACCGCCTGCTCCCAGGCCGCCTCGTCCGCGAAGACGCTCTCGGCGTCCCAGGTGAATCGCCTGTCCACCTCGGATCGAGCCGGCAGCGTCCTGTTCACGTTCGCTAAGGGTAGTAGGCTGGGTTCGTGCCGCGAGCCAGGGCCAACGGAATCGAGCTCGAGTACGACACGTTTGGCGGTCCCAGCGCTCAGCCGCTGCTCTTGATCATGGGCCTGGGCGCCCAGATGATCAGCTGGGATGAAGGCTTCTGCGCCCAGCTGTCGGACCGCGGATTCCAGGTCATCCGCTACGACAACCGCGACTCCGGCCTTTCCACCTGGATGAAGGACGCCGGTCCTCCCGATGTGTTGGCGGCGCTCAGCGGGAACCCGCAGCCGGCTTACGAGCTGGACGATCTCGCGGCCGACGCCGCCGGCCTGCTCGACGCCCTGAACATCCGCGCCGCGCACGTCGTCGGCGCGTCGATGGGCGGCTTCATCGCGCAGCTGGTCGCCATCAACCACCCTGAACACGTCCTCTCGCTGACCTCGATCATGTCCGGACCAGGAGGGACCGATGCTGTTCCGCCGAAGCCAGAGGGCGCGGCGGTCTTGATGGCCGCGCCGCCGGACACGCGACAGGAGCGCATCGAGCAGTCGATGTCGATCCGCCGGGCACTGGTCGGCTCTGGCGATCCGCTGGACGAGGCGCTCGAGCGGGTGCGCTCGACACGTGCCATCGATCGCGCGTACTACCCCGCAGGAGTGGGCCGGCAGCTCGTCGCGATCATGGCGGCCAACAGTCGCATCGACCGTTTGAGGCGACTTCGCGTGCCGACGCTCGTGATCCACGGCGTGGATGACGTGCTCGTGCCTGTCGAGAACGGTCGCCTGGTGGCGGCGGCAGTCCCTGGCGCTCGCTTGATCGAGTTCGACGGCATGGGCCACGATCTACCGAAGCGCGTGTGGCCGCAGGTCGCCGACGCGATCGCCGAGCTCGCCCAACAGCCGAACGCCCTACCGGCAGGGTAGCGGTGTCAGGCCTGCTGGCGGTGGGCACCCTCGACGGCGTCAGCCCTGCGCTGGCGTTCCTGGCCGGCCTGGTCTCGTTCGTCTCGCCCTGCGTGCTGCCATTGGTGCCCGCCTACCTTGCCTATTTGGGCGCGCGCGCGGGGCAGCCGGTTGCGGTATCGGACGACCCCGGGGGAGCCATCGCCGCAAGAAGTTCGCCGTCGCTCCCGGTCGCGGCGGCTGGGCTCGGCTTTGTCGCCGGCCTGTCGCTGGTCTTCGTCCTCTTCTTCTATCTCTTCTCGCTCGTGGTTCAGCCGGTTCGCGCGTATGTGCCGGTCGTGGCGGGGATGTTCGTCATCGTGCTGGCGCTTCACGTCGCGGGCTTGGTTCGCCTTCCGTTTCTTTCCGGCGAGTATCGCGTGATGAAGAGCGCGCCCCAGGGCAGTGGGGTCGCGGGCGGGTTCGTTCTGGGCATGGGGTTTGCCAGCGGCTGGACGCCGTGCATCGGGGTCACGTTGAGCGCCGTGCTCAGCTCGGCGGTGACAGCCGGCACCACCGCGCAGGGCCTTGGCCTCATGGTGGCCTACTGCCTTGGGCTTGGCCTTCCGTTCGTCGCGCTGGCCTTTGCGCTGGAAAGCGCGAGGCCGTTTGTCCGTTTGATCAACAGCCATCGCCGCGCGATCGACCTGGCGTCCGCCGCGGTGCTGCTCGTCATGGGTGTGCTGCTGCTGACCAACAAGCTGACGGTGCTTTCCGCCGGTCTCTCGCAGCTGGTCCCGGGGTGGCCGTCACCGACCATTTGATCCTGGCCACTGGCGGGGTCGGACCTCCTATTTTCTTTGGCAACCTCGGAGCGACGCCTGCGTCGGTCATCGCGTTCTGGGTCGTGTTTTACCTCTGGATCGGAAGCGAGCTCTGGCTTGGCTACCGGCGCAGCCGCCTGCCCGCGGGCGCGTCCAGCCACGACTCCGGGTCGAGGACGCTGTTGATCAGCTCCGTCTGGGCGAGCGCGGCACTTGGGATCGGTCTGGCGTTCGCGTTTCCCGGCGCCGCGATCCTCAGCGGGCGGACCGCGGTGTTCATCGCCGGCCTGGTTTTGATGCTGGCCGGAATGGCCCTGCGCTGGTACTCGATCCGCGTGCTGGGCACGTCGTTTACGTGCGAGGTCTCGACGCATCCCGGCCAGCAGGTCGTGCAAACGGGACCCTACCGATGGGTGCGGCATCCGTCCTATACCGGAGGGATTGTGACCGTGCTCGGCGTCCTCGTCTGCTGCTGCAACCTGGCGTCGCTGGCGGCGCTGATCGTGGTGATTGCGGGCTATGCGTACCGGATCCGGGTCGAAGAGAGCGCGCTGGCGAAGGAGCTCGGTCCGCCTTATCAGGACTACATGCGACGGACGAAGCGGCTGATCCCTTTCCTAGTCTGAGTAGCCCCGGCGGCTGAAGACCATCGGGACGGCGCCCTCGCGGTGCTCCCCCTCTGTGACGAGGCCGATCAGGATCCAATGGTCGCCAGCCTCGATCGTATCGCGGAGTGTGCACACGGCGTACGCGGCAATATCGTCATCGAGGACAGGCCCGCCGATAGGGCTTCCTGGACGCCGCCATTTGATGGCATCGAACTTATCCGTGACCTTGGTCGCCATGCGTCGCGCCAGCTGCTCGCGGCCGGCGGCCAGGATGTTCGCCGTGAAACCGCCCGTGTGCTGGACGGCGGGAAGGGTGTTGGAGTTCTTGTCGATGCAAGCCAGTGCCAGCGCCGGCTCGAGCGAAACCGCGCAGAAGGCGCTGACCGTCAGGCCTCGGGGCCGGGCGTCGTCACCAAACGCAGTCAAGACCACGACCCCGCTCGGGAAGCTGGCCATCACCTCGCGGAACCGCGCTCGCTCGATCACACGACCAACTGTGCCCGAATGGCCCTACCCGCCGCGCCTGATGCGACCGTCTGCGGCCGAACGGCGCAATTCCACTCTCAACGAACACCTGTTTTGGGCTCCCAGAACCCGTCAAACTGTTTCAGGTGGGGAACGCTCTCGATCTCTTTGCCCCGGCCACGCGCGACTGGTTCAAGGGGTCCTTTGACAGCCCGACCGAGGTCCAGGAACGCGGCTGGCAGGAGGTGGCCGCCGGCCGGCACGTCCTCATGGCCGCGCCCACCGGCAGCGGCAAGACGCTGGCCGCATTCCTGTGGTGCCTCGACCGGCTGACCAGCGAACCGGTGCCCGCCGAGGCCGAACGCTGTCGCGTCCTTTATGTATCCCCGCTCAAGGCGCTCGCCCACGACGTCGACCGCAATCTTCGCTCTCCGCTGGTGGGCCTCCGCCACCAGATCGAGGCAGCGGGCGAAAAGGCGCCTGAGATCTCCGTCGCCATCCGAACCGGCGACACCCCGACCGACGTACGGCGCTCGATGGAGCGCCACCCGCCCGACATTCTGATCACCACCCCCGAGTCGCTGTTCCTGCTCCTCACCAGCGCCGCCCGCCGGATCCTCGCGTCGGTCCGCTGGCTCATCGTCGACGAGATCCACTCGGTCGCCGCCACCAAACGCGGCAGTCACCTCGCACTCAGCCTCGAGCGCCTGAGTGAGCTGACCAAGGTGGAGCCGCAGCGGATCGGTCTTTCGGCGACGCAGCGCCCGCTGGAAGAGGTCGCCAAATTCCTGGGCGGCAGCGACCGCGAGGTCGCGATCGTCGACGCGGGACGGCTGAAAACCATGGACGTGCGCGTCGAGGTCCCGGTCGAGGACATGGCGAGGATCGCGGTCGAGGACGAGACTGGCAAAACGGCAAACAGCATCTGGCCCGCGATCTACCCGCGACTGCTGCAGCTGATCCGCGAGCATCGCTCCACGATCGTCTTCGTCAACTCGAGGCGGATGGCCGAGCGCATCGCCGCCCGCGTCAACGAGCTGGCCGGCGAGGAGCTGGTGCGCGCCCACCATGGATCGATCGCGCGCGAGCAGCGCATGCTCATCGAGGACCAGCTGAAGGCGGGCGTGGTCAAGGGCCTTGTCGCGACCTCGACGCTCGAGCTCGGCATCGACATGGGCGCTGTCGACCTCGTGCTGCAGGTCGAGGCGCCGCCCAGCGTCGCGGCGGGCATCCAGCGTGTTGGGCGCGCGAGCCACTCGGTAGGTGAGATCTCGCGCGGCGTGATCATCCCGAAGTTTCGCGGCGACCTGCTCGAGTCGGCGGCGGTCGTCGAGGGAATGCTCGAGGGCCGCATCGAATCGACCCTAGTGCCGCGCAAGCCGCTCGACGTCCTCGCCCAGCAGATCGTTGCGATGTGCGCGATGGACGAGTGGAGCGTCGAAGACCTCGGTCGGGTCGTCCGGCGCGCCTATCCCTACAGCGACCTGGGACCGCGAGCCTTCGAGTCCGTGCTCGACATGCTCAGCGGCCGCTATCCGTCCGACGACTTCGCCGAGCTGAGGCCGCGGATCGTCTGGGATCGGGTCGCGGGAAAGCTGCGCGGCCGGGCAGGCGCTCAGCGCCTGGCGGTGACCAACCCCGGAACCATTCCGGATCGCGGCCTCTACACGGTGAACCTGGCCGACGACGGAAGGAGAGTCGGCGAGCTGGACGAGGAGATGGTCTACGAGACGCGCGTGGGCGAGAACTTTGTGCTTGGCGCTTCGACCTGGAGGATCGTGGAGATCACGCCGTCCCAGGTGATCGTCACGCCGGCGCCCGGCGAGCCTGGCAAGATCGCGTTCTGGAAAGCCGACACGCCGAGCCGGCCCGTCGAGCTGGGCGCTGCGCTGGGCAAGATGGTGCGGGAGCTGCGTGCTGCGGAGCCCAAGGCGGCTGAGAAGCGCCTACGTGAGCGGGCCGGCTTCGACGACCGCGCGATCAAGAACCTCCTCGCTTATCTAGATGACCAGGCGGCGGCCACCGGCGCGGTGCCCGACGACCGCACCATCGTGGTGGAGAGGTTTCGCGACGAGGTGGGCGACTGGCGCGTCTGCCTGCATACGCCGTTCGGAGGTCGCGTGCACGCGCCGCTCGCGCTCGCCCTCGAAGCGCGTCTGCAAGAAAAGCTGGGCGTAGATGCCCGCGCGCTCTGGACCGATGACGGGATCGCGATGCATCTGCCTGAGGTCGAGTCGCCGCCTTCCCTCGACGAGCTGATGCTGGACCCCGAAGAGGTCGAGCCGTTGGTGGCCGCGCAGCTGCCGGCCTCGGCGCTGTTCGCTGCGCGGTTCCGGGAGAACGCGGCCCGCTCGCTGCTCCTGCCGCGCCGCCGGCCTGGGGTGCGCACACCGCTCTGGCAGCAGCGCATGCGCAGCGCGGGACTGCTGCAGGTGGCCGGCCAGTATCCCGACTTCCCGATCCTCGCAGAGACGTGGCGCGAGGTGATGACGGATCACTTCGACATGCCGGCATTGCTGGGATTGCTTCGCGCCATCCGGTCGCGCGAGATCCGCGTGGTCGCGGTCGACACTGAGCGAGCTTCGCCGTTCGCCTCGTCCCTCCTCTTCTCTTATGTCGCGGAGTTCATGTACGCGGGCGACGCACCGCTCGCCGAGCGCCGGGCGCAAGCGCTCACGCTGGACCGCGAGCTGCTCGCGGAGCTGCTCGGCAGCGAAGACCTTCGCGAGCTGCTCGACCCCGCCGCCATCGCCGCCGTCGAGCTCGAGCTGCAAGGCCTCCTCCCCGAGCGCTTTCCGCGCGACCCGGACGAGGCGCACGACCTGCTCGTGCGGCTCGGCGACCTCACCGCGGACGAGGCGGCCGCGCGCGGCATCTCGGCGGACTGGCTTCGCGGGCTGGAGCGCGAGCGCCGGGCCGCAGCCGTTCGCCTCGCCGGTGAATCGCGCTGGATCGCGGCCGAGGACGCCGGCCGCTACCGAGAGGCAGTCGGAGCAAGCCTGCCCGTCGGCCTTCCCGACGTCTTCTTGAATCCGGGACCCGAGCCGCTTGACTCGCTCCTTCGCCGGTGGGCGCGCACGCATGTCCCGTTCGTCACCGCCGACCCGGCCGCGCGGTGGTTGCTGCCGGCGGCAGCGGTGGAGGCATCGCTCAACCGCCTGGCCGCGCACGGAGACGTCCTCGCCGGTGAATTTCGGAGGGCACGAGAAGGTCGCGAGTACTGCCACCCCGAGGTGCTGAAGGTCCTCCGGCGACGCTCCCTGGCCGCGCTGCGCCACGAGGTCGAGTCGGTTCCACCGGAAGCGGTGGCGCGTTTCCTGCCGGCCTGGCACGGAATCGGCGCGAAGGCCACCGGAGTCGACAGGCTGCTGGAGGTCGTGTTCCAGCTCCAGGGCGCAGCTCTGCCGGCGAGCGTGATCGAGCGCGATGTGATCGGCGCGCGCGTCGGCGCCTACAGCCGGCGCCTGCTCGATGAGCTCATCTCGATGGGCGAGGTGGTCTGGCTGGGACGTGGCTCGCTCGGTGCGAGCGATGGCAAAGTCGCCCTATACCTCCGCGGCGACGCCCCACGCCTGGTCCCCGAATCAGCCGACGTTCCCGATGGCGACGTCCATCTCCGGCTGAGGGAGCACCTCAAGTCCCGCGGCGCGAGCTTCTTCCGGGACCTCTACAACGCGTGCGGCGGCGGAGACGAGGACGTGATCCTCGACGCGTTGTGGGACCTCGTCTGGTCGGGTGAGGCCACCAACGACACGTTTGCACCGCTTCGGCTGCTGGGTCCGGTCGCGCGCCGGCCCACTGGACGGCCCCGGCTGCCGCGACTCACGCAGCCTCGAGCGGCGGGGCGCTGGTCGCTGGTGGCTGACCTCGTCGGGTCGGGAGCCTCCGCGACCGAGCGGCTGCACTCCGAGGCCGGGGTGCTGCTTCAGCGGTACGGCGTGCTGACGCGCGAAACGGTGGTCGCCGAAGGCTGGTCGGGCGGTTTCGCCGCGCTCTACCCGGTGCTGCGCGCGATGGAGGAGTCCGGCCGCATCCGGCGCGGCTATTTCGTCGAGGGGCTGGGCGGCTCGCAGTTCGCCCTCCCCGGCGCGGTGGACAGGCTCCGAGCGCTGCGTGATTCAGGCGGAGGCATCGTCGCGCTGGCCGCGACGGACCCCGCGAATGCCTACGGTTCGCTCTTACCGTGGCCTCGATCTGACGGGCGCATGGGCCGGACCGCCGGATCCTACATCGTGCTCGACGACGGGATCCTCAAGCTCTATCTCGAGCGGGGCGGGCGCTCGCTGCTCACCAACGGAGAGGTCCAGCCGGAGCACCTGCGCGCGCTGATCGGCATGGCGGTGCTGGCCGGCAGGGTGGAGGTGCAGCGGGTGGATGGAGTACAGGTCATGGACTCGCCGCTGAACGCGCTGCTCCGCCAGTCCGGCTTCACGTCCACCCACCGAGGCCTGGTCGCCTTCGCCGGTCGGGGTTAGCGATCGGGCGCTAGGTACGATTACCAGGCTCGGGGAGTAGCGCAGCTTGGTAGCGCACTAGTCTGGGGGACTAGTGGTCGGGGGTTCAAATCCCCCCTCCCCGACCAATTCAGGAAGAGCGCGTCATAGAGCCAGGCTGACCAGAGCCTCGGTTTATCGCTCTCCCGAGATTGCGGCTCGTCGGCCATGGCCGGACTGACCAGGACCAACGCGCAACCGCCTCGATCAGCGCGATAGGCAGGCCTCGCAGATCGAGTTCGAGGGTCTCACCCTGACTCCTCGATCGGACCCCGCGCGCGAGACGGATTTCGAGACCGTGTTGACACTGCGCATGAGACCGACCCTGGCGGATTCTGTGCCCGTTCGGTATCCAGATGGGTTTGAGGTGAAGAGATGCGGATAAGACTGGCGCTGAGTTCGATGAAACGTCTAACTTCCCCCGTCTG
>Ga0209118_1000264_pt1 | contig 32874 bp, 36 predicted proteins | sample BlaSpr_A8_Ref_M1_FD_187988 | JGI IMG/M metagenome (GOLD analysis project Ga0209118, IMG submission 187988) | Forest soil microbial communities from Thunder Bay, Ontario, Canada - Black Spruce, Ontario site 2_A8_Ref_M1 (SPAdes) (version 2) | ecosystem: Environmental > Terrestrial > Soil > Boreal... | reverse complement strand
GGGTTGAGTGCATAGCGTCCCCACCGCGCCTGGGCTCGGAACTGTTCGTCGAAGAAACGGACCGACCGGTTAGCCATGGTTGCATTTGCCCGGACAACCGCTCTGGCTGCCCCGATCCGGCCTTCACGACCGGCCAGGGATATCCGTCGTCGCGCGCCGGCAATCACGTTTGCTGACCCAGTTGCAACCGAGCAAACTGGTGCCTGGGTCTATTGGCAAGTACGACAATAGATAAGTATAGCCAAGGCCTCGCCCAGAAGAGGCGTTCTTAACCGCGAGCAGAAACATTGCTGGTAAACAGAATATCGCGACGCGAAGGAACGAGGTTTGACTAGCTCAACAGGGATCCTTATGGTAGCTAATCGGAGTACAGGTTGGGTTTACGGACCGGTCCCACCCTGCTGACGATGAAAGTAGAAACAAGAGGGACAGCTTCCCCGCACGCGATCACGAACATTATCAATACTCCGATACTCCACCCTAGATACGGATCAACTAAAGAACGCGACGTGTCGATCGCGAGCGTGGCGCAGACCATCCCGCGTTGCGCGGTCTTGGCCAAGAAGTGTTTCGCCGTCGGTACGGCGACTGAACGATTAAATGCAGTCTAAAGAGCGGGAGCTCCTAGAAACGGATGTCATCTCGATTCCTCGATTGCACCTAGTACTTCGACAAAGCAACCTGAGCTTCCTCCTCGGTCGCCTGTTGCTTGTGGCGTCTATGTTTGCTCCGTAAGACGCTGTTGCGGACTCGATAGCCGTGCAAGGGAATGGCCGCTATTGAGGAATTTCGACGTGACGCGCGACCGACCGCTCTGGCCAATAGGACCTATTCGATCATCTCCCCCGCAGAAGCGGCCGTTGGCGCGCGGGCAGCGCATTTTCTCGGCGTCTGCTTTGGCCGATCAGCGGCCGGACGAGGCCATCCGCGGGAATGTTCACTGTTCGGCCACCGGTGAAGGTGAGGCGAACGTGCTGCCCCGGTCGGCCGTTGCCCTAGTTGCGCCAAAATGATCCACTGATGGATCGGTCGTCTTCAATGGGGGGTGCCATCCCATCTGGGGTGTCACACGAGTGTTTAGCGACAATTAGAAATGCCGGTCCTGTTTCTAGTTGACGCTGAACACATGAGCAACCTTGGTTGAAAATCGTACAATACATCTATGGAGGTGGCTATGAACCCGTCGCTGGTAAGCCGAGATGCCGATGTTATGAGCGGAGCGCTGTGTTTCTCCGGGACACGGGTACCCGTACAGAACCTGTTCGACTATCTTGAGGGCAGCTCTTCGCTAGAAGACTTCCTAGAGGACTTTCCTTCGGTCTCCCGCGACGTGGCCGTGGCTGTGCTGGAGGCTGCCCGCCTGCGTCTATATTCCGATGCGCCTGCTTCTTGACGAATCCGTTCCGAGTCGGCTGCGGCGGTCCCTTTCGTCCTATGAGGTCAAAACTGTTGTAGAGATGGGTTGGAGCGGGGTTAAGAATGGGCAGCTGTTGGCACTCGCAGCTAGCAGCTTCGATGCATTTGTCACCATCGACAAGAATCTTCCCTTTCAGCAGAACCTTGCCACCTTGCCCGTGGCCGTCGTAGTCCTTGACGCCTTATCCAACGAGTTGTCCGCTTTGATTCCGCTGATCCCAGCGCTCGACCGAGCGCTTGCGTCACTTGCGCCACGCACCTATGTCAAAGTCCCGGCCACGGTATAGCGATGCCATCGAGCGGACGGCCACCGACGCAGATTCGCAGGTTGGCGACGGTTGTTCGACCGATGCGAAGCGAGGGGTCCGCCGCTGATGTCATCGGTTGTTGATTTGGGCGTCAGGGGGAGTGGTGGGTAACGTAATCACCCGGACCTATGTCCTTCATGGGTCGGGAAGTCCCATTGCGCAAGTCCGGGGGTCGTTCAAGTCGCCCGCCCTGATCGCGACGGTGGAGTGCATGGCCATTCCGGAAGGCCGAGAGACTCCTCAAGTAGGAAATATCATTTGCACTTCAAGGCTGGCGTTTATTGCCCAACGGGCGGCAGCCATTCGAGGAATTTGGACTCCATGCACGAACGCACGAACGACTGGTTGTGGCCGGTTGTCGTCCGTATTAACCATCAATTTCCATTTTTCCCGATCTCATGAAGTCCAAGAACCCTTTCCCACGGTAATGCAATGTCTGCTGAATGCTCAGTAATGTGGTGTAGTCGCGGGAACCATTGGGCGTGCTCGTATTGATTACGTTCCGCAGTCGCGTGAATGCGCGAACAGCATGCTCGGCATTATTGTTGTTCCATGGTACGCCGTCATAGTTAAGGAACGTGAATAGTTTGTCTCTGTTTTTTTCGATTCGCTTCCTGAGGGCCAGCCCGACTTCCGTTCCACACTTCATGGAGACGACGCGCTCGACAAACCCTTCGGCTGATCGTCTGTGTTTGCCCAGATGCCGAGCCTTAAGACCATAAATATCTGTGGTCTCGACGATCTCGCGAAGCAGCACACGAAATCGCCCAGCTATCTCCTTTAATTCGTCGTCGAAAGGATTTAGAAGCATGTCATTGTTGATGTCTCGCATCAGGTGAATAAGACACTTCTGATGAGCGCACGGGACCGAATCGTATGCTGCGTAGAAGTCCGAAATGAGTACGCCGGAAAACCATCCAGAACTTCCTCTAGAATTGCCGCCTCACGCGATTCGGAATATACATATGCAACGGTAGTCAGGTTTGCGAACACCCAGATGTGATGGCCACCCCTTTAACGACGCCCTTGGTCTCATCGGCATGAACCAGTGAGCCTTTCGCGATCTGATGAAGAATGGCTTGATACGTCGGCGTGTACTTCTTGGCCATCTGCGACTTGATGTAGGCCACCCTGCCTCTCGTAAGCTGCAAGTCGAACAGCACCGACGCGTGCTCTGCGGCTTTATTGTTCGAGATGCGCAATTCGATCAGGAGATACACAACAAAGGCCTGTAGGTTCGGACCGTACCGCGATGCTCGGGAAAAGAAAGTCATTTCTGCGAGGCACCCACTACATCGATAGTAGTTGTAGCGGTATCGCACAGTCCACTGCTTTATCCCTTTTTTCGAAAACTTAAGGTCGTAAACAATATGTGACCTGCGGGGATACTTCCAAAGCTTTATTTCAAAGCATCTGGAGCATGTCTTCGGGGCATCTTCGACCGCTACTTCTTTTTCTACCTTCTCGACTTTTTTCCTGCCTTGGGATTTACGGACAGTCCTCCGAATTTCATTGTCAGTTCGCACGAATACCTTTGATCTCTGATAGTCCCAGTAGGCAGCGTTATTGATTTTCGCAAATTCAGGCGTGGCGCTATCGAATTTGCCAAAGGTTCGCTGGAAGCCAACTTCCAGGGATCCGACGTCGACTGATCCAAGCTCGGATGGCCCTCCGCCACAGACGCCCATCAACGCCTCCGTAACCGTCGCAGCCGCGCGGCAGTCGTCCATGTTGTAGTGGATCAATACGTTCTTTTGGTCAGTCGCTGCGCAAAGCTCCCACGTCCTTCGTAACATTGGTGCTGCGGCGCCGGAAGCCTATGGCCAGGCCCACTCGAACCCGAGGTATCGTCCGATTTCCTTGAGGCTATTCGAATATGTCGGGAAATAGATCTTTCCGTACATGCAGGCGAGGAGGTTGATCGACGTTTCGATGAGCCGATCAACAAACTCCTCATCGTCGAGTGCCAAAATGTAGCGCGTGTTCATCTGCCTAAGATATCGAGTCTCGTAGGCGCCATAACTGACGATCTGCGCGTTCCCGATCGACTTGAGCGTCCGCAGGCCAGTTTTCCCATATTTCGCGCTCACAGTGCAGATCAAGGCGCTGCTCGTGACCAAGATCAGCGAAATCGTCAAACAGAAAGGCCTCATCCAGACCCAGGCGGCAGAGCTACTAGGGGTAGGTCAGCCCAAGCTTTCCAACCTGCTGTGCGGCCGATTCCGTGGCTTTCTGAGCACCGGCTTATGGACTGCCTTACCAGGCTTGGACGCGACATGCAGATCGTGGTGAAGGCGGCTCCCCGTTCTCGTGGGAGCGGTCGGCTGTCGGCTGTCGATCGTATTCGCCTGAGCGAAGCCTGGAAGGTGGTTTGGTCGCATTCGTTGCCGAATATGCGCTGGAGCTAACGAGTAAACTTCCCGGGTCGTTCGATACTAACGGTGGCTGCTTACTGAGGCTGCGCGTGCGCTCAAGCACCATATGGGTTGCAGTAACGGGAAACGGCCGGGGTTCCTGGGCTACTTTGGCCACTTGTTTATCGGGACAATGTCGCGGAGATTGTGATTCCCTGTTGTTGTGCCACGGGATCAGTCACTGGTTCGAGTCCAATCGTCCACCCCATCATTTCAAACACTTGCATTCCCACTCCACTGTGTTTTGAGACATCAAGGCGCTTTTGAGACAGGGCGTAGTTGATGGCGGAAAGGCTGTGGAGTGTTCCGGTCTCTCAGCGCAGATCAGATTTGCGCTTGTAGGATGAAGTGGCACTCAAATAACCGCCTATTCAAACGATAAGTTGCGGAGTCGACCTGCTATGTTCCAAGACAGAATCAGGACCTAGACCCCGTCCTGCAACGCTTTCCTTGACGCCTTGGAGAAACCTATGAAAGTCCTGCTTAAGCTGGTTCTATTTGCATTCTCTGTCCTCGTTGTGCCCGGCGTGGTGCACGCAGCGGAGCGGGGCACCCTGCAAGACGCCGTCGCAATGGTTCAAAAAGCAAAGGCTTACATCAAGGCTAACGGCAATGAAAGGGCCTACGCCGAAATCAGCAATCCTCGTGGCCAATTTGTTAAGGGCGATATCTACATTTACGTTTACGACCAGAACTTGAAGAACCTCGCCCATGGCGGCAATCAGCGGTTAATTGGCAAGGACTTAGCGGACATGAAAGATAGCGACGGAAACTACTTCAACAGGGGCCTCCTGGAAGCGGCTCGCAAGGGAGGCGGAACGTACCAATTCAAGTTTCTAAATCCTGCTACTCACGAAATTGAAGAAAAGACTGGCTATTCGGAAATGGTCGGTGACGTGATGGTTGGTTCTGGTGCTTACCGCAAGTAAATGTGTGTGTTTGGGAACAGCCCATGTCACTCCACTACTTCATCGAGAATTCTGAACTGAATCAAGGGAATTTCTATCAGGGCAGTCGACCATCGGCCTTCACCTTGAAAATGACGCGGTGTCTTTCACTGGATACCCAATGAAATTCGATCAAATTCGAATCAGCGTGCGGCTGGGAATTGGTTTTGGAGTCGCGTTGCTTTCGTTAATTGTGATTTCACTGATCGCGATCATAGACATTGGGTTCTACCAGAGGGGCCTCGAAGAAATTATTGACCATCGCAACGCAATAACCTCATTGACGACGGACATGCGAGCTGCTGCTTTCGAACAGGCGCTGGCGGTTCGCAACATCGGCCTGCTAGCCGATACCGGCGAGATGCAAGCGCAGCAACTGAAGTTGCAGGCGAGCCACAAAACATATGACGCAATATCGCTGAAGCTTGCTCAAGAATCGCTCACGCCAAAAGAACGAAAGCTGGTGGACCGCGTTGCCGCGGCCGATCGCGCGACAAGGACGGAGGAAAAAAGGGCTGTTGATCTCGCGCTTATGTTCAGTCCGGACGACGCAGTCAAGGTTCTAAATAATAAAGTCACCCCACTTCAGGAACAATCGCTCTTGGCTTTGGTTGACCTGGCCACTCTTCAGGCGACTGAGACTCGAGCGCTGGCCGCCTCAACCATTGCATCCGGGAGGACCGCAAAAACTCTAATGATGGTGCTTGCATTGATCGCGTTCACCGTCTCGATAGCAGTTGCCATGCTCATCGTGCGCGGCCTGATGCGTCAACTGGGAGGCGAACCCGCAGAGGTCTCCTTGGTCGCGGCTCAGATCGCTCGTGGAGAATTCGACCGGAGTGTGTCGCTACGTCGGTCAGACGACGGAAGTAGTGTATTGGCTGGGATAGTCAGTCTGCGAGAGCGCATCGTGGCCTTCATTACCGCACAGTCCGAACTCGCTCAAGCGCACAACGAACGAGGCGAAATGAGCGCTCGACTCAATACAGGACAGTTTCCCGGGAGCTATGGCGAAATCGCACGACGGATCAATAGCCTGCTTGACGCTCACATAACACTGAGTACGCGCGCGATGGACGTCATTTCAGGTTATGGCAAGGGCGATTTCAGCGCAGACATGGAGGCCTTGCCAGGCGAAAAGGCGCGCATCACCGCAACGGTCGCCGCCATAAAGTCCAGCTTCTCCGGAATAAACAGCGAAGTTGCTCGCCTCGTCGCAGCTGCAGGGGATGGCGATCTGAGTGTGAGAGGCGACCCGCAGAGGTTTGAGTTCGAGTTCCGATCGCTGATCGAAAGCCTGAACCGCCTGATGGACACGAGTCATGGAAGCCTTTCAGAAATCGGCCGGGTTTTGAATGCCGTGGCTTCCGGGGATCTGACGAAGAAGATCGAGCTCGAATTCAACGGCACCTTTGGCAAACTTCGCAACGATGTGAACCATACGGTCGAACGGCTCAGAGGCACCGTTGTTAAGATTGGTACCGCGACCGAGGCGATCAATACCTCTGCCAAGGAGATCGCCTCCGGCAACGCCGATCTCTCCGGCCGGACGGAGGAACAGGCCGCCACGCTGGAGGAGACCGCTGCCAGTATGGAAGATCTGACTGCGACCGTTAAACAGAACGCAGAGAACGCGCGGCAAGCCAGTGCGCTTGCCCTGGGTGCCTCCACGGTAGCCGTCAAGGGAGGCACCGTGGTGCACCAGATGGTGGAGACCATGAGCGAGATCAACGCCAGTTCCAAGAAGATCGTCGACATCATCGGTATCATCGACGGCATTGCCTTCCAGACCAACATCCTGGCGCTTAACGCCGCGGTGGAAGCGGCTCGGGCTGGCGAGCATGGAAGGGGCTTTGCCGTGGTGGCAAACGAAGTGCGCAACCTCGCTCAGGGCAGTGCTGCTGCGGCCAAGGAGATCAAGATCCTTGTCGGTCAATCGGTGGCCAAGGTCGAATCGGGGCGTTTTTTGGCGGATGCTGCCGGCCAAACCATGGACGAGATCGTGCAGGCCGTCAGAAGGGTGACGGACATAATGACTGAGATAAGCGCCGCTTCAAGGGAGCAGCGTACCGGGATCGAGCAGGTGAACGAAGCAATCATAGAAATGGACCGAGTCACGCAGCAAAATGCAGCACTTGTCGAGGAGGCCGCTGCCGCAGCAGAATCGATGCGCGATCAGGCCGATGCATTATCGGCCTCGGTCTCGGGATTCAAACTGAATGATTTCGCCGAGAAGAAAGCTCCGTTAAGGAGTGTGTCGAGGTGACGTCCCTCAACCATATTGCACGGTGTCGGGACGGGCCATAGTTTGAGACATAGGCGCGCAGCGCAGACAATTGTGAACGGGACGGCTGTGTGCTGACAGCCATGTCGGTAAAGTCCGTCGCGGGCTTGCTATCCGTTGGTATGGACCAGAGGAAGAATTTAAAGCCTGGGTAGCCGGCTAGTTGGCGGCGCTTATCTTTGTGCTTGCCCGGCACGGTGGTCCTAATTGCCAACACGTCGCGATCTCTTTGCGTACAAAGAGTGAGACCAAGCCCGCTTAAACTAATTTAGTTCAGGCCGCACGTTCAAGCGGGCCACTGGGTGCAGCAACATCGGTCGTTTCTATCTGCTCCCTGGGGCCGACTCTAGAATGCAGCCGGACACAGCGGCGTTATACGCCACCGTGCCCGCCGCCTTTTGCTGCATTGCTGGCATGCGTTAACTACCGCCTCATGCCACCCCTCGTCGCCCAGCCATGCGCGTTGATGATCTGCCAAAATCTTTCGCGATTCATATGACCCATTTCACAAAATGACTATCTCTGAGGACTTAGACGATTGTCATGATTTGCGCGCCCTCGAAGAAGCCCTTCGAGTAGCTGCATCTCAAGAACTTGTCGCGGTGCTTAAACTCTCGCAGATGTTGCCGCAAGAAGGTGAAGCAGAACAGGGAGCAACATTCGGGCTTCTCCGTTACAGTGAGCGGCCCGCTGCTTTGAACTGTGGGTTAGTCGATCACCAAAAGCTTGCGGCTTGCCGCCAACAGGGAACCACGCTCCCTCGCCGTGCCGATTTCTACGCGCTCCAACTTGCCGGCTTCCACCGCGTAGAGGCTGGCTTCGGTGACGATGAAGTCCATTGGGATGTCGTGCGGCTGCGGATAGATCGTTGACAAGCGACCGATTTCGAATCCCACGCCCAAGGTGAGCGGTTTCTGCTCCAGCGCAGCCAGAGTCCGATCGAAGTAACCCCCACCGTAGCCGAGCCGGTAACCCTCCAGATCGAAGCCGTTCAAAGGCACGATCGCGGCTTTGGGGATGACCACGTCCGTGTCCTGCGGCGTAGGGATGCCGAGCGGGCCGGAGCGCATGGTGACTCCCGGCCACCATTTACGGAACTGCAACGGGCGGTCTTTGCCCGTTACCTCCGGCAGTGCGGCAGTTGCTCCCTGTTCTCGGAACCGGTGGATGGCGAAACGGACATCGACCTCGGCTTTGTACGGCCAGCAAAACGCGATCGGCATTTCCTGGAGAAAAGGAAATGCCTGCTCGATCAGAGCCTCGACTCTCGCACTCGATTCGCGCCGCTGGGCAAGGGGAAGCGCCAGGCGCAAATCGATCAGCCGTTTGCGCTGCTCTCTTCTCCATGCCTCAATTTCGTTCCAATCTTTCATCTCATGTCGCCCTTGGCGGCTTCCGTGGTTTACTTCCCGGCGTCGCGCTCTTGCTGTTCGACGACAGTTTGAATCGGGTGATGGCTTCGATGAGCGAAGCACCTTCATCCATGAGGAAGCTCTTGAATGCGACTGCCACAGGCGGCAGCCGCTTGTGTTTCCGAAAGACTACGTACCAATTTAGCAGTAACGGAAAACGCTGCACATCCAGCACCACCAAGCTTCCGACTTGCAATTCCAGGCTGATCGTATGGGCCGAGAGAAAGCTGATCCCCATACCGGCGATGACGGCTTGCTTGATGGTTTCTGTACTGGAGATTTCCATCGCAATATTGAGATGCGCGAGATGTTCGCCGAAACCCTCTTCCATCGAGTTCCAAGTATCCGAGCCCTTTTCCCGAACCACGAACGTTTCACGCGCCACAGTGCTCACGGGAATGCGCTTCCTTGCGGCCAGCGGGTGACTCGGCGCAGCAACGATCACGTATGGGTGCGGCGCAAACGCCTCGTTGACTGTATCCATGCCCTGCGGCGGGCGCACCATGATCGCCAAATCGGTTAGATTAGCTCCCAGTTGCCCCAGCAGCTCCTCGCGATTGTGCACCGTCAGATTAAACGTAACGCCAGGATGCTTTCCGGCGAATCGCGCCAGCAGTTGCGGGAAGAAATAATCGCCGGCGCTGATCACCGCGACATTTAGTTTGCCGCCCGAGACGCCTTGTAGTCGGGCCATCGCCTCCTCGGCTTCGCGAAACTGCTGAATGATCGCTCTGCTGTAGTGGAGCATCTCGGTGCCTGCTCGGGTGAGGTAGATCTTCTTGCCGAGTTGCTCGAATAGGGGCAGCCCGGCATGTCCCTCGAGCTGTTTGACCTGGGTCGATACGGCTGGCTGGCTTAAGTGCAATTCCTCGGCAGCTCGGGAGAAACTCAGCCGCCGCGCAACCGTCTCAAACACCTTCAACTGGCGCAGAGTAGCGTTTTTCATGCTGTCAAAATCATAAATGATACATTATGGTAATGATTAGAAACTTTAACTATACCTAATTGGTCTTCGGGCATAGCATTCTCAACAGGTCGTTGCCAAACGCTGTTGTCATGAGGAAATCCGCCATGTTCAGTGCCGAAATATACACACACCCCGCAACCCAAACGCAAGAGCTGCAACGCGACGCCTATAACGCGGCGTTCCGCAAACTAAACTTGAATTGGTTTTGGGACACCGAAACATACGAAGGTCTATTGGCTATTGCCGACGAAAAGCAGCGAATTGGCCGTTACCTTGAAACGGAGCAACGGCACTTGCTTAGTGCCTATGACGTGGGCTTTCTCGTCGAAGCGATACAGCTTGCCAAGCTGGGCGCCTACGACGCCATGAACACCGAAGGTTACAAAAGTAGGGCGCCCGGTAACTGGCTACCCACATGGGGGCTCGAAGTAGGGAGCTGAGCCAGCGTCCTACCATATCAAAACCAAAGCCCGGGTGACAGCTCGCCCGAGCTTTCACCGCGAGCCGGATTCCAAAGGCTCCTGAGCTTCGCTCTTCTTTTTGTTGTTCTTCCGGCGCGTCCCGCATTCCCTTCTACCCGTACCTGGTGCGTCTACGGGGTAGAATCGAGCAAACAACCGCAGGTCTGCTTGCGCAGGACACGACAACCATGCCGAATGACATTGCTGCGAAATTATCCGTAGGGCTTCAAGGAGCCGCCGAGCTCACAGTACAAGAACACCAAACCGCGCCGCACATCGGCAGCGGCCACATTCGCGTGCTGGCCACCCCGGTCCTGATCATTCTAATGGAAGCCGCAGCGCTCAAGGCGGTAGACGGGCTGTTGCCTAAGGGCTACCAGACAGTGGGAATCCATCTCGATGTACATCACTTTGCGGCGACGCCGGTTGGCATGCGGGTGACGGCTCGCGCGGAAGTTACTGCAATCGAAGGCAGAACCATCACGTTTCGCGTCACTGCCGAAGATGAGAGGGAACCCATAGGTCGCGGCACTCATGAGCGCGTGATCGTAAATGTCGCACGCTTCGACGTACGAATTCAGGAGAAACTCCGGGATACCCCGATCTCACCGGGCAAAACCAACTAAATGTCGGGCTGGCGCTTAGCGTATTTGTAAGTTAGTTGTAATTATCGCGTGGCTGACATGGGGATTTGTCCATCATTCAACAAGCAATTAGAAAAGCTCTCGTGAATACTTCGCCAACAAAAGGCGCCGAATCTTGACCGTAGTCAAGGCTCTCTCTCTGCTGATGCCGCAGAATGCTCGCGTTGCCGGCACGTTCAAGGCCGATGGCGTGGATGAAAAAGCCTCTGCCTTAGTCGGCGATCCCGGCGAAAACGAGTTGAACAAATTCAGGCAAGGATGACAGCTAGTGGGGGACGACCACTAATCCCGCGCAAATAAAAGGAGTGAGGAGATGACGAACACACCAGAGAGCACATTGGCGGCTGTGGCAAGCAGGCCGGCGTCGTACCGATGGATCCAGCTGTTTCTCGGCATAGTTTGCATGGCGATGATCGCCAACCTGCAGTACGGGTGGACGTTGTTCGTGAATCCGATCGCGGAGAAGCACGGTTGGACGAAAGCGGCGATTCAGGTGGCGTTCACGATTTTCGTGTTGACGGAAACCTGGCTGGTTCCGGTCGAGGGCTATTTAGTGGATCGCTTCGGTCCGCGTCTGGTGGTGCTGGTGGGGGGGATTTTATGCGGGATGGGCTGGGTCATGAATTCGTATGCCGACTCGCTCATGCTGCTTTATTTTGCGGCGGCGGTCAGTGGTATCGGGGCCGGGGCGGTGTATGGCACGTGCGTGGGCAATGCGCTGAAGTGGTTTCCCGACCGGCGCGGTTTGGCGGCCGGTCTGACGGCGGCGGGATTCGGGGCGGGTTCGGCCTTGACCATTCTGCCGATTTCCGCATTGATCAAGGCCAACGGCTATGAATCGGCCTTTTTGTATTTCGGCATTGGGCAGGGTTTGATAGTATTTCTGATCTCCCTGGCGCTGATCGATCCGCGCCATGTGCTGAGCCCGGCGCTGGCGAAGAAGGCGGCGACGCCGTCGCCCAATCCGGCGGTGCCGCAGACGCGGCGTGATTACCGGCCGATGGAGGTGGTGCGCCAACCGGTGTTCTGGGTGATGTACTTGATGTTTGTGCTGGTGGGGGCGGGGGGCTTGATGGCGGTGGCGCAGTTGGCGCCGATTGCCAAGGATTTCAAGATCGCGGAGGTGCCGGTGAGCCTGATCGGGCTCACCTTGCCGGCATTGACCTTCGCGCTATCGATCGATCGGGTGCTCAACGGCATCACGCGGCCGTTTTTCGGCTGGGTGTCCGACAACATCGGTCGCGAAAAGACCATGCTGATCGCCTTTTCGCTGGAGGCGGTGGGGATCCTTGCGCTATTTCACTTCGGGCGCGATCCGCTGTTGTTTGTGCTATTGAGCGGGACGGTGTTCTTCGCCTGGGGCGAGATCTATAGCTTGTTTCCTTCGACATGCGCCGATACCTTCGGCAGCAAATTTGCTGCGGCAAATGCCGGCTTGCTCTACACGGCGAAGGGCACGGCTTCGCTGCTGGTGCCGCTGTCGAGCCTGCTGACGGCGATGACCGGCAACTGGTACGCGGTGTTCATTGTGGCGAGCGTGATGAACGCGGTCGCGGCATTGATGGCCTGGTTCGTGTTGCGCCCGATGCGCCTCGCCCATATCGAGGCGACGCGCCGCGAGGCACCTCCTGCGGCGCAGGCGATGCCAGCCGGCTGAGCGACTTCGTGTCGTTCCAAGGGTGACGCCGCCCCGCGGCTTTGAGCGTCGTCACCCGCCGGCGACGGGTCACACGTTCGCCCGGCGGCCCCCCTGGTTCCGACGTGAGGCGCCTTTTTGCTGCTGACACGGCGGCCACAAGGGGTTCAATGCTTGGCTGATACTTTTGCTGCGCTTCTATCCGGTGGCAATGGCGAGCTTACCCAGAATGGCGGTGAGCCTGGCAAAAAAAGCGACCCAAGTGGAAAAAAGTAACCAGGGTGCGAGCGAATTCAGCGACTACTTCAAAACATTAGGCCGGCGCATTACGCTGATTGATCAGGTCGTTGGCGGCAGCCCACCGCCTGACGGCTACCCGTTCCCCGCGCCAGGTGTTGGTTAGCGGCTGGCTCGACCGGGATGTACGGTTGCCGCGAGATAGTCGTCCATTCCCCGAACCGGCCGCTTGGCTTGGCGCCCCGCATCGAGGGAAATAATGCCACACGTCGCTTTAGTCTATCGCGTTCACGAGAGAGAACGCCTCAAGGACAGCGCTGCGTCGGCAAACGTCGTACCCACTGAAATGGGGATGCGCCGGGCTAAGCGAGAGAACGGGAAGCTAGCCTAACGCAGCACCTTCACGACCAGATGCACCGCCCCAGAGGTGACGCAGTGACTCGAAGTAAAGAAACAACACAGGCGTGATGTAGAGCGTAATGGCTTGCGAGAAAATTAACCCGCCGACCACGGCGACCCCGAGAGGTTGGCGCAGTTCGGCTCCAGCGCCAATCCCCAAGGCCAGAGGGAGGGCTCCCATCATCGCCGCCAGCGTGGTCATGGTTATGGGTCGAAAACGCAATAGGCAGGCCTGCCGTATCGCATCTTCCGCAGCCTGACCCTCGCGCTGTGCGGCAAGGGCGAAATCGATCATCATGATGGCGTTTTTCTTAACGATTCCGATCAGCATCAGGATCCCGATGCTCGCGATGACCGTTAACTGCAGACCGACGAGTTCAAGCGTTAGCAGAGCCCCGATTGCCGCGGAGGGCAGGCCGGACAGAATGGTGAGGGGGTGAAGGTAACTTTCGTAGAGTACGCCTAGCAAGACATAGATCACCAGCAGCGCGGCTACGATGAGGACGAACTGCGTGCTCTGTGACTGCTGAAACGCGGCTGCTTCACCTGCGTAGGCCGCAAGAATCGACGGGGGAAGCCCCGCACGCTGCTGCCATCCGTCGATCAGCTGGGTCGCCTCGCCGAGCGTGGCTCCCGGAGCGAGACCGAAGGAAACCGTAATCGCCGGCAGCTGCCCGGCATGGTTGACCGATGTCGGCCCCGCGACGCGAGTGATGTGAGCTATGTTTGAGAGCGGGACAAGCTGTCCGTCTTTCGAGCGCACCTGGATTTGCCCGATCGCGGTCTCGTCCTGACGGTAGGGAGCGGCGACTTCGAGAATGACTTCGTAAGTTCCGCTCGACGTGAAGATGTTCGATACGTTCCGATCGCCGAATGCACTAAACAGTGCGGCCCGGACATCGACCAGCGAAACGCCGTACAGATTCGCGCGGTCGCGATCTACCTCGACGCGGGCGTCGAGCCCGTTGAGTTGAGAATCGGTGCTGACGTCTCGGAATCGTGGATCGTGAGATAACGTCTGCTGCAACTGTTCGGCCCAACTGTTGAGCTCCCCTCCGTTTACACTCTGCAGGACGTACTGGTACTGACTCTTGGAAATGCGACCACCGAGCCGCAGGTTCTGGACCGCCTGAAGATAAGTATCCGCACCGGGTTCATTGCCTGCGACCTTGCGCAATTGATCGAGCAGAACCGGCATCGCTGGACGCTGTGCCTTTGCTTTGAGGTTTATGAACAGACGTCCGGCGTTATCGTTAACGCTGGCCACGACAGAATCGACCGCCGCGTTGCTCAGGAGCAGTGCGGAAATGTGTTGCAGGTGACTCGCGATGCTTTCGACCGACGCATCGTTGGCCGGTTGGACGACGCCCTGAATCTGACCAATGTCCTCCTGCGGGAAAAAGCCCTTGGGAATCGCGACGAACAGGAACACGCTGCCGAAAAAAGTTGCGACCGCGACAATCAATACGGACCGGCGATGGCGCAAGGCGAAATCCAGCGAGCGCTGATAGGCGCCCTGCACCGCCTCGAAGCCGCGCTCGAATCGAATCAGCAAGCGACTCTCACTCTTGATGTGCGCCGGTTTAAGCAGGCGGCTGCCAAGGAGCGGAATCAACGTCAGCGAGACAATCGCGGAAACGAGCACGGCGAGCATCACTACCACGGCAAATTCGTGAAACAACAAGCCGATCACGCCCGGCATAAAAAACACGGGGATGAAAACCGCAACAAGCGACAGCGAAATGGACACGATGGTAAACGTCACTTCCCTCGCGCCCTTGAGGGCCGCTTCGACCGGCGCTTCGCCGGCCTCAATATGTCGGACGATATTCTCGAGCACGACGATGGCGTCGTCGACTACGAGTCCGACCGAAAGGGTGAGACCCAGCAACGAGATATTGTCGAGGCTATAGCCAAGCCAGTACATCAGGGCAAGCGCGCCGATGAGCGAGATGGGGAGCGTCACCGAAGGTATGAGCGTAACCGCGACGTGCCGCAGAAACAGAAACATCACCAGCACCACGAGTGCCGCCGTCAGCAGCAGCGTGAACTGGACGTCGCGAACCGCATCGCGGATCGACGCCGAGCGATCGTTGAGCGTTTGAATCTTGACCGAGCCAGGCATCTGGCTCGCGAGGCGAGGCAAGGTCGCGCGGATGCCATCGACCGTCGCGACGGTGTTCGCGTCCGGCTGTTTCAGTATCGATAACACGATGGCGGTCTCGTTATTGATCCAGCTGTCGGTCGTGGTCGACTGGATGCCATCCTGCAGGGTCGCCACGTCCGAGAGGTGCACCGGTACTCCGCTATACGTGGCTACAATCAGCGGCGCGAACTGCGCGGCCCGGCGTAGCTGTTTGTTGGTTTCCAGCACCAGCGTCTGGTACGGGCCGCGCAGGATTCCAAGTGGAGAATTGCTATTCGCCGCGTCGATTGCTTTGGCGACATCATCCAGTGTGAGGTTACGTGCTGCGAGCTTTTTCGGATCCACATCGACCCGAACTGCATACTTCTTCTGTCCGAAGACGGCGACTTGTGCGACGCCGTTCAGCGTTGATAGCGATGGCGCGATCAGGTTCTCGGCATAATCGTCGAGATCGGGGAGCGACATCGAGGGCGAAGTAATGGCAAGGAGCAAGATCGGCGCGTCCGCGGGATTGACTTTGCGGTATGCCGGAGGCTGCGTGAGTTCAGGGGGAAGACTGCGCGCGGCGCGAAGAATCGCTGCCTGCACATCGACCGCCGCGGCGTCGATGTTGCGACCTGGATCGAACTCCAGGGTGAGGTCACTGGTTCCCTGGAAACTGGTCGAGCTCATGACCGCGATCCCGGGAATCGTGGAAAATTGCTTCTCCAAAGGTGTGGCTACCGAAGAGGCCATCGCTTCGGGCCCGGCGCCGGGCAGGTCAGCGGAAACGAGAATGATTGGCGTGTTGAAGCTAGGCAACGCAGCAATGGGCAGGTATCGGTAGGCCATCACGCCGCTTGCAACCACGGATAACGACAGCAGCACCGTCATTGCGGGACGACGGATGCACAATTCCGAAGGCGTCATGATTGATTGTCCGCCTGCACAACCGTAACGGCTATTCCGGGCCGCAGGTTCTGCCCGCCCTCGATGACCACGCGACTTCCGGCCGCCACGCCTTGCACGACCGCCAGATCACCAGTGAGGTAGTCCACTGTTATCGGCCGCGAAGACACGGTACCGTCAGGTTCAACGCGGTAGACGAACTGTCCTTTGGGGCCGACTTGCACAGCACGCGGCGAGATCACCACCGCGTGCGATAGCGTACGCACCGAAAGGTCCACGTTCACTAGCGTTCCAGCCCAGAGCAGACTGTCACGGTTGTCAAATCGCGCCTTGGCCCTAAGGCTTCCCGTCGCCGAGTCCACTGCGCTGTCCACAAAGGACAACTGGCCGCTCACGGTACGGTTTTCTATCCGCGCCGTTACGGGTACTGCGCCGGCGCGCTGAGCCTTAAGCAATTTTTGTACCTCCCGCTCCGGAATGTTGAAGGCGACGTCAATCGGTGCAATCTGAGTAATGGTAGTCATCGGCTGGGTGGAGTTGGGCTGCACCAGGCTGCCTATGTGTACCTTGATCTCACCGACGCGGCCCGACATGGGAGCAGCGACTGCTGAGAAACCAACTGTCACCCCTGCGCCCGTAACCGCCGCGCGGTCGCCCCGGACTGAGGCGACCAACGCATCGACGTTGCTTTTGGCGCTGTCGACGGCACTTTGCGAGACGAAGCCCCGAGCCTTCAAGTCGCTGTTGCGGGCGAGGGTCCGGCGGGCGTCCTCCAGTAGCGCCTGGTCTTTCCCTACTTGCGCGCCCGCCTTATCCGCGTTCGCCTCGTCGCCTCGACTATCGAGCACGAACATGAGCTGTCCGACCTGGACGGTCTGCCCTTCCTTGATGTCGACGCGACGAACCGTACTGGTGATTTGGGGCCGAATGTCGACTACGTTCACCGGTGTTACGAAACCGCTCACCGAAATGACTTCCGAAACATCGCGCATCTCGGCCACTGCGATTCTCACTGGTACGGCTCGCTCCACACTCGTCTTCGCTGCGGAAGGCGCGGAATGCTCACGCCACCAATAAGTCAGTGCAACAGCAACCAGGATCAGCGCAAAAACCAAAGCCCCTCGCATCGTTTTCGTCTTATTCAAGCGACTCCCATGCAAATTCAGTTCGCTATCTTACCGTTGACGTGTCTTCAGCGATTCATCAGCAAAGCGGACCCGAAGACCCAGGTCGTTCCCGAACTTTAGAAAACGATGAGGAGAATCCATAGGAAATTGCCGTGAATTCGAGTGGGCACCGCACTGCTTCATGCCTTAACCCTGTCTGGCGCGAGATACGCAATCGTTGCGGATGAAGGCATCTTTACGCCTTTTTTACTTGACAGGGTTACGCGAGAAGGAAAATACTTCGCGCCATCATATTGTATGGAGGCACTCGTGGACAGTTGCAGTAGCTTTCAGTCCATCGCTGGTTAGATCGCGAGACGCACTGGCTCGGTTGTTCCGCTTCCCCTTGCCGCCGTCTCGCTGAAATAAGCGGGACGGTGCGCGCAAAAGCTTCATCTTCACTCTGTATTGTCTTGTCCGGGCTCTGCCTTTCGGCAGCGTCGTTGCGCACCTTCCTTAGGTTGTGAACGTGGCGGTCCGCCATTGCCCCGCTAGAGGCGGGGGCGTGCGCCATGACGCGGATGGCTGCCGCAGGGACGCGGCCGGTGGCGGCCGTTCGCACCCCGACTTCAGGAAGAGTATGTCATGAACAAAAGAGAGAAATTCTACGTTGCATTGCAGGTTGCCGTCATGACCCTCATCGCTGCCGTGGATTGCGGAAAGGTCAGTGCGGCCGATACCTCCGGTGCGCTGGGACTGCCCAGGGAGGACGCCGTCCCGGTGCCGTCTCTTCCCCAGGCGAGCGCAGAGGATAAAGAGGCCGGCCTACCCGGCCCGAGCTCCGATTGGCCGCAGCTCGTCGGTGCCCAGTACACCTGGATCCGTCAGTTCCAGTCATCGCTGAGCTCCCCGTACCAGGGCCCGAACAGCCTGAACCCGGACGGCGACGCGGAGTCCACGCACACGGTGGGCGTCTACTTCGGCTGGGCTGTCAGCAGGAACCTGCAGGCCTACTTGGACATCGAGAAGTTCATGGGGGCGGGGGTGAGCAATGCGGTGGGGATGGGGGGGCTCTCCAATGGCGATGTGGTGCGGCAAGGCGGTGCGGGGTTAAGAAAGCGGCCCTACGTCGCCCGTCGCTACCTGCGCTACATGGTGCCGCTTGGCGATCAAGTGACCGAGCTCGAACGGAGCCAGGACCAGATCGCCGGCAAGGAAGCGGCGAGGCGGCTGGAATTCAAGCTCGGCACGATGGCGCTGTCGGATGACTTCGACAAGAACCGCTACGCCAACACAACGCGCACGCAGTTCATGAACTGGGCATTGTGGAACAACGCCGCCTGGGACTTCGCCGCCGACACGCGGGGCTACACCAACGGACTGGTCGCCGGCTACGTGAGCCCGCAGTGGTCACTGAAGGCGGGGCTCTTCCAGATGCCCGCGCAGGCCAATGGTCAGGACCTGGATGCACCCCTGCGCAAGGCACGCGGGGAGAATGTCGAGCTGACGCTTGCGCCGAACGGGGCAGGTGCGGTGATCCGCCTGCTGGCCTACCGCAACGTTGCGCGAATGGGCATTTATCGGGATGCCCTCGCCGTCGCTGCGGCAGCCGGCATGGCCCCCGACATCGCGGCCCAGGACCGGGACGGCCGGAAGAAGTACGGGTTCGGGCTCAACATTGAACAACCGCTTGCCGATGCTGGCGAGACGGGCCTGTTCCTGCGCGCCGGCTGGAACGACGGCAAGACGGAAACCTTCGCCTTCACCGAAGTCGATCGGACGCTCACTTTTGGTGCCCAGATCGCGGGCAGCCACTGGGGCCGCGAGTCCGACCGACTCGCTGCGGCGATCGCGGTCAACGGCCTTTCCGCCGACCACAAGGACTACCTCGCCGCGGGCGGGGCAGGCTTCATGCTGGGCGACGGCAGGATCAACTACGACTCGGAGCAAATCTTCGAGGCCTACTACCGGGTGCAAATCGGTAAGTACGGAGCTATCAGCATCCAACTCAGCCCGGATTTCCAGTACGTCCGTAATCCGGGCTACAACAGCGACCGTGGCCCGGTCCGCGTCGCCTCGTTCCGGCTGCACCTCGAATACTGAGGGTAACGCTTGAAGGCCACCGTGAATTCGATGCGGCACACATCGCAGCCAAGCGCACCTCGAACGAGCGCAAAGCGACTACGCGCAGGCGATCGGCGAGTTCGCCCGTGCCAATGGGCGGCTCGCGCAGCTTGGGGCACGAGGATCGTACAGCGGAGAAGGACGCGCCGCTCGCGGTCAGGTCGCCCATCTCTCGGGGCAGGTCCTCGATTTGAACGATGGCAAGCCGATCTGAGAACATTGCTTCAATCCTTCAGCCGCCTCGCCAGAGCTGCCGCTGCCAGTGGTCCTTATATCGCGGGCGCTCGCAGCGACGGCACCGCCCAGGCGCTGGACAAGGCTGTGACAAATCTGTCGCAAAGTATAAAGTTCATGGACCGGGGCTTGAACCAAGCAGGGGCGAATACGTGAATTTCTACTCAAAGCTTTACTACAGGCTGCGCAAGTGGATGAAGGCGGTGCAGCTGTACCTCGTCATTGCCGGTCCTGGGCTGGTGGTGATGATCGCCGATAACGATGCCGGCGGCATCACGACCTACGCTGCCACTGGCGCAAAGTACGGCTACAACCTGATCTGGTTTTTGCTGATCCTTATTCCCGTCGCCTACTATGTGCAGGAAATGACGGTGCGCCTTGGGGCGGTAACCAAGCGCGGTCACGCCGAGGCTATTTTCGACGGGTTCGGTGCGTTCTGGGGTTGGTTCTCGCTGATCGACCTGATGTTCGTGGACTGGCTGACCCTCGTTACCGAATTCATCGGCATGACAGCGGCGCTGCAAATTTTCGGCATACCGCCATGGGCGACCGTGGTCGGCGTGGTCGCGCTCATGGGCGGGATCGTGATTAATGGCCGCTACTGGACTTGGGAAAAGCTCGCCATGCTGTTTTGCGCGCTCAATCTGATCTACATACCGGGCGCCTTCATGGTCAATGCGTCGGTTTCGGACGTCCTCAAGGAGGGCCTGATCCCGAACTTCCCCGGCGGCTTCAACGGTGAATTGTTCTTCTTTCTGATGGCCAACATCGGCACCACCATCGCGCCGTGGATGCTGTTCTTCCAGCAAAGCTCGGTGGTGGATAAGGGGCTGCAGGAAAAGGATATTCCCTGGGGCAAGTTCGACACACTCTTCGGCTCGATGCTGACCGTTGTGGTTGCCATTTTCATCGTCGTCGTCACCGGCACCGTGCTGAAGGGCGTTGACATCGACAGTGCCTCGCAGGCGGCAGAGCATCTGTTGAAGACCAACCACTGGGTGGGCACCTTCATGGCGATCGGCCTGTTCGACGCTGGCCTGCTCGGGGCCATCTGCATCTCGTTGGCGAGTTCCTGGGCGTTCGGCGAAATCTTCGGCTGGGCACACTCGCTCAATCAGAAGATCAAGGAAGCCCCCTGGTTTTATGCCAGCTATTTCTTCACTCTGGTCACGGCCGGACTGGTGGTGCTGATCCCGGACGCGCCATTGGTGCTGATCACCCTGTTCGTCCAGGTGGTCGCGGTGACGCTGCTCCCGGCCGCGCTGGTATTCCTGATTCTCCTGCTCAATGACAAGAAACACATGGGCGAGTACTGCAACACGCTCGGGGAGAATCTGATTGGCGGCTTCATCGTGCTGGCGATCGTTGTTCTATCGTCGCTCTACGGGATCAGCGTGATGTTCCCGGATCTGTATAAGTAATCGGAGAGCTAGAACATGGCTAAAGCCTTTAAAAACCTTGCGCAGAAGATCCGCGAAATCAATCAGCGCTACAGCAAGCCGCATATCGAGATGTCGGCTGGGGTCAGGGTTTCCTTGCTTGTGCTGCGCGTCTATCTGCTGTTCCTGGTGAGCCTGATGGTATACAAATTCATTTTGCTGTTGCACTGAGAGAGGACAGCAATGGTTACCGTACTTGAAAAAGAGTTCTTCCTGAGCGAAATCCTGGGGCGCAGCGTATACCTGAAATCCGAGCGGGTGGGCCGGCTCGACGATTTCGTGATTGTCGAGACCGGAAAATTGCCGGAGGTGAGCCACCTTGTGGTCGGCCGTTCGTATGGTTACCCATCGCTGCTGCTGCCGTGGGAAAAGATTAAGTTGATCTCCAACACCGAAATTGTCGCCGATGTCGATCGCATCGCGGATTTCGAAAAGCCGGTACCCGACAGCGCAATCCTTCTGAAGGCGCACATCCTGGACAAGAAGATTCTGGATATGGACGACCACGAGGTCGAGGTGGTCTACGACGTCAAACTAGCGCTGCAGAACCACAAGCTGTACGCGAGCGAAGTCGACTTCAGCCGCAACCGCCTGTTGCGCCGCATGGGCTTAAAGAAACTCGCCACCTTCTTCGCAAACCATCATGAAAAGAGCGCGACGGTCTCCTGGATGTATGTGCAGCCTCTGCCGGAGAAGATCGGAATGTTCAAGGGGCACGTGAAGCTGAATGTCCTCAAGGAGAACATTCACGACATCCACCCCGTGGACCTGGCAGATATTCTTGAAGAACTGGACGGCGAGCAGCGGCTTGCCGTGTTCAATGAACTGGAACCGGAGCTCGCGTCGGACACGCTGGAGGAAGTGGAACCGCGGGTGCAGCGCGAGCTGATCAGTGCGATCAAACGGCAGCGCGCCGCGCAGCTGATCAATGAAATGAGCCCAGCGCAGGCGGCCGACATTCTCGCGATCCTGCCGGGTGCCGAGGCCGAAGAGCTGCTCAAGCTGATCGACCAGGATAGCGCGCCCAAGGTGCAGCAGATCATCGCGAAGCATGACGAAAATATTCTGCTGTATGCGACCCAGGACTTCATCAAACTGCCTCCCATCACCCTCGCCGAAGGCGTCATCGGTGACTATCGACAGTTGGCCAGGGGCAAGGACGTCGTCATGTACGTCTACGTCGTCGACGAACACGACACGTTGCTCGGTGTAGTCGACGTGCGCGAATTGATCATGGCCGACGACGATCAGACACTCGCGGAAATCATGACCGACAACGTGATCAGTCTGGGTCCGGAAGAGACGCTGCGCGACGCGATCGAAATGTTCGAGCGCTACAGCTTCCGGGCCATTCCGATAAGCGACGAAACCGACCACATCCTTGGCGTCGTCTCATTCACAAACATCAGGGGCATCAAGCCTCGATTGGATTGACGACTAACCCGTCGGCCTTTTTTCTAAAGGCTCCGGTAAGGGGCGGGTACCGGCACAAGTCCTTACGGATCAGGAAATCTTGGAGTAGAAAATGAAACTAGGAAGAGCGTACAAACTGGCTGCCCTGGCGGCACGCCACAAGGCGAAAGCGATCGTCCTTCTCGAAAAAGGCGATCATGAAGGGGCAAGGAAGGAAGAGATTGAATACCTCGATTGCGTCGAGAACATTCCCAGCAAGCATAGGCTGGAGGTTGGGCCGTTTCTTGACGCCTCGCTACAGGCCAAACTGACTTCCATGGCAAAGGAAAGAAGCAATGGTTCGGGGAAGCATTCGGCGTGAACCATTCTTAAAAAATAGTGAACCGCACTTTCGGTGCCCGTGAAAACTTGACGTTCGAATGTCTGCCACGCGCGGGTTCCAGGCTCCCCTTTGGGTCGATCGAAAGGCATTCGGCCCTTGACCCATCCATCGGCTCAAGTCACGACTCATGCATCTCATTAAAACAGCAGGGCATCCTGCCCTAGGGGAAGATGATGAGTGCAAAACATGGTCCTCTCCCAATGCGTGCGCGAGAAAAAAGGCGATCTTGATCGGCGCGTTACAGCGCGGCTCGGATTAAGGAGTGATTAAGGAGAGGGCCATCAGGCCTTCTTTGCGGCGGACGGCTCCCTTGCTTCTGCGCTAGCCGCGTAAACAAAAGGCGAGTCCTTCGCGCTGATCGATCGTCTTATGATCGACTCTAAGATGAGAGTCGTTCGGGGCGACGGGTCGGCAATCAGAAGCGACGACTTGCAGCGCGGGCCGGAATTGCTCGTCTACATGAGCCCATCGTCCAGAACGTTCCAGAGCGCATCGACAGAGGCTCGCCCCGATTGCCTCAGTCACCGATGCTCCAGTCAGACATCGACGAACTCCGGCAAGACGATGCAACCGCGTTCCTTGCCACTCCTTCGGTCAGGCCTCCCGGCGTTCGACGGCATTGCGGATCCGCTGAGCCATTTGTTCGATACCCCCCGGGGCAGGGGTATCGGGGCCAGGGATCCGCTACCTATATTGACTCGTGACGTCGACAGCCAGTTTGAGGCCAATCACCGCCCGGGCACCTACCAAATGGGTGCGGTCAGCACGGGGCGAAGGCCGACGACCAACTTGTCAGTGTCACCGTGTACGAACCTCAACCAGCTTCGGGGATTGCAACATCGTGTCGACTAATACGTTGATTCGTAGCTAGTTCGTCGGCGACACGGTGACCGGGGTGGGAGAGCTCGGCATGCATCGACCACTGTCCATCATCAAGGAGATAAATCATGAAATCAGTTATCACATTGGGCTTAGCGCTTGCCGTAGGTGCGTTCGGATCAATCGGCGTCGCTACCACTGCCCAGGCTACCAACTTGAACCATTCCGGAACGATTTGCAAAAACTTCAATGCCTCGGAGGTGTTGGATATCGACTATCTGCCAAACGGTACGCGAAACCTCAATGTGAGTCCGCGTAGTGTGGTCTGTCCGATCGTGCGGTCGCCGACCTCCACCAATACGCTGACGGTCTATGTCGATGGCAAGAATTCCGGCGCAGCGACCACGACTTGCACACTGTACAGCTATAACTACACGGGCGCCTTCATGGGATCGACGTCGTTCACGGCAGGTGGCACGTATGACCGCTTACTTTCGCTTGCGTCGCCCCAGGCGCCCAATTGGGCCGCAGCGAGCCTGATTTGCGGTCTTCCGGGCAGCGCACAAGGCACGATCTACGACATTGACGTCGTTCAATAGCACACCGGAAGCCCGAGTCTGACCAACGTACTTAGACGCAAAAGAAAGGACCGACCTCATGGAACTACGGCATGTTCTGCTAGCGGGCGCCGCCGTGCTTGGTGCGGGAATCTACTTCACCTTTGGTTTGGTGGGAGCGCCAGGAGAGGAGCCCATAGCTGTGAGGGCGGTTGCCGAGCCTTCTCTGCCGGCCGTGGCACACGCTGTACTTCCAAAAGGTCCGGAAAGTCCGCAGCCGGAGGGGAAACCGGATGATGTTGCTGCCCTGAGGGAGGAGGTTGCGTTGCTCAGGGCAGAGGTTTCCTCGCTCCAGCGACAGATGTCGCGGCAAGTCGTGGCAAACGCAGGATCACCAGCGGCCACCAACTCGCACACCGACCCCGTGGCACGGGCGGAAGCGGAAAGAAACTACCAAGCACAGATGGCGTCCGTCGAATCGGCCTTCCGTAAGGAGAAGACCAATCCTGGATGGTCCTCGAGCACCGCCTCCCTGGTACAACAAGCCCTCACCAGCGACGAAACGGTGCGGCCCGACATGCGCAACATCGAATGTCGGGCGGATACCTGCCGTGTTGAAATCAGTGACGACGGCTCGGGCGGTTTGGCGAAGTTCTTGCCTATGTTCGCCCAGCAGGTCTCACAGAGCTTGCCGACGATAACGGTCAACAACATCGATCAGGGTAACGGAGCTTCAACCATGGTTCTCTATCTGTCGCGCAATAGTGCGCAACCGGGTTCTTAACGTCGTTAAGCCGAGACAACGCGGCGAGGCCCATGGCTTTCGGCCTGAATCTCAAAGGGGGGGGACGAACTATGGACGCGTGTTTCATGGCCGGTTGGTGCAGCAGCGGCAGCTTCTTCAAAGGCGGGTGCAACCTGCCATTCGATCACTGGGTGAGCAGTCGCCGGTCCGCCGAATGCGGCGAGGAACTGTTTCTGTGCGGGCGAATCGCCGCGATTAGCCAGCTGGTGGCGGAAGAGGTCATCAGGCAGCACTATCCCGATGCCAAGATCCGGTTTTGCGAGGTTCCCCCAGCTTGGTGGATATCTGCGGGAATGCAACAAACACGCGGCGTTGACGAAAAACCTGCAAAGCCCACGGCCGGGGCACTATTGCCACGCATTGCGCGTGGGCGGTGATCACTAAAACCAAAACGAGCGCAGCGCCGTTTTGTGGTGCGACGGCGACTGTTGCTCACTTGCGGACCATTTATTTTCTTGCGATAGGGTTCTGGCAGGGAACCTAGGTCTGGGTGCGCAGCGTTGGCCCTGCAGATCGGGGACGCTCGGACTCCACGGAATCGCAAATCGCTCGCGTCCTATTCCCGCAAAGCCGCCGATTGCTACGGCTACCCGAGCGACACAGCCGTTATCGGACCTCGACCAGGGCCTTCACGATCTTGCCCCACATAGTCGCCGCTGCTGTCGTGAACGACGTCGCCGGTCGGATCTGCGATGACGGACAGGTAGGAGCACACGACCTTCGAAGTAGTGCGCGACTCCGGGAATCCGCGCATGAGCGTGAGTCCGCGTGACCTTGCAGGCGAGCGCTTCAAGGTGCCGAAACTCTCGATCCTCGCCATTGATTCCGGTAAGGTGCCACAGCTACTATCGACCAAATGATCGACTTGGGCGTCGTAATCCAGGCATGCTGCCTACTTTGAAAACATCGCTGGAGCAAGAATCGTAGAACCAAACAGGAGTGTCCGGTGTGCGCCCGCTACCGCACGCGTGGTGTTCGCCGTTAGCGCGCTCAGCGCCATCAGCCGATGACGACGCAAACTGGGGGCTCGCCCGTCCTGCCCGATACGGACAGCGGCGCGTCGGCTTCGATGATCGTTCTGCTCGCCGGCGCCTGCGGGCTGATCGTCGCGAACCTGTACTACGCACAGCCGTTGATCGGCTTGATCGCGCCTGCGATCGGGCTCGATCCGTCGGCCGCAAGCCTCATCGTAACGCTTACCCAGACAGGTTATTGCGTCGGGCTCATCTTGCTCGTCCCGCTGGGTGACTTAATGGAGAACCGCACGCTCGTTCTCCGGACCTTGGGCGGAGTCGTCGGCGCGCTGGGCGTAGCAGCCGTCGCTCAATCGGCACCGTGGTTTCTGGCGGCTTCGTTATTCATCGGCCTCGGGTCGGTGACGGTGCAAATGCTCATACCCATTGCGGCCCATCTGGCACCGGAGGCGAGCCGAGGGCGGATGGTCGGCAATGTCATGGGGGGCTTGCTGACGGGGATCATGCTGGCCCGCCCCGTGTCCAGCTTGATCGCCAGTGCGTTCGGCTGGCGTGCGGTGTTTGCCGCCTCGGCCGTGCTGATGGCCGTGCTCGGCCTGATCCTGCGGCGCTCGCTGCCGCAGCGGCGCCCGCTCGCGGATCATGGCTATGTCGAGCTGATCGCATCCTTGTGGGCTCTGCTGTGCGACACGCCGCTGTTGCGCCGGCGTGCAGCCTACCAGGCGGCGCTGTTCGCAGCGTTCAGCCTCTATTGGACCGCGGTCCCACTATTGCTGTCCGGTCCGACTTTTGGTTTGACCCAACGCGGCATCGCGCTGTTCGCGTTGGCCGGTGTCTCGGGCGCCCTGTCGGCGCCGATCGCAGGCCGCTTGGCCGACCGCGGCTGGACCCGCCTGGCGACCGGTGTTGCGCTTGTGTTAGGCGCCGTGTCGTTCCTGCTGGCATTGGTCGGAGGCGCCGGGTCGTTGCCGGCGCTGCTGGTGGCCGGGATTCTGCTCGATTTCAGCGCCCAGGCCAATGTAGTGCTGGGTCAACGCGCCATTTACGCACTCGGTGCGCATATCCGCAGCCGCCTGAACGGGCTTTACATCGCGATCTTCTTCGCGGGAGGCGCGCTCGGGTCCTCCATTGCAAGCCTCGCCTACGCACAGGGCGGGTGGTCGCTGGTGAGCTGGATCGGCTTCGCTTTCCCCGTTGCGGGCTTGCTGTTTTACGCGACCGAGTCCACTCGGGATTAGGTTCTGTTGGGTCTTCGCCTGGATCAGAGCGTTGTGAATGCCGCGAGCTCTGCAACCCGGCGGCTATCCGGCACGCTTTCGAATGTCGATATCATGATGATGAGAGCATGCGTTGCAGCTCCCCATTGGCGAGCAGCGCCTCCAGTTCGCTGGCCCCACCCAAGAGAACGCCTTTCACGAACACCATCGGGAAAGTGGGCCAGCCGGTCCACATTTTCAGGGCACTGCGGCGGCGCCATTCGCTCAAGTAACTGCCATATTCAAGGTATCGGTACGGCAGGCGACGCGAGTCCAGCAGCTGCCTTGCCCTTCGCGGAAAGGGATTTTGCTGCATGCCCACAACGACAATATTCGCCGCCGCGACCGCTGCCTGTACCTCGTGCACGATATCGGCGTGGTAGCTCGCGATCCTCTCGCGAATCATCGGATGAACGTGGGCTTCGTCGAGAATGTTGCGGCTCATGAGAGCTCCAAGATCTAAGGATGCAGGCTTGTTAAACCTGACAAGCCAATCGGTTCGTGGAGGGCGCGGGACCTGAAGGGTGTTATTAAGACTGTTGGATTGATCAATTTCCAACGGAGTTAATCGTGTCTTCCGCGTTGCTCCATTTCCACTCTGGGGATGAGGCTGGATGAGCCATTCGCGCTCTATAGCCTCACATCAATTCACTGCCTGAAAAAATACGGCAAAGCTGAGAGAACGGCACCGATGACGACCAGCAGCACGGTGTTTGACACAAAATAGGGAAATACCATCAACCCCAGACCGCAGGCGAGGGGAAGGCCTCGCTGTTGCTTCTTGCCGTAGATGAAATACGCTAGGCCGATGGTGCCAAACAACAGGCCCCAAATGAACGTTGCTTCACTGTCCACCGTGTTCCTTTGCGCGTTGCGGAGCGGGCGAGCCGGCAGGCGGGACGCTACGGACGGAAGAGAGCAGCACAACGGCGCTCGTCTCACTCCTCCGGGTTGGCCTTGGGCTCGCCTACGACCGCGCGCTTGACGCGCTTGCCGCCCTGCTTGACTGCCTGCACACCATCCTTTGCGGCTTGGCTGATTGCCTTGCCCGCCCGTTTTGCCGCCGGTCCAATTTCCTTGGCTGCCTCCTTCGCGCTTTCTGCGACTTCGTGCGCCGCCGCGTCCACCGCCTTGACGGCCTGCTTGGCGCTTTCCTTGATGCTTGTTTCTTCGGCGTGGGCGGGCGTCAACGTGACGCAGAGACTCGCGATGGTGCAGGCGCGCGGCAGCGCACGCAAGAACATTGCTACAGCAACGTGCACCCGTTTCATCTCAGGCCCTCATTCCTTGGTGAATGGGTATTCTACTCGGGATGCATTGGCCTTTTTTCGATGGAGGTCTTTGCATCTCTAGTCCACGCATGTTTCCGCGCGAAGCAGGGTCAGTTGCTGAGCAGATGTGGACAAAACACGAAGTTTGTATGACGACTCCAGATCGAAGGTGCCGCTGCGCCAGGCATCGCGTTCAACGCGCGGTCAGCGCGAGCTGCACTTCGACCCGCTTCGCCTCCGCATTCGCTATCGGCGCGGCCTGCGATTCGACGACGTGCTGCGGATCCGCACCGGCTGCCTTGAGCGCCGCGGCGATCGCCGCCGCCCGCTTTTCGGCGAGCTGAGGCAGAGCGTTATCGGGGAGCGGCTGGGAGTCGACCAGCTGACGAATGAGCGTCCGGTAAAATTCGCTTGCATCGACCACTTGCGGTTCACCGGTAGCGACATTGCGCAGCCGCTCCAGCACGGGTATTGACGCCTGTTTTCCCTGCTCCCCGGCAGCGTCGTGCGCCTTGGTCTCAGCTTCCGTCTTCCGCTTATTGAGTTCGGCCGCCGAGAAACGCTCGGTGAACAAGCCGCGCAAGGCGGTGCGGGTCGGCCGGTCGTCGATGCTGATCGGCCCTGCGTCGTCCTCCTCGGGTGCGGTGAATCCGGCGCGCTTGCCGATCTCACGCCGCAGCCCCGCACGCTTCAGGGCGCGGGCATCGGCCTCGCTGTCATAGCGCCCCGGGATCATAACCTTCAGCTCGGTGCGTTGGGCAAGCGCCTTGACGATGCGTTCAAGCTTCTCCTGCTCCGGCGGCAGCAGCCGGCTCGATCCCGGATCGAATCCGATGTTGCCTACCTCCTCGCCCGAGCCGCCCAGCAAGTGCGCGAGTGCGCTGAATGGCGCTTCCAATACCTTCGCGAACACGTTGCCGAGCGCTTTCCAGATGATCGCGGCGTAGCTGAACTGCGGATCGTCGAGGTTACCCGAGATGGGCACGGCAATATCGATTTTGCCGTCCTTGTCTTTCAGCAAGGCGACGGCAAGCTCGAGCGGAAGCTTCAGCGCATCCGGGTTCTCGACCCGTTCGCCGAGGGTGAACTTTTCGAGCACGATCTTGTTATCGCCCTCGAGCCGGTTCTCGCGCACGCGATAGTTGAGGTCCAGAGACATGCGACCCGAGGCGATGCGGTATCCGGCGAATCTCATCGAGTAGGGCGAGACCGTGGTGACATCCAGATTGCGGAATTGCACGCGAAACTCCGTGCGGTCCCGTGGCGCGAATGGATTGAGCGCGCCCGACAGCCGCGCGAAGCCGAATTTGTCCACGCGGCCTTCGAGCCGAAACTGGCTGCGCGTGCTGCGGTCGCTCGACACGCCATTGATGGTCCCACCGAGCTCGCGGATGGTGGCGGCAAAACCGGGCTTCAGACTGTCGTCGGAGAAATCGAGCCCGCCCTGTTCGATCCGCACACGCCGGACCGCCACTGCCAGGGCGGAGCCTGGGTCGGGCTGATCCTGAGTCTTCGCCACAGCCGGAGCAGGTGCCACTTCCTTGACTCTAAAGGCACGACTCACGTTGGTCGTCTGATCGGCAGCGATCGCGAGCTTCCCCATCGGGGCTTTCCAGAGGAGCTCGTCGATTTGAACGCGGGTCGGTTGCAGCGTGGCCTGCAGCGTGCCGGTGGCGAGCGATTTCCAGGCGAGCAAGCGCCCACCCGTGCCGTCGTTGATGGCGACGTTGGCCATCGCCGCCGATCCGGTGTAGGCGAGCTTCGAATGTTCGCTTCCCGCGCGCAGATCACCGGCAAGCGAGATTTCGCCCGAAGCAAGCTTGACCCGCGTGTAGGGGGGCACCAGCGGCTGCAACAAGGCAAGCGGCACGCCAGAGGCTTCGATATGCGCCTCCAGCGTGCCCGCCGCCGGTGTGGCGCGTCCGCGCGCGGCGATTTTGCCGCTGCCGAATGCAGCGGCGATCTCGAAGGAAAGCGGTTTAGACGTGTCCGATGAGACTTCCGCAAGCTTCGCAGTGAGCCGCTCCAGGCCGAGCGTCAAACCGCTGCCGCGATCGGCGAACGCCAGGCTACCATTATCGAGTTCCACCGCCCCGACCGTTACCTGCCAGGGCGGAACGGCGTTCGCGGGCGCGCTGCCGCCTTTGCTCACCGGCAGCAGTGCCTCCAGGTCCAGCTTGCCGGCCGCGTCGCGGTTCACCGCAATCGCTAAGCCGCTGATGCGCAGCGCGGTAGCCGAAGCGCGGCGTGCCTGCAGATCGAGCTTTATGCCCTCGATCGAGAACCGGCCAAACTTCAGGAACTGCGTCTCGCTTTTGCCCGCTGCCAAGGCGAATTCGCTTATCACCAGCTTCGCATCGTGAATGTCTAGCGCGGGTTTGCCGTTGCTGACGGCGAATAGGTAGGGCACCTCGAGATCGGCGCGACCGGAGAGCACGCGCGCGGCTACGAAGTCATCCAGATAAGGGTTCAGGCCGGCGAGCACGTCGTGTTCGAGCACGATTGTTCCCGACGCGGCGAGCGGCTGCAGCGAAACCTCGCCTTTCCAGCGCAACGTCGCCCCATCCTGAGTCTGCGCGACAAGTGTGTACGGTCCCTTGTCCGCACTCAGCGTGGAGAGCGACGAGAGTTCGAGCGACAGCCCTTCCAGCCGGTTCGCGTACCCTTCGCGCCGGTCATCGAAGCTGATGTCGCCGTTTTCGACGACGAAGCGGCGGACGGCGAACCTGAGAGGCGCGGATTTTGTCGCGCCCTTATCGGAAGGCGGCGCCAGCGCGGCCAGGTTGACAAGACCCTCTTTCGACACTTCGACCCGTACCGCAGGTCTTACCAACCGCATCTCCGCAAGCACCCAGGCACGGCGAACGAGCGAACTCCATTCGAGATCCACGGCAGCTTGGCGGAATCCGAGCAGCGGCTTGCCATTCTTTTCTTCGAGCGCGAAATCGTCTGCGCGCAATTTCAACGTGAACGGATTAAATGCGATCTCGCCAATGCGCGCGCGGCACTGCAATTGCTCCTCGACCAAGCGGGGCAGCTCGCGCTTCGCGAGCCACGGCACGAGCAGAAACCCGGCCAGGGCATAAACAACCAGCAGCGCGGCCGCAGCGACCAAAGCGATGCGCAGCATGCGCCAGGCCGGTCCTAATTTAGCTTGCACGTTCATGCATTGCGCCATCCGTTTAGCTGAGATCCAGGCCGCTGCCTGCAGCGCCCGGGGGAACACGACGTTCTCAGACCCATGCATCATTCGGCGCAGTCAGCTTGGCGCCGGCTTTACCCCACAGCGCAAGGCTCGACCAGCATGACGCTGGGTTCGAATCGTTCACGAGCGTTACGCCTTCCGGCCTGCGGCAGCCCGAATGGGTGTAGGCAGCACGCGCCGCGTCAGCCGAGCGTTGTCAAAGCCATATGCTACATCAACAACGCGCATCTACTGCAGGACTAACTAGAGGTTGACGCCGGCGGCGCTGCCATCGGGCGTGTCTCCCAGGCGCTGTCATGGAACGCTCGCTTGTCCTTCAAGCCGGGATCATTGTGCAGATGATCACGAATGGGTTGGGCCGGCGACTCGATTTCGGCATCCAGCGAGAGGATAGGGACCGATAGACGCGGTTTGCCGGAACCGCTCGCTACCGCGAGGCGATTGATCTCTTGAGTGCTGCATCGCCTGCAAGGCATCCATACGCAACAACACGCTGCACGCCAGGCCGGCTCGCTTAGTTAGGCGAGGGTGCCCGCCACGGCGCAGGAGCTCGTTACAAGACGCGTCAAAGATGCTGTCCGATCCTTAATTCAATTCATCGCTTTGGCTCTGGTGCTCCTCGGCAGGTCATTCACGCATGGGCGGGCTGATTGCCTTGCCCATGACTCGCCGGTTAGCACAACGGTGCACGTGCGTACGCCACCGCACAGAGATAATCGAGTACATCGGCCTATAGTCTTCGCACCCGAGGATAACTACTCACAAGGAGCAAGAACATGAAGCGTTTCCTATGGCTGGCGGCGATGGCTGCGGCTAGCGCTCCCGCGCTTGCGGGCGTATCAGTCACCGTCGGCCAGCCCGGCTTCTATGGACGCATCGACATCGGCAACTTGCCGGAACCGCGAGTAATCTACGCGGAGCCGGTCGTGATCCAGCGTGCGCCGATGGGCGAGGTCCGCGAGCCGATCTATCTGCACGTGCCTCAGGGCCACGAGAGGAACTGGCGCAAACACTGCCGGCAGTACAACGCCTGTGGTCAGCCGGTCTACTTCGTGCATGATGACTGGTACCAGAAAGAGTATGTGCCGCGCTATCGTGAGGACCACGGCGAGGCTCGGAGGGACGACCAA